>Ga0209758_1001346_pt1 | contig 29651 bp, 30 predicted proteins | sample AraplaMF_Col_mMF_FD_184258 | JGI IMG/M metagenome (GOLD analysis project Ga0209758, IMG submission 184258) | Arabidopsis root microbial communities from the University of North Carolina, USA - plate scrape MF_Col_mMF (SPAdes) (version 2) | ecosystem: Host-associated > Plants > Roots > Endosphere...
AGACCGGCAAGAACATGAAGCCGAGATTCATGCCGCCCCTGAGTTGGTCAGGAATGGCATAAGGCAGTCCCGATGAGCCGAAATAGTTCTGGAACACGCCCTGCACGATCAATGCGATGCCGAAGGTCAGCAGCAGACCGTAGAGATGGTCGAGCCCGGCCAGCCATTGCAGCATGGTCCGTTCCAGGATCATGCCGAAGATGCCGACGATGATGGGCGCCAGCAGCAGCGCCCACCAGTAATTGATGCCGCCGAGATTCAGCAGGAAATAGGCGCAGAACGCGCCCATCATGTAGAGCGCGCCGTGGGCGAAATTGATGATGTTGAGCATGCCGAAGATCACGGCGAGCCCGAGACTGAGCAGCGCGTAGAACGAGCCGTTGATCAGTCCCACCAATAGCTGTGCGTAGAGAGCCTGCATCGATCCAGCACCCAGTCCCTTTGGCGTTCCCTGGAGATTCGGTTCTGATTGAATCAGAACCGAATCTCTAGATTCTTGTTTTGACGCGTTTTCTTCACGCGAACCGGCATCCACTTCGCTCGAAAACGCTCTAGAATTGCCCGCCGGCCGGCAGCCGGCGGGCAGTTGGTCTTATTTCTTGAGCAGCGCGCACTTGCTCTCGGACAGCGGCGTGAAGGCCTGGTCGCCCGGCACCGTGCCGACCAGCTTGTAGAAGTCCCATGGCCCCTTGGACTCCGAGGGCTTCTTCACCTCGAACAGATAGGCGTTGTGAATGGTGCGGCCGTTGGGCTGGATCAGGCCCTTGCCGAACAGATCGTCTTCCGTCGGCATCGACTTCATCCTCTCGACGACCTTGACACCGTCATGCGGATTGCCGCCGAGCGCTTCCAGCGCCTTGAGATAATGGCGCACGCCCGCATAGACGCCCGCCTGCACCATGGTCGGCGGTGCATTGTTCTTCATCTTCTCGGCGAAGCGCTTGGAGAACGCCCGGGTCTGGTCGTTCATGTCCCAGTAGAACGTCTCGGTGAAGTTGAGGCCCTGCGCCGTCTCCAGGCCGATCGCCTTGATGTCGGTGAGGAACAGCAGCAACGCCGCGAGCTTCTGGCCGCCCTTGCCGATGCCGAACTCGGCCGCCTGCTTGATCGTGTTGGTGGTGTCGCCACCGGCATTGGCGAGGCCGATGATCTTGGCCTTGGAGGCCTGGGCCTGGAGCAGGAAGGACGAGAAGTCCGGCGTGTTGAGCGGATGCTTGACGCCGCCGACGACCTTGCCGCCGTTGGCGGTGACGACGGCAGTGGTATCACGCTCGAGCGCCGCGCCGAAGGCGTAGTCGGCGGTCAGGAAGAACCAGGTGTCGCCACCGGCCTTCACCAGCGCCTGGCCGGTGGTGTGCGCCAGCATATAGGTGTCGTAGGTCCAGTGCACGGTGTTGGGCGAGCACTGCGCATTGGTGAGGTCGGAGGTCGCCGCACCGGAATTGATGTAGACGCCGTTCTTTTCCTTGACGACGTTGTTGACCGCGAGCGCCACGCCGGAATTCGGCACGTCGACGATGATATCGACCTTGTCGACGTCGAACCATTGCCGCGCGATCGCGGTTCCGATGTCGGGCTTGTTCTGGTGATCGCCGGAAATAATGTCAATCTTCCAGCCCTTGCCGGAAAGGCCGGAATCTTCAACTGCCATTTGGGCCGCCAGCGTCGAACCGGGGCCGCCGAGATCTGCATAGAGACCGGACTGATCGGACAGCGCACCGATCTTGACGGTCTTGTCCTGCGCAAACGCGACCCCTGTCACGGCGAAGCTGAGCGCGGTGGTCAGCAGCAATGACGCAATCGACCTGGTCTTCATGCAATATTCCTTTTTGAAGTCTTCTCTTTGGCCGTTCTAGACACCGAGATAGGTGTGGAGCTTGTCCATGTTGGCGGCAAGCTCCGCATTGGAAAATCCGTCAATGATCTTGCCGTGCTCGACCACGTAATAGCGGTCGGCAACGGTGGAGGCGAAGCGGAAATTCTGCTCGACGAGGAGGATCGTGAACCCCTCCTTCTTGAGCCGCGCTATGGTGTGACCGATCTGCTGAATGATGACAGGCGCAAGACCTTCGGTCGGCTCGTCCAGCATCAGGAAGCTCGCGCCCGTCCGCAGGATGCGCGCGATCGCGAGCATCTGCTGCTCGCCGCCGGACAGCTTCGTGCCCTGGCTGCCCAGCCGCTCCTTCAGGTTCGGGAACAGGTCGAAGATCTGCTCGAGCGGCAATCCGCCTGCCCGCACCACGGGCGGCAGCAACAGGTTCTCGCGCACGTCGAGGCTGGAGAAAATTCCGCGTTCCTCGGGACAGAACGCGATGCCCATGCGCGCGATCTTGTCGGAGGTCGCGCGGATGATCTCCTGGTTGTTGAACTTGACCGAGCCGGCCCGCTTGCCGATGATGCCCATGATCGACTTCAGCGTGGTGGTCTTGCCGGCACCGTTGCGCCCGAGCAGCGTGACGACCTCGCCCGCATTCACGTCGAAATTGATCCCGTGCAGGATGTGCGACTCGCCGTACCAAGCCTCCAGGTTGCGGACCTGGAGGATGTTGCCGCCGGTTGCGGCCTTCGCGGGAGCCTCGGCCATTGCAGTCTCAGGCATGACCGGCTCCCAGATAGGCTTCCTTGACGCGCTCGTCCTTCGTGAGCTCGGAATAATGACCCTGCGCGAGCACCTGCCCGCGCGTCAACACCGTGATGATGTCGGACAGATTTGCGACGACGCTCAAATTATGCTCGACCATCAGGATGGTATATTTCGCGGAGATGCGCTTGATCAACGCCGCGATCTTGTCGATGTCCTCGTGCCCCATGCCGGCCATCGGCTCGTCCAGCAGCATCATCTCCGGATCGAGCGCGAGCGTGGTTGCGATCTCGAGCGCGCGCTTGCGCCCATAGGCCATCTCGATCGCCGGCGTATTGGCAAATTCGCTGAGGCCGACATCGTTCAACAGCTCGCGCGCACGGTCGTTGAAGCGGTTGAGCACGGACTTGGAGCGCCAGAAATCGAAGGAGCTGCCGTGCTGGCGCTGGAGCGCGACACGGACGTTTTCCAGCGCGGTGAGATGCGGAAATACTGCCGAGATCTGGAACGAACGCACCAGTCCCAATCGCGCCACGTCGGCTGGCGCCATCGCTGTGATGTCCTGTCCCTTGTACAGGATTTTTCCGGCAGACGGTTTGAGGAACTTGGTCAGAAGATTGAAGCACGTCGTCTTGCCGGCACCGTTGGGGCCGATCAACGCGTGGATGCTCCCGCGGCGAACCTTGAGCGCAACGTCGCGGACGGCGAAGAAGCCCGCGAACTCCTTGGTCAAGCCTTCCGTTTCGAGAATGAACTCATCGGCCAAACAGATTTCCCCCTGCCCGCGCGAACCGCGCGTGGCTCTCCTTGTTTACTTTGGCTTTCCGGAGGCCTTGGAGCCGTCCCGGAACGCCGCCTCCGGGCGCGGAATATGCCGGAGGTGACGGGGGTTAGGCAAGGCGGAAAGCTGAGCAGGTCAGGCCTTTGGCCGGGAGTCTTATGCTCCCTTAGTTGGAGGCTTCACGATGTCGCCTGCCGGCCTCCCGGTTCGCAAAGACACCGGTCATCAAGTCGTCGTTAACGGTCTTTGGTCTCCCGCGCCAGCCTTCATCAAAAATTTTCCAGCAAGCGAGATGATGCGCGCGTTTCGTTCGCCGGGAATATTGTCTTGGATTTCGCCAGCTCAGCTCCCTCCGTCGTCAAGTCGATCAGGCAGCGCGACCTGCTCAACACGTGGCTGCGCCTTTATGCGCGCCAGCAGATTGCGCCGGCGATCTGGGAATACCAGCCCGCGCGGCTCGAGGAAGAGCTGTCCGATCTCGTCTACTATACGGTGGACAAATCGACGCCGCCGCGCCTGACCATTCAAAGCGAGGGCACGCGAATCTCGCGTGCCTATGGCCAAACCGGCAAAGGAATCCTGCTGCACGACTATGTCGGACCACGGCTCGCGCGATCTACTATGAATGCGTGGCGCGCGGGCTCCCGATCTACAGCGTTGCCGATGTCGACGACACTTGCGGCCGCGTCGTCGCCTATGAACGGCTGCTGCTGCCGTTCCTCACCGACGACAAGGTCAGCCACATCATCGCGTCGGTGAAGACCTTTTGCGAGGACGGCGGCTTCGAGATCAAGGATCTGCTGCGCGGAATTGACGCGCCGCCTCGGCCGAAACTGCGCACGGTGATCGACCGCGACCTGTTTCACCGCGCGCCAGGTCGCGTCGCGGCCGCCGACATCGTCGAACTCGCCGATCAGAGCGGCGGTCCAAGCGTTACCGCCGAGATCATCGAGCTGAACTAGCGCTCCCCCCATGGAACGGGCGTTTTCTTTACGCGAGCCGGAATCCACTTCGCTTGAAAACGCTTTAGCGCTTGCGCGAGACGGCGCCGATTTCCTTGTCGTAGATGTCAGGCTTGAAGCCGACCAGGAGCTTGCCGCCGACTTCCAGCACCGGCCGCTTGATCATGGATGGTTGCGCTAGCATCAGTGCCAGCGCCTTCTTTTCCGTCAGGCCTTCCTTGTCGGCCTCGGGCAGTTTCTTGAAGGTGGTGCCAGCGCGATTGAGCAGCGTCTCCCAGCCAAGCTTGTCGCTCCATTGCTTCAGCTTGTCCTTGTCCACACCGGCGGCCTTGTAATCGTGGAACTCGTAAGCCACGCCATGGGTGTCGAGCCAGGTGCGCGCCTTCTTCATGGTGTCGCAGTTCTTGATGCCGTAGATGATGTTGGGCAAGACTGTCCTCGCGCGTGCGTGATGCTTGGGCTGCGGCGTTGTACGAAACTCCCGATCGCGCGACAATATTGCGGAGGATGTTTCGGCCTCTTCTGAACGGACACACTCATGCACGTCACCCACGATCCCGCCGCAGCCGCCTCGCCGACCATCGACTTCAAGACGTTCCTCGCGGTCGATATCCGGGTCGGCACCATCGTCGATGCCAAGCCGTTTCCGGAGGCCCGCAAGCCGGCCTGGCGGCTGTGGATCGACTTCGGCCCCGTCATCGGCGTGCGCAAGAGTTCGGCGCAGATCACCGAGAACCATCCGCTCGAGACGCTGGTGGGACAGCAGGTCGCGGCCGTCGTCAATTTTCCGCCGCGTCAGATCGGACCTGTTGTCTCCGAGGTCCTTACGCTCGGCTTTCCCGATGCCAACGGCAAGGTCGTGCTGATGCAGCCAAGCAAGCCGGTGCCGAACGGCGGACGGCTGTTCTAGCGCTCTCACAAGCCGATCTCCCGCCGCCTGATCCCTGTTTGCTTCGCGCCAGCGTGTTCGGACTTGACCAGAATCTCATTTGATTATAAAAACGACTGACTGATCGTTTTTTATATAGGGATCGTCGTGTCGCAGCCGGCCTCTGCAAACTATTAAAATGATCGATCTGTCAGTTATTTGCGGACGGGATGGATGCCCAAGATCAGCGACAAGAAGCGTGAAGACAGGCGCCAGCAGATTCTCGAAGCGGCGCTGGCCTGCTTCTCCGAAGACGGGTTTCACCAGACCGGCATGGCGGACATCGTGAGGCGGTCGGGCCTCAGCCATGGCGCGGTCTATCTCTATTTCCAAAGCAAGGACGAACTGATCGAAGCGCTCGCCGACGACCGGCATCGCCGCGAGGCCGTGCTCAACTCGGTTGCGCATGGCTCCGGTCATTCTATCGAGGGCCTGCACGCCCTGGTCCGCGTCTACGCGCAATGGCTGACCGATCCTGCGGGCGAGGCGCGGCGCCGCGTCGGCATCCATGGCTGGGCCGAGGCGCTGCGCAATCGCCGTGTCCGTGCCAGCGTCGTCGAAGGCATCGACATGCCGCGTGCGCTGATCGTGGCGCTGGTCGAGCGCGGCCAACACGATGGCCTGATCAGGCGCGACATCGGCGCCGATGCGATCGCGCGCGTGCTGATCGCGATCTTCCAGGGCTTCGTGCTGCAAAAATGCTGGGGCGAGGATCTTGATATCGCGGCCTGCATGGCGGCCGTCACCACTGTGATCGACGGCTTTCGCACGACCAAGCCCGACATCAAGCGACGGGCCAGGACGTAAATCATGTTCTGGATTCACGAGACCCTTGCCGGCACCGGCGTCGGTCTCGTCAGCGGACTGACGTCGGGCTTCATGGGAACGAGCCCGGGCGGCGGGCTCGTCGTCTTCAGCGTGCTGCTGCTCGGCGCGGAGCAACACATCGCCCAGGGCACTTCGCTGATCACGCAGGTCCCGCCGACCGGCCTTGCCGGTGTGCGCCGCTACTGGGCGAGCGGCAACCGCAGCCCGCTGCCATGGATCGCCTGGATCGGCATCGGATTTCTCGTGGGCGGCGCGGGTGGCGGCTACGCCGCGGCGGCCGTGTCCGACGCGGTTCTGCAATGGACTTACGTCGCCTATCTCGTCGCGCTGATCGCTCTGCTGATCCTGCGCCGCGACCGCAAGGACAGCGGCGCCGATAAGCGCGACCAACTGCCCTGGCTGCCCCTGCTCCTCATCGGCATGCTCGCGGGCTTTTCCTCCGGCTTCATGGGCATCGGCGGCGGGCTTGCGATCACGGTCGGCCTCGCCGCCGGCTTGCGCGTGCCGCAGCATCAGGCGCAACTCGTGAGCCTGATCTTCTCGGTCATACCGACCAACATTCCGGCGGCCTGGATCTACTGGAGCAAGGGTCTGATGGTGGGCTGGCCGGCCATCCTCGGCATCCTTGCCGGTCTCTGGATCGGCACCGATCTCGGCGCCCGCGCGGCAAACCGCGTCAGCAAAGCTGTGCTGCGCCGAAGCATGATCGGCCTCATCGCCCTGATGGCGCTCTATATGAGCTTTAAAGCGCTGAGCTAGTTCACGGACGCTTGGGGATGTTGAGCCCACGTTCCACGGCCGGACGCGCCAGTCCGCGTTCGAGCCAAGCAGCGACCGACTTGAACTGGCCGAACGCGACGAGATCGCCTGCGCCGTAGAAGCCGATGAGATTACGAACCCAGCCGAGCATGGAGATGTCGGCGATGGTGTAGTCGTCATCCATGAACCATTGCCGGCCGGACAGATGCGCGTCCATGACGCCAAGCAGCCGTCTGGACTCGCCGACGTAACGCTCCAGCGGGCGCTTGTCCTCGAAATCCTTGCCGGCAAATTTGTGGAAGAAGCCGACCTGACCGAATATGGGCCCGACGCCGCCCATCTGAAAGTGCACCCATTGGATGGTCCGGTAGCGCCGCGCTGAATCCTGCGGCAGCAACTTGCCGGTCTTCTCCGCGAGATATTGCAAGATCGCGCCGGACTCGAACAGCGGCAACGGCTTGCCGCCGGGACCGTTGGGATCGAGGATCGCCGGAATCTTGCCGTTCGGATTGAGCGAGAGGAATTCCGGCGTCTTCTGGTCGTCCTTGCCGAAATCGACGAGATGGACTTCGTAAGGCAGTCCGATCTCCTCCAGCATGATGGAGACCTTCACGCCGTTCGGCGTCGGCAGCGAATAGAGCTGAAGCAGTTCGGGACGCTTGGCAGGCCAGCGCTTGGTGATCGGAAAGGCGGACAGATCAGACATGGGACCCCGGCTGCTTGCGTGAGATTCCGTCTAATCTAGGCGAGCCGGGACATGGCGCAAGGCCGGGACGTCGTCACACCAACGTCGCGCCGCGAATTCCGATCACAAGGGCCGCAGCAAATGGTTGGTGGCGTAGACCACATCGTGCTGGGCGCGCTGCTCGATGAAGAGCTGCCCGGTGACGAGCAGCGCTCCGGCAAAAACGAGCGCGAGCATCGCTGTCGCTAACTGACTGGCATCATGCATCGTAGTACGAGCTTCTTCCAATTCGGTCCGCATGGGGAACGCGGACCGACTGCCGCCAGTTCCTGCAGGGTTCGAAAAATTTGCCTGTTTTTCCCGATCCTCGCCGCGCGACCGGCTCAGTAATTGATCTCCATCCGCAGACCGCGGGAATCGATCTCGTCCCCGCCGACACGCTGCGTGCTGTCGCGCGCTGCGACCGCACAGGCGCAGGCATCGATGAGATCGTCGCAGCCGATGCCGGTGCCTTGGCGCTGCGTCAGCCATCGCGGCAGGCGCGTGAAGCCGCGTTGCGCCAGCAGCGCAATGCGCTGCTCGCGACCTTCCGCCATGGTCTTCTTTGCAAGCCGGACTCGCCCTGCAAGATTCCAGAAGATCAATTCCGGATGCGCTTCGCCGGTTGTCGCCTGACGCTCCGGCGTCATGATTGCGTCGACGTCCCTGATCTTGTCTCGGATGTTCCAAAGCTGCGCCGAGACGCCCCTGCCCTTGCCTTCCTGCTCCCAGTAATACCCGTTGGCCGCCGCCATATCGGAAAATGTCCAGAGGTCGCGGCGGGCGCCGAGAAACACCGCAGGCCCCACCAATTCGCGCGCACGCAGGTCGCATGCGCGGTAGCCGCTGGGCTTCAAGCCGATCGGCATATCGATCATCGCGCGCGCGTGCGACATGGCGAGCAGGCGAGTCAAGCCCGGCGAATAGTCGAAGCCGTGATCGCCGCGTTCGTCGATCCATGCGGCAACCCAGCCGAAACGAAATCCATCGAGACCGAGATAGTTTGGCACGCGCATGGTCCCGTCTCTAATGCTCTCTCATCCCTCATCCTTATGGCGGTCAAACAGCCGCTGCGCCATCAATGCATTGCCGAGCGTGCCGCCAGCGCGCAACGGCTGCTGCAATCATGCAGCAATTTTTTTCGGTCAGCCCCCGACCGCCTGGTAGGCCAGGCGCTTGAACGCGAAGAAGAAGGGATTCCAGAAACCCAGATGCCGCTGGGCCATCAGAACACCTGATGTGTTGGCCTCTGGGCAGATCCACCAATGGGTGCCGGCCAGGCCGCCCCATTGGAATTCGCCCGTGGAATTTGGCGGATCGAACTGGGTCGGCGCAAAGGTGACGGCGCCGCCGAGGCCAAAGCCCTTGCCGGGCATCGCCCCGAGATTGGCGAAGCGGATGGTCTGGCCCTCCGGCAGTTGATTGGTCATCATCTGCCGCAGCGTGTCCGGCTTCAACAGCGCATCGGGACCGGGCAGCAGCGCCCGCACCAGAGCGAGCATGTCAGGCAGGGTCGAGACCAGACCGCCGCCCCCCGACAGCCGCGGGAACGGCCGTCGATAGGCCTGCGGATACGGCAGATTGTCGGCGCGCGTCAGGCCAGGCTTCATCGGATCGAGCACGTCGGCGCCGGTGTAGTGCGCAACGAGCCTGTTTTGCTGTGCTTCAGGCACAAAGAAGCCGGTATCGGTCATGCCGAGGGGATCGAAGATGCGCATCTTCAGGAAGACATCGAGCGGCTTGCCCGAGACCACTTCGACCACGCGGCCGAGCACGTCGGTCGCCACCGAATATTCCCAGGACGTCCCGGGATGATAGGACAGCGGCAGATCGGCGAGCTTGTCGATCATGTCGGTCAGCGGCGTCAGCGGATTAAGCACGCCCGCATCGTTGTAGCCTTTGAACAGCACCGTGCCGGGATCGAAGATGCCGTAGCTGAGCCCAGACGTATGGCTCAGCAAATGCCGGATCGTGATCGGGCTCCTCGCCGGCTCGACATCGGCGAGGCTCGAAGCACCCTGCTTCAGCACCTTGCGACGGCCGAGTTGCGGCAGGAATTTTTCGATCGGGTCATCGAGCCCGATGCGGCCCTCCTCCACCAGCAGCATGATCGCCGAGGTGACGAAGATCTTGGTGTTGGAGAACGCGCGGAAAATATGATCCGGTCGGAGTGCCGTCTTCGCCTCGCGATCGGCAAACCCGACGCATTGCTGGTCGACCACCTCGCGCCCGCGCAGCACCGCCCAGGACACGCCTGATATGATCTCCTGATCGACGTAGCGCTGCATCGCCGTCCGTGCAGCGGAAAAATCGGGCGTCCTGGCGTCCATGTGCTTCCCCCAACTATGGTGGGGAAGGATATAGCGTGCTTTCCCGAGAAATGAAGGGCCACACCCTGAGGGCGCCTACTCCTGCTTCATGAACGCCGTCACGTGCAGGCGCCGGCGGATGCGCATGCCCTGGCGCTGATAGAGGGCGATGGCGGAATTGTTGTTCGAAAACACGTGCAGGAACGGAATTTCGCCGCGCGCCTCGATCTGGCGCGCGACGGCTGCGAGTAGAGCCTGCGCATAGCCGCGCCCGCGATAATCAGGATGGACGCACACCGCTGTCATCTCGGTGAATTTGCCCGGCTTCATTCGCTCCCCGGTCATCGCGACCAGCTCGCCGCCGGCGCGGATGCCGAGGAATGTGCCGAGCTCATGTGTCCGCGCGGCGAACGGCCCCGGCTTGGTGAGCGCCGTCAGCGCCATCATCGCGGGAACATCGGCCGCACCGAGCCTCACGATCTCGGCGTCGCGAAGCGGGCTGTCCGCGGGCGAGCCGATCATCTGCTCGCCGGTCTCCGATAGCACGACCTTGAAGCCCGAGGGGACGTCGACCGGCTCCGGCGTGAACAACGCCGCGACTTGCGAGGGCGGCAGGAGATCGCCGAGCGCCGCAAAGCTCGCCGCAGACATGTCGGTCATGTCGGCGAACGGCGTCATGTCCACGGGATAGCGCCGCGCGCGTGGGCCTCCCTCTGCCAAATGCTTCTGACGCGTCGTCAGCGCGCTCCAGATCGGACGATCCAGCAGAGCCTCATCTTTATCAGGCACCGGTCTAGTCCTTCTCGAAGCTGACGATCACGGCTGCATTGGCGATGAGGATGGGATCGTTGGCCACTTCCGTGGCCGAGGGGATCTCCAACCCGCCTTTGACCGCGCTGACGGTCACCGTGCCATACGGAAGCTCTTTGGCAACCGCCTCCTTATCGACGGCCTCGGGGTTGGGCACGCCGATGGTGACATCGACGAACATGTCGTTCGCGGTCTTGCCGATCATCCGGAAGAAACCAAGGCTCGAATGCCTGATGGCATCCGACACCGCGCGCTTCGCCGCCTTGGTGGCGTCCCTGCCGTGGACGTCGACGCCCATGCCCATCTCGGTAACGCAGCGAACACGTGTCATGCCCATTCCTGTCAGTGCTGGAGTTCAGAGCGGCTGACCTTCCGCGATCCGCGCCTCCTGCACAAGCGCCTTTTCGCGCAGGAAATATGCATTGCGGTTCTCTTCCTGAGCGTTCACGACTGCGCGAATTCTCAGCAAATCCTTGCGAGCGACGAGGCCGACCACGCGATGGCTGGCACGATCGATAACCGGCAGCCGGCCGAGATCGGAGGCGACCATGAGATCGGCGACCCGCCCCAGCACGTCATCGGGATGCGCCACCACGCTGGAGGTGTCCGACAGGACGTCATCGAGCGTCGCGGCCTGGTGATCGCCCTCGGTACGCCAGCGCAGCACATCGGCGCGGGTCACCATGCCGGTCAGCCGCCCATCGGGGGCGATCACGGGATAGGATTTGTGACGGCGCTGATCCGACGTGAAGAACGCGACCGCAGCGTCCACGGACATGTCGACCGGCAACGTGTCGACATCAGTCACCATGACATCGGCCGCGCGCATCAGCTCGAACGGATCGATCGCGTATTCGCGGGTGATGTGCTGGCCGCGGCGCGCGATCTTCTCGGTCAGGATCGAGCGCTTGAGCAGCAGCACGGTGACGGCATGCGCAGCACCGGTCGCCGCCAAGAGCGGCAGCAGCATGTCGATGTTGCCGGTCAACTCGATCGCGAACATCACGCCGGTCAGCGGCGAGCGCATCGTGCCGCCCATCATCGCGGCCATACCGATCAGCGCCCAGAATGATGTGCCGCCAGGCAAGATCAGTCCCTCCATCCAACCGGCCGTGCCACCGAGAATCAGCAATGGCGCCAGCACGCCGCCCGACGTGCCCGAGCTCAGCGCGACCAACCAGACCAGAGACTTCACCAGCAGCATCCGGATCGCCTCGTCACGCGCCATGTGGCCGGACAACAGATCCGCAATGACGTCGTAGCCGACGCCGAGCGCGCGCGGATCAATCAGCCCGCCGAGACCGACAACGAGGCCGCCGAGCATCGGCCACCACATCCAGTGCACCGGCAGATGGTCGAACAGGTCTTCGATCGCATAGAGCAGCCGCGTCATCAGCCCGGATTGCAGGCCGGCGACGATGCCGACGCCGACCGCAGCCGCAAGGCCCCACCAGGGCAGGTCCGGCCGTTGCGTGAACGGAAACAACGGCCCCGTCCCGAACAGCAGCGGCCGCCAGGCCGCGGCGATCACCGTTCCCGTCACCACGGGCAGGAAGCTGCGCGGCTTCCATTCGAACAGCAGCAGCTCGACCGCGAGCAGCACCGCCGCGATCGGCGTGCCGAAGATCGCCGTCATGCCGGCAGCCGCGCCCGCCACCAGCAGCGTCTTGCGCTCGGCCGCGGTGAGATGGAAGCACTGCGCGAAGATCGACCCAATCGCGCCGCCCGTCATGATGATCGGTCCCTCCGCGCCGAACGGGCCGCCGCTTCCGATCGACACCGCCGAGGACAGCGGCTTCAGGATCGCGACTTTCGGCTGCATCCGGCTGCCGCCGATCAGGATCGCCTCGATCGCTTCGGGGATGCCGTGGCCCCGGATCTTCTCCGATCCGAACCGCGCCATCAGCCCGATCACGAGACCGCCAAGCGCCGGCGCCAGCACCATCCAGATTCCGGGCTGGGCATTCGCCAGCGAGACGTTCTCGGTGCTGACATGGCCGAACCAGACCAGATTGGTCGCCAGCGCGATCAGCTTCAGCAGCACCCAGGCGGCCCCGGTGCCCAGGCTGCCGACCAGCAGCGCCATCCCGATCAGAATCAGCACGCGCCGATCGGCGGTAAAATCTCCCGGCTTGCCGCGAGGACGCGGGAGGCCGCCGGCGATGTCGGGGGTCTGGCGCATGGATATCTCTTGTCGGGAGGATTCTTCGCGCCTGCATTATATCGCAACACGATATATATCAAGGAATGGCAGGTATGATCGTCCCGGCAGAATGGTAAACCGGGCCCTACTTCCCGCGCGCCCGCAGCTCGTCCACAAGCACCCGCACGTTTTCCGAATAGTCGATCGGAATCGAGACCAGATGCACGCCGCCCTCTCCAAAGGCTGCCTCGAGCGTCGGACCGAAACTGTCGATGCTTTCGATGCGGTGGCCCTTGGCGCCATAAGCTTTTGCATAGAGCGCAAAGTCGGGATTGCCGAAGGTCATGCCGTAATCGGCAAAATGATCGACGGCCTGCTTCCAGCGGATCATGCCGTAGGCATTGTCCTCCAGCACCAGCACGACGAGATTGAGCTTGAGGCGGACCGCGGTCTCCATCTCCTGGCTGTTCATCATGAAGCCGCCATCGCCGGCGACCGCGAGCACGCGGCGATCAGGGTAGAGCATCGCGGCCATCATCGCCGATGGCAGGCCGGCGCCCATCGTTGCCAGCGCATTGTCAAGCAGCAGCGTGTTGGCGACGCGCGTGCGGTAATTGCGCGCGAACCAGATCTTGTACATGCCGTTGTCGAGCGCGACGATGCCGTTCTCCGGGATGACCTGGCGGATGTCGTGCACGATGCGCTGCGGCGTCGGCGGCCAGCGCGTCTCGGTCGCGCGGTCGGCGATGTGGCTGAGGATGTCTTCGCGCAAGGGCAGCAACGCGGCCGCCTGCGGCAGCTTGCCTTCGAGCCGGTCCGCCAAAAGCTCGAGGCTCGGGCCGACGTCCCCGACGACCTCGGCATCTGGGAAATAAACCAGCTCGACGCTGGCAGAAGTGTAGCTGACATGAATGACCTTTGGCCCCGATGGCCCCATGATGAAGGGCGGCTTCTCGATCGGGTCATGGCCGATCGCCACGATCAGGTCAGCGGCGTCGATGGCATCATGGACATAGTCGCGCTCGGACAGCGCCGCGGTGCCCATATAGAGATTTGTGCCGCCGGGCACGGTGCCCTTGCCCATCTGCGTCGTGAAGAACGGAATGCCGGTGCGCCGCACGAAGCTCGCGATGCCGTGGGTCGAGCGCGGCCGGCTGGTCGCGGCACCCATCATCACCAGCGGACGCTTCGCGGCGAGGATCATCTCGGCGGCACGGTCGAGCGCGGCGCGATGCGCGACGGGGATTTCGATCGGGTGGATCGGGATTGCGGGAACGGCCTCGACTTCGTCGCCGGCGATGTCCTCGGGCAATTCGAGGTGCACCGGTCCCGGCCGCTCCTCCATCGCCACGCGGAAGGCATCGCGCACCACGGTCGGGATCGAGGAGGCGCTGACGATCTGCCGCGACAATTTCGTCAGCGGCTTCATGGTGGCGACCACGTCCACGATCTGGAAGCGCGCCTGCCGGCTGCTCATGATCGGCTTCTGGCCAGTGATCAGGATCATCGGCATCGCGCCGAGATGGGCGTAGGCGGCGCCGGTGGAGAGATTAAGCGCACCAGGGCCAAGGGTCGACAGGCAGACGCCGGGCTTGCCGGTCAGCCGGCCGTGGGTCGCCGCCATGAAAGCTGCGGCCTGCTCGTGCCGGGTCAGCACCAGCTCGATTTTCGACGTGCGGAGCGATTCGACGAGGTCGAGATTTTCCTCGCCGGGGACACCAAAGATGCGATCGACGCCTTCGTTCTCCAGCGCCGCAACGAACAGGTCCGATCCCTTCACTTTGCGTTCCTGCCCACTCATGTCGCCTCCGCTTGCTGCTGGCCCCGTGATCAGGGAGCGCGTGCGCATGGTAGCCAACTGCGGCTCCGGTACAACTCACAATGCGGCGCGACCTAAACATGAATTCCGTTCCGTCATCCCCGCGCAATGGCGAAGCCATTGTCGCTGGAGGTGCGAGTGGCGCGATGCATCGCATCGCGCCGGGAGCCTCGAAGGATGAACGGCCGATCCGATGCAGCCGGGCCGTCGCCTTCGAGGCTTGCTCAACGACGCTAACGCGCCGCTGAGCGCGCGCCTCAAGGTGACGGGCACAGATTTGAGCCTGCCTCATCGCTTTTCCGATTCTCGAACAGCAGACACGCTTTCGCGCTACAGCCCCGTAGGTGTTTTGCCCGTGGGGCATTTCGCGCCGACTACGACCCGAAATCCAGCGGCGTGAACGAGAGGTCCATCACCTTCCATTCCTCGTATTTGTCGACAGGCAGCATCTTGTAGGGTTGGCAGGCCTGCATCGCGTTCATCGCGGATTTCACGATGGCCACGCCCTTCGCGGACGGAGGAGCCTCGATCAGGATCGGCGGGCGCGCCAGCGTGCCGTCAGTGGCGAGCACGGCGCGCAACTTGATGCGCACGGCGTCGGTCGGCGCGACGTCCGCCGGCAGTTTCGAGCAGTTCCTCAGGTGACGGCGAAGCTCGGCAATGCCCTCAGGCGGCAGCTTGGCTACGATCGAATCCTTGGCATCGCCACCGTCATCCTTGGGTGCGTCTTTCCGCGCGGGCGGCAATTCGGGCGGCAGCCCCAGAATCACGCCGTATCTGACGGTGACGTCGGGCTCGGGCGCCTGATAGGCAGGAGGTGCGGCCTGTGGCTGGGGCATCGCCGGAGGTGGCTGCTGCGGCTGAGATTGCTGAGGTTGCGGCTGTGCGTTGGCCTCTCGCTGCTTTGCCGCTTGCTCCGTCTTCTGTTGCGGCTCATGCGAGGCCTGCTTCTGCTGCGGCGGCGCCTTCTCACCGGCCGGCGCAGGCTTCGGCGCGGCGTCCGGTTTGTCGGTGAAATCCAGCTTGGGCAGCTTCAGGTCGGGAAGCGGATCCGGCGGCTTCTCCGTCTCCTGCAGGGCTTTCTCTTCTGCTTTGGCCTCCTCCTGCTTCACCTGCTCCGGCGTGACGATATCGACCGCCACGGTCTCGGGCGGCAGGGAATGAAACGGATGGACTTCGCTGATCAGGATGATCAGCGCCACCAGCGTCAGATGTGCAATCGCTGACGCGGCAATGTCCGTCCGTATGATCTTCCGCAGTTCCATCGCCCGATCTTGGGTTGCCGGCCTGCTCCTAGCATACCGCAGGCTCCCCTCAATCCCATTTCGGCGCGAAGCCGAAATTGGTCAGGCGGCCCTTGGGGCTGGCCAGCGCCGAGATCGCCGTCATCTCGTCATCCGAGAGCTCGAAATCGAAGATCTCGATGTTTTCCGACAGGCGCTCGACGCGCGAGGTTCTGGGAATCGCCGACACATTCTGTTGCACCAGCCAGCGCAGGCAGATTTGCGCCGGCGTCTTCTGATGGGCGTGGCCGATTTCCAGCAGCGTCTGGTCGGACTTGATGCGGCCCTTGGCGATCGGGCTATAGGCAACCAGCGCCATCCCATGCTGGTCGCAGGCCGCCCTTACCTTCGCCTGATCCAGATAAGGATGATATTCGACCTGGTTGCAGACCAGCGGCTCGCTCGACAGGGAGGCGGCCTGCTCGATCAACGCCACCGTAAAATTGGAGACGCCGATGTGCCGCGTCAGGCCCATGCGCTTGGCACGCGCCAGCGCGCCCAGCGTCTCTTCCAGCGGCACGTGCGGATTGGGCCAGTGTAACAGCACGAGGTCGACGGCGGGAAGTCTCAAGCGCGCCAGACTTTCCTTGACCGACCGCTCCAGATCATGGGGCGCGAAATGGTTGGTCCAGACTTTCGTGGTGAGGAAGACATCATCGCGGCGGACGCCGGAGGCGCGCAGTCCGTCGCCGACGTCGCGCTCATTGTCATAGACCTGGGCGGTATCGATGTGGCGATAGCCGAGCCGCAGCGCCTGCTCGACCACGCGCGCGCAGGTCCGGCCGCTCAGCTCCCAGGTCCCCAGCCCGATCGCGGGGATTTTTGCGCCATTAGCCTCGACGAACAACATGAGGAATCCTCTCTGTTGCGGCAGCCCCCCAGACTCGTCAGTGGCATCATTATGGACCCGGTCCGCCAGAGTGCAATGGAGGACATCAGCCCAGGGGTGCGGATCTGAAGGTCGCAACGCCAGGATGTCAGAGCTTGACGTCAGGCTTTGGCGAGCGCCTGGAACACCGTGTCAGGCGCATGCGCGATCACGGCCAGCAGGGCGCGGGCGGGTCCGCGCGGGGCGCGCTTGCCCTGCTCCCAGTTGCGGATCGTCTCGACAGGTACACCGAGCTTCTCGGCAAACTCCATCTGGGTGAGGCAGGCGCGCCGGCGCAAATCGCGCACCGCGAGGGGACCAGCCTCGGCCGGTGCTGTCTCGACCGCGGGCGGGGCCGGCTGGACGGGAAATTCCTGACCGTCCCGTAGCTCAACGACCCTTCCGTCCGCCTTCAGCCGCAACCGCATGCTCATTCCCCCAAGCACGGGCAATGATGCGGCAGGTCGCTTAAGGCCGGATTAAAGGTGCCGCCCGTCATTCCGGGACGGCGGAGCGTGAGCCCGGAATCCATCGGGCGCCAGAGCATGCGGACAAATGGATTCCGGGCTCGCGCCGAGGGGCGCGCCCCGGAATGACAGAGGTAGTCCTACTTCAACCCGAACCACAGTGTTGCGATGCCGAGGAAGGAGAAGAAGCCGACGACGTCGGTCACCGTGGTCACGAACGTGCCGGAAGCCACGGCCGGATCCGCCCTGACGCGTTCGAGCGCCATCGGGATCAGGATGCCGCCGAGCGCGCCCGCGATGAGGTTGCAGATCATCGCAAGGCCGATGACGACGCCAAGGCCCGGGATCTTGAACCAGGCCACCGCGGCGATGCCCGTGATCACGGCAAAGGCGATGCCGTTGATGAGGCCGACCAAGGTTTCGCGGATGATCACGCGCCAGGCATTGGAGGAGCCGAGCTCGCGGGTTGCGAGTGCGCGCACCGCGACGGTCATGGTCTGCGTCGCGGCATTGCCGCCCTGGCTCGCCACGATCGGCGCCAGCACGGCAAGCGCCACCATCTGTTCGAGCTGGCCTTCGAACAGGCCGAGCACGGAGGACGCGAGGAACGCGGTGGCGAGATTGATCAACAGCCAGTTGAAGCGGCCGCGCGCAATGGTCAGAAACGTGTCCGACAGCTCTTCGTCGCTGGTGACGCCGCCGAGCGCCTTGAGGTCCTCGTCCGCCTCCTCCTCGATGACGTCGACCACGTCGTCGACGGTGATGACGCCAACCAGGCGATCCTGGGTGTCGAGCACGGGGGCCGCGACGAGATTGTACTTGCCGAACATGCGCGCGACCTCCTCCTGGTCCTCCAGGACGGAGACGCGGCGGCGATCCTCATCGGTCAGCTCGGTGAGTGGCACAGGGCGGCGCGCGCGCAAGATCACGTCGAGCGGAATCGCGCCCTGCCAGTGCTGATCCTTGTCGACGACGTAGATCTCGTAGAAGCGGTCCGGCAGGTCGGGCGTATCGCGCATGAAGTCGATGGCCTGCCCGACCGTGAAATCCTGCGGCACGGCGATGAATTCGGTCTGCATGCGCCGGCCGGCGGAGTTTTCCGGATACAGCAGGCTGCGTTCGAGCGCGACGCGCTCCTTGAGCGGCAGCTTCTCGAGGATCTCCTCCTGCTCGTCCTCGTCGAGGGTTTCGAGCAGTTCGACCGCATCGTCGGATTCGAGCTCGCGGACGCCCTCGGCCACCGTCTCGGGCGGCAGCTCGTCGAGGATCTCCTCGCGCACGCTTTCGTCGACCTCGTTCAGCGCGGAAAAGTCGAAGTCGGCGCCCGTCAGCTCGACCAGGCGGACGCGGTTGTCGGGCGCCAGCGCCGCGATGAGATCACCGAGGTCGGCCTCGTGCAGTTCGGCGACGCAGGCGCGCAGCGCGGCGCTGTCCGCAGCCTCGATCGCATGGGCGATTTCCTCGACGAATTCGTGCCTGATTTCGCCGTCTTCATTGCGCATCGGCACGTGGTCGAGTACCGAGGCGTCAGCGGCGTGAGCACCGTCCATATGTTCATCCATGGTGGCCTCGCCGTTTGACAGGTTGGAACGAGTGGTCTGAGCTGATGGTTCAGGCAATACCCACAAGGCAATCGCAAGCGCAATGGCAAATATGCATCGACCGAAATGGACCTCGATCACGATGGGCCTGGCTCTCGCCGGCCTCGGCACGATCGGCTCTGTCGCGGCCGCGGACTGCCCGCGCAAGGATGCGCTCGGCACCTCGCGCGTCTTGAGCGTCGATGCCAGGACCACGCCGCGCGTCGGATTGAAGAGCTTTCCGCAGACGCTGCCGCTCGCCGATCACGAGGTCGTGCTGACCTTCGACGACGGCCCGCACCCGCCGACGACGTCGAAGGTGCTGGCGGCGCTGGCGCAGGAATGCGTTCGCGCGACCTTCTTCATGATCGGCCAGCACGCCGCCGAACACCCTGATATGGTCAAGCGCATTGCGCGCGAGGGCCATACCATCGGCCACCACACCTTCTCACATCCGTTCATGGCGCGGATCCCGGCCGACAAGGCGAGCAGCGAGATCGACCGCGGCATCGCCGCCGACGAGATGGCGCTGCACGGGGTCTCGACCACGACGCCGTCGACACCGTTCTTCCGCTTCCCCTATTTCGAAGCGACGCCGGCTGAGCTCGACCTGCTCCAGTCGCGCGGCATCGTCGTGTTCGGCGCCGATCTGTGGGCCAGTGACTGGAATGAGATGACGCCGGAGCAGGAATTGAAGCTGATCACCGAGCGCGTTGCTGCCGCCGGGAAGGGCATCGTCCTGTTCCACGACACCAAGGCGCGCACGGCCGCCATGATGCCCGCTTTCCTGCGGTACCTCAGAGAGAACGGCTTTCACGTGGTTCACGTGGTCCCGGCAGGCACATCACGGAACAATGCCGACGCGCATTGATGCCGGAATGTCACGCCTGACCAAAATGGGGTGATTTGAGGCCTATTAACATTCTGTTCATGCTGCGCCATGCAATGATTGAGGGGGAGGCCGAGGCAGGAAAGGTGGTTGCGCCTGAACCGTTTCCTGATGTCACCGACCTATTATGGCGACAGTCGCAGATGAGGACGTACAGGGTTCATGACCGGCAGTAGTGCTGTGATCCGGACGCGATCGTGGGCCGTCCTGCTTCTGGGGTTGATGACCGCGGCGTCGCCGGCGGCCTTCGCAGCCGACTGCCCCGGTCATCCTGATGCGCTCGGCACCTCCCGCACCCTCGTCGTCGACCCGCGCGAGCATCCGCGCATCGGCACCATGCAATATCGCGAGACGCTGCCGCTGAAAGACCACGAGGTGGTCCTCACTTTCGACGACGGTCCGCTGCCGAAATATTCGAACCAGGTGCTCCAGATCCTCGCGAGCGAGTGCATCAAGGCGACCTTCTTCATTATTGGTCAGCAGGCCAAGGCCAATCCGGAAGGCGTGCGCAAGCTGGTGGCGGCCGGCCACACCGTCGGCACCCACAGCATGACCCATCCGCTGACGATGAACAGCATGCCGATCGACAAGGCTGAGGCCGAGATCAACGGCGGCATCGAGTGGACCTCGGCGGCGATGACGGACCCATCCAAGCTGGCGCCGTTCTTCCGCATTCCCGGCCTGATGCGCGCTGACGGCGTCGAGAACTATTTGATCTCGCGCGGCATCCAGGTGTGGAGCGCCGACTTCCCGGCGGACGACTGGCGGCATGTGTCACCCGATCGCGTCTACCAGCTCGCGATCCAGCGGCTGGAGGCCAAGGGCAAGGGCATTCTGCTGCTGCATGACATCCAGGCCCGCACCGTGGCGGCGCTGCCGAAGATCATCCGTGACCTGAAGGCGCGCGGCTATCACATCGTGCATGTGGTGCCCGCAACGCCCGACCGGCCGGCGACGCCGACCACGCCGGTCGAGTGGCTGCTGCATCCGCCGACGGAGACGACGCCGATCGCGCGCTGGCCCGCCGTGCCGAACTTCACCTTCATGCAGACCGCGACCTTGCCGGCACCCGACCCTGCCGATCTCAACGCGCAGACCGCTCACCAGCCGCAACTGCTGCCGCACAAAACCATGGCACAGGCCGATATCGCGGCCACCCTGCCCGCGCCCGGCCGCGATCTCTTCGCGATCCCGGAGGGCTCCGTCGAAGTGCTGCTGTCGACCACCTTGTCGCGCCGGGCCGCGATGCGGCTCGCCATGGCGGCCGAGGCGCCGCATGCCGGCAAGGGCAAGGCTGGCAGGATGCAGGCGCGGCGGACGCCTGCACACGCTGCGCCGGCGCGCGCAGCTCAGGTCAGGACCGCGGCGCCCCGACCGACCCGCCTCGCCACCGGCGTGAAGAAACGCGCCTGAACTTAAAGCCCTTACTGCCGCATGATGGCGGCGACGCAGAGCAGCACGATCAGTGCCAGGAAGAACAAGTCCATATAGGACTTGAGCTCGCCGTCGCGGCGCAGCCGCGCGACATCGGTCACGATCTGCTTGCGCGCGATGGTCCCACCCGAGCCGTCATTGATCGGCGCCTGAAGCCGCTTGGTCTCGGCTTCGAGCTTCTCGATCTTCTGGAAGAAGTAGAACGCCCGCAGCGTCGAGGCCGCGCGCATGCCGGCATAGACCAGCACCAGGATCGCGAGGACCGCCCGGTTCTGGTACTTCTCCATGAAGTTCAGGCTGAAATAGACCAGCGCCATGAACGCGAAATTGGTCAGGAAACGGTAGACGAAACTTAGAAAGACCATGCTGGCTCCAGCCGAGAGAGGTCGCGCGAGGCCCGTCTACGCCAACTTTGTTTCAACAAAGATACGATCGCCCGCGCGCCGCCGCCTTTTAGCCACACGCCGCCATAATGCAAGCCAGACCGCGAGGCGCCCTGTTCCTGGCGCTCCGCCGCCCAACGCTGCTCGATGGAGATTCGGCGGAAGCTACGGTAGACTGCTGCCACCGCACCAGGCGATGTCTTGCGGATTGGGGTCTGCCGATGCCAAGGAAGGGAATCACAGGGCACGACGACTGGGTTCTGACCGAAGCGCTCGCGACCGCCCTGGTCGCGCTGGAGCAGCTCGAGGCCAAGCACCAGCCGAGCGCACATATGGATGACATCCGCAAGCTGCTGTCGAACGGCAAGGAGCCGGCGGCGGTGAGCCTGCATCTGGCCCAGGCCAAATGCCGTCTGTTCCCCGAGCTCGATCCGCTCGAGATCTACCGGGAATACGGGATCGGCGAGGAATATGGCTGAGAGGCGCGCGTTACCGCCGGCGGCCAGGAATGAGGTTGGTGGGATATCAATGGGTTAATTCCTGATGGTGGAGGACGCCTTCAGCGCATCGCGTAGCGCGCTCGAAGCTCGGCGGCCTATCCGCCTTGCATCTCCCAGCACCCGCGACTTGCTGTTAGGAACGACAGCGCCTACCCCGCATTGCTTGCAGATCTAACGGGAGGCACGAATAGTCAATAGCAGCGTTGGCTTTTGGCAGACGTCTCAGCCAGGGCAATGAGGATGTGGTCTATCGGAGCGTTCATCCCGTGATCTGGTACGGCGTCGCACGGAAGCCGCCCAGCGGCACGACGAGCCCGAAAGCCAATGGCGAGATGATCACGCCTTCAGAGGACCTTGCGGATGCTTGAGAACCTTCGCGCGATCGCCCAGCCTGGAGCGGTCATTGCCGTCCTCATCATCTTGCTGCTGATGGCAGCAGCCGACGCGGCCATATTTATCGCAACGAGGGGATGGCCTTTCTGAGCCGGAAGCGTCGACCTCAATAAGGCCGTCGGGCGACGCATCACGCAAGCGGCCCGCCCTGTCGCGATAGGAACCTTCATAGGATTGTCCGGTTCGCCTCTCGCAGGGGAGGACGGCGAACATTGATGCCTGTCAGGATGCGAACGGCTCTGGTGCCATCTGCGACACTGCCGCTGGCCGCTTGTGCCGGCCGGCAGTCCGCGCTCGACCCGCAAGGGCTTCAATCGGACCAGATCCTCCGGACTTTCTTCATCTTCCTGATCGTTGCCGCTGTGGTCTGGATCGCCGTCGTGATCGCATTATGCGTGGGCATGCTGCGCCAAAAGCGTGCGGCCGATCAGCCCCTCGCGCTGCACCGGTCGTTTGAGCGAACCAGCGGCCGCATCGTCTTCGTGTTGGGGCTCGCGACCCTCGTCATCGTGCTCGGGCTCTCGATCGTCAGCTATGCCGGTCAGCGCACCGTCTTCGCCAAGGACGAGAACGCCCTCACGCTCAAGATCATCGGTCACCAATGGTGGTGGGAGGTTCGCTACGAGGACGGCAGCCCCGACAAGAACTTCGTGACCGCAAACGAGATCCGCATTCCGACCGGCCGGCCCGTGAAGGTCGAGCTGGAATCCGCCGACGTGATCCATAGCTTCTGGGTCCCCAGCCTCACCGGCAAGATGGACCTCATCACCGGGCAGAAGAACGAACTGCAATTCACTGCGAAGAACGCCGGCACCTATCGCGGCCAATGCGCCGAATTCTGTGGCCATCAGCATGCCCATATGGCCTTTGCCGTGCTCGCGCTGTCGCCGGATGAATTCGATCGGTGGCGCGACCACGAAAACCAGGGCGCGAGCAGCCCGACCGACCCGCTCGGCAAGCAGGGCGAACAGCTATTCCGCGCGCGCGGCTGTGCGCTCTGCCACACCATCCGCGGTACGCTCGCTGGCGGGCAGCTCGGCCCTGACCTCACCCACGTCGGCAGCCGGACGACGGTCGCGGCCGGAACGCTGCCGATGTCCCCGGCAACGCTTGCCGCCTGGATTGCCGATCCCCAGCACATCAAGCCCGGAAACTTCATGCCCAGGATGCCGCTGCAGTCGGACGAGCTCATCGCGATCCTTCATTATCTGGAGCAGCTCAAGTGAGCATGGTGGCCGAGCAACGCGAGCTGCGCGATGACGCGCTGAATGGCCTGCAACTCTCGACACGGCTCGAGAACATCTGGCGCACGCCGTCCGGCTTCTTCGGGGCGCTTGCGTCGGTGGATCACAAGGTCGTCGGACGCCGCTACATCGTCACGGCATTCGCGTTCCTGCTGCTCGGCGGGCTTCTCGCAGTGCTGATGCGCGTTCAACTCGCCGGCCCTGAGAACACGTTCCTGTCCGCCGACAAGTACAACCAGATCTTCACGATGCACGGCTCGACCATGATGTTCCTGTTCGCCGTGCCCGTGATGGAGGCATTCGCCGTCTATCTCGTGCCGCTGATGGTCGGAACGCGCAACATCGCTTTCCCGCGCCTGAATGCCTTCAGCTACTGGATGTTCCTGTTCGGCGGCTGTTTCCTCTGGATCTCCTTCATGCTCAATGTCGGCCCTGACGTCGGCTGGTTTGCCTACGTTCCGCTGTCTTCATTGCAGTACACGCCGACGAAACGACCTGATGTCTGGGCGCAGATGATCACCTTCACCGAGGTTGCCGCGCTCGCGGTTGCCGTGGAGATCGTGGTGACCGTGTTCAAGCAGCGCGCGCCCGGCATGACGCTCGACCGTATTCCGCTTTTCGTCTGGGCCATGCTGGTCACCAGCTTCCTGGTGATGTTCGCGATGCCCTCGATCATGGTCGCATCGACCTCGCTGATCCTGGACCGCCTCGTCAACACCCGCTTTTACGATTCATCTTCGGGCGGGCATCCCCTGCTCTGGCAGCATCTGTTCTGGTTCTTCGGTCATCCCGAGGTCTACATCATCTTCATCCCCGGTACCGGCATGGTCTCGGCGATCCTCGCAACCTTCACCCGTCGTCCCGTGGTCGGCTATCCCGTCGTCATCCTCTCGCTGATCGCGACGGGCTTCCTGTCGTTCGGCCTGTGGGTCCACCACATGTTCGTCACGGGCCTGCCGCAGCTCGGCGCCGGCCTGTTCACGGCCTCCAGCATGCTGATCGCGGTGCCGAGCGGCCTGCAGATCTTCTGCTGGCTCGCGACGCTCTGGGATGGCCGCCCGGTCTACCGCACGCCGCTTCTGTTCGTGATCGGCTTCATCGTGATCTTCGTGATCGGCGGCCTGTCCGGCGTGATGGTCGCCTCGGTGCCGATCGACACCCAGGTGCATGACACCTATTTTGTCGTCGCCCATTTCCATTACGTTCTGATCGGCGGCGCGGTCTTTCCGCTCATCGGCGCCGTCTACTACTGGTTTCCCAAGATCGCGGGGCGGATGCTCAGCGAGCGGCTCGGATTCTGGCACTTCTGGCTCGCCTTTGTCGGCTTCAATGTCGCGTTTTTCCCGATGCATATCCTCGGGCTGATCGGGATGCCGCGGCGGGTCTACACCTATACCGCCGACATGGACTGGGCCCATCTCAACCTGCTCTCCAGCGCCGGCGCCGCCATCTTCGCGCTCAGCTTCGCGTTGCTGCTCGTCAATGTGATCTATAGTCTTCGGAGCGGCCCGCTTGCGGGCGACAATCCCTGGGATGCCTCGACGCTGGAATGGGCGACCACGTCACCGCCGCCGCCGCAGAACTTCGACCGCATTCCCATCGTCAAGCATCGCGATCCCCTGTGGTTCGACAATGAGAGCTTGCCCGTGGTCGCAGGTCTCAGCGTGGAGCGACGCGAGGTGCTGTTGACGTCGCTGGCGGAAGCCGAGCCGCAGATCCGCGAGGCATCTCCCGACCCGAGCATCTGGCCGCTGCTGACGGCCATTGCGACGACGGTGTTCTTCATCGGCTCGATCTTCACGCCCTGGGCGGTGCTGTGGGGTACGCCACCGATGGCGGTCGCCTTGATCGGGTGGTTCTGGCCGACCGGCAGCAAGGAGGACGAGGAGTGAGGCAAACCATCGTCCGCAATGTCGCCGAGCTGCCAACCTATGGCTACGGCCCGCGCAGCGGCCCCTGGTGGGGCGCCATGGGCTTCATGGCGCTGGAGGGGATGGGATTTGCCATCGCCATCGGCGCCTACCTCTATCTCTATGCGGTCAATCCGAACTGGCCGATTGGAGCGGCGCCGCCCGATCTCTGGCCCGGAACGGCCGAGACCATCGTCTATCTCTTGAGCATCATCCCGAACGAAATGACCAATCGCGTGGCGCACCGGCAGGATCTTGCCAAGGTACGCATCGGCCTGATCGTGATGTCGCTGATCGGCATCGCTCTGCTCGTCCTGCGCGGTTTCGAGTTCGCCCATCTCAACACACGCTGGGACAACTCCGCCTATGGATCGATCGTCTGGTTGATCCTGGGACTTCACACCACCCATCTTGCCACTGACGTCGGCGACACGGTCGTATTGGCCGTCCTGATGTTCACACGCCACGCCAAGCCGCGCCGGTTCAGCGACGTCACCGACAACGTGTTCTATTGGAATTTCGTCGTGCTGGCGTGGCTGCCGCTCTACGTCCTGCTCGACTGGGTGCCGCGCCTATGACCGACACTGAACGAGACACGAAACTGCTTTATTGGGCCGGCGTCGCGCTCGGTCCCCTCGCCTGGGGCATCAACCTGCAAGGGATCTACGCGCTCGCCCATTTCTCGTGCGAGACGACAAAGCAGAGCGGCACGATCATAAGCGCCGTTCTGGCGATCATCGCCCTCGCGGGCACGGCAATATCCGCGCGCGCGGTTCGTCGCCGCGCCGGGGCGGAGTGGACCGATGCGCAAGGCGGTGGTCCCCGCGCGTTCATGGCCTGGCTTGGCGTCGGCACCGGCGTGTTGTTCGCATTGGTGATCGCGAACCAACTTGCGGCATCGCTGATGATCAGCCCATGCCTGCGCTGAGACTGCTGGCGCTCCTGCTGAGCCTGGTCACGGCGCCGGCGATGGCCCATGGCATCTCGGATGTCGATCCGGGTTCGCTCTGGAGCTTCGATCTGTGGCTTTTGGCACCCCTCTATGCTGTCGGCATCGGCTTCTATGTCGGTACGCAACGGCTCTGGCGCCATGCCGGCGGCGGGCGCGGCGTCAGCTTCCGCCAAGTCGGCGCATTCTGGACGGGATGGCTGATTGTCGCGCTCGCTCTCACCTCGCCGCTGCATTGGCTCGGCGAGCGTTTGTTCACGGCTCACATGGTCGAGCACGAGTTGCTCATGATCGTCGGCGCGCCGCTGATGGCCTTCGCCCGGATCAACGGGCCGATGATGTGGAGCCTGCCTGTCTCGGCTCGTCCTGCCGTGGGCCGATGTCTCAACTGGCCTGGCGTGGCTTGGCCGTGGACGCTCGTCAGTCATCCCGTCAGCGCGACTGCCCTGCATGGCCTGGCGCTCTGGGTTTGGCATGCGCCGCCGCTCTATGCGTGGGCGCTCGAAAACACCGCCGTCCATCGCCTCCAGCACATCAGCTTCTTCGCCACCGCGCTGTTGTTCTGGTGGGTGCTGCTGCATGGCCGCGGCCTCGGGCGCAGCGTGCGTCTTCGGGACGGCATCGCAATCGCATGCCTGTTTGTCACTGTGCTTCATTCCGGCGTGCTCGGTGCGCTATTGACGCTATCAACACGCATCTGGATTCCCGGCCAGGGCGCCCTTGCAGGCGAGTTCGGTTTGTCGCCACTGGAGGATCAGCAACTTGCGGGCATTCTGATGTGGGTGCCCATGGGCATCCTCTACACCGGTGCAGCATTGTTCTTCGCCTATCGCTGGCTGACCACGATCGACGCGTCCCGCGTGCCGACAGTTCGGCATGCCGGCTGAAGGATCCGCTTGATCACAAGGGACATAGGAACCGCAAGTTGGATTGCGACGTTCGCCTCCTGACTTTCGACATCCGTGGAGGCCACATGGGCAAACCAACCGTCCTGGCGACTGTCATCCTCGCGGCTACCCTTGCCATGCCGCAAGGCGCGATCGCGCAAGATCAGCCGCGCCCGGGAATGTCGTGTCCGGTGGACCATGATCAACTGGCGGACATCCTCAAGAAGAGCGTCAAGCCGGGCGGCGGCCCAAGCAACGGCGGCCTCGACAACAACGAGTGGGCTGCCGTCGTGAACCGGCAGGGCGTGGTCTGCGCCGTCGCCTACAGCGGCAACAAGGTCGATGATCAATGGCCCGGCAGCCGCGCCATCGCCGCCGAGAAGGCCAACACGGCCAATGCATTCAGCCTGACGAGCAAGGCGATGGCCAGCGCCAACCTCTACGCGGGGGCACAACCCGGCGGCTTCCTCTTTGGTGCAGCGCTCAGCAACCCACCTTCTCCGGAGGTCATCTATGCGGGCACACCGGATGAATTCGGAACCGCGCATGACCCGATGGTCGGCAAGCCCGTCGGCGGCGTGATCGTCTTCGGCGGCGGGCTGGCGCTCTATGACGGCAACGGCATCGCCGGCGCGCTCGGCGTGAGCGGCGACAGCTCCTGTGCGGACCACAATGTCGCCTGGCGCGTGCGCCACCTCCTCGGCCTCGATCACGTGCCGGCCGGCGTCAGCCCCAACATGAAGGACGCGATCATCTACGACATCGGCCCGGACGGTAAAAGTCCATCCGGATTTGGTCACCCGAAATGCAACGGCAAGGAAGACCAGATCGCGGTCGATCTCGGCGCCGGCGTCTCGGGAAGTGTCGTGAGATAGGCGCACTTCGGTACTTAGGAACCAAGCGCGAGCGCAACGTTTGTACGTTCGCAACCCGGCCTGCAGCGCGGCAAGGCCTCATCATGCCGTGGAGATCTTCACCTATGTTAATGTCCGGCCTCAGGCGATTGCTGTGGGGAACGTTGAGTGCGCTCTGCGCCTGCTGCGCATTGCAGTCCCCCGGCTTTGCCCAGACCGATCTGGCCAGCCGCATGAAAGATCCCGGCCAATGGCCGATGGCTGCACGTGACTATGCCAACACCCGATACAGCGCTCTCGACCAGATCAACGCAAGCAACGCTTCACGCCTGCAGCTCGCCTGGACGTTTTCGATCGGAGCCGATCGCGGTCAGGAGGCCGCCCCACTCGTCGTCGACGGCACCATGTATGTCGTTGGCCCCTATGCCGGCCCCTACCCGAACCGCGTGTTCGCTCTCGACGCCACCACCGGCGAGTTGAAATGGTCGTACGCACCGAAACCTGAGCCCGCCGCAGCCGGCGTTGCCTGCTGCGATGTCGTCAATCGCGGGCTCGCCTTCGACAACGGCAAAGTGTTCCTCAACACGCTCGACAATCATTCCGTCGCGATCGACGCCAAGTCCGGCAAGGAGCTCTGGCATACGAAGCTCGGCGAGATCAACAAGGGCGAGACCATCACGATGGCGCCCGTCATCGTCAAGGGCAAGGTTCTCATCGGCAACAGCGGTGGAGAGATGGGCGTGCGCGGCTGGGTCACCGCGCTCGACGAGAACACCGGTGCCATCGCCTGGCGCGCCTATGCTACGGGCCCCGACAAGGATGTCTTGATCGGCGATGACTTCAAGCCGTTTTACGACAGCCTCAAGGGCAAGGATCTCGGCGTCAAGAGCTGGCCTGCCGACCGATGGCAAGTCGGCGGCGGCACCATGTGGGGATGGATCTCCTACGATCCCGACCTCAACCTGATCTTCTACGGCACCGCAAATCCAAGCCCTTGGAATGCGAACCAGCGCAGCGGCGACAATCTCTGGAGCACGACCATTTTCGCGCGCGATCCTGATAATGGGCACGCGAAATGGGCCTATCAGGTCAACCCGCACGATCTGTTCGATCATGACGAGATCAACGAGAACGTGCTGGTCGATCTGGAGCTGGACGGCCAAGCGCGCAAGGTGCTGATCCATCCCGGCCGCAACGGCTACATGTACGTGATCGACCGCGCCACCGGCGAAGTGATCTCCGCCGATGCCTATGAGTTCGTGAACAGCTACAAGGGTGTCGATCTCAAGACCGGCAAGATCATTCCCAACGACGAGAAGACCCCGCTCGTCGGCAAGACCGTCGAGAACATCTGCCCGAGCGCGCC
>Ga0209758_1001347_pt1 | contig 29637 bp, 26 predicted proteins | sample AraplaMF_Col_mMF_FD_184258 | JGI IMG/M metagenome (GOLD analysis project Ga0209758, IMG submission 184258) | Arabidopsis root microbial communities from the University of North Carolina, USA - plate scrape MF_Col_mMF (SPAdes) (version 2) | ecosystem: Host-associated > Plants > Roots > Endosphere...
AACTTGTAGATCGCCTGCACTGGCAGCCGCAGTGCCAGTGCTTCCAGCGGCCGGGCCGGCTCGAGGGCGTCGAGCGCCTCGACCACGGTCGGACCCTTGTACCAGCCGATGCGGTCGGTACGTTCGGCGACGCCGTCGCCGTCGCGTGCGGAAATCGGGATCACGGCCGTCGGCTTCACGCCAAGACCACTCAGATGCGCCGAGATTTCGTCGCTGATCGCCTTGAAGCGCTCGGCGCTGAAGTCGACGCGGTCCATCTTGTTGACGACGACCGCGACCTGCTTCACGCCGAGCAGGTGCAGGAGATAGCCGTGTCGCCTTGTCTGGTCACGCACACCTTCGAGCGCATCGATGATCAGCACCGCGCCGTCGGCCTGCGAGGCGCCGGTGATCATGTTGCGCAGGAATTCGGCGTGGCCGGGCGCGTCGATCAGCACGATATCGCGCGAATTGGTGCGGAAGCGGATCTGCGTGGTGTCGATGGTGATGCCCTGGTCGCGCTCGGTCTGCAGCGCGTCGAGCAAGAACGACCATTCGAACGGCATGCCGCGCCGCGCGCTGACGGCCTTCAGCATATCGAGCTTGCCCTCGGGCAGGCTGCCGGTCTCGTGCAGGAGGCGGCCGACCAGCGTCGACTTGCCATGGTCGACATGGCCGACGATGACGATGCGAACCTGCGGACGGGTGGTGCCGTTCGGCGTGGCGGGCGAGGTGGGCGTGACGAGCATGTTCATGGCCGCGTGCGTCCTTCAGGGATCAGAGATAGCCGGCGACGCGCAGGCGCTCGAAAGCGTCTTCGGTCTCGTGGTCGAGCGCGCGGCCGGCGCGCTCCGGCACCTTGGTCTGCTCGAGCTCGATCAGGATCTCGTCGATGGTCGACGCATTCGAATTCACGGGGTTGGTGATGTCCTGATCACCCAACGAGCGGTAGCGTTTACCGTTCTTGGCGAGATACAGCGGGATGATCGGGATGTTCTCGCGCTTGGTGTAGGCCCAGATATCGGCCTCGGTCCAATGCAGGATCGGATGGATGCGCAAATGCGCGCCTTGCGGCGGCGAGGCGTTGAAATGATCCCAGAACTCCGGCGGCTGGTCGCGCACGTCCCAATTGCCTTCAAGGCCGCGCGGCGAGAATACGCGCTCCTTGGCGCGGGTAGCTTCCTCGTCGCGGCGGATACCGGCGATCAGGCCGTCAAAGCCGTATTTGGCCAGCGCCATCTTCAGGCCTTCGGTCTTGCGCGCAGCGGAACGGGCGGCCGGCGGCAGCGTCGGGTCGACGGCATCGATGGGTGGGCAAGGTTCGACGCGCAGATCGAGATCCCATTCCTTTCCGTAATGGTCGCGGAAGCGATACATCTCCGGAAACTTCTTGCCGGTGTCGACATGCAGGGCCGGAAACGGCATGCGGCCGAAGAACGCTTTCCGCGCCAGCCAGATCATGACGTTGGAGTCCTTGCCGAGCGACCACAGCAGCGCAATCTTCTTCAACCGGGCAAAGGCCTCGCGGAAGATGTAGATGCTCTGCGCCTCCAGCTGGTCGAGATGGTCCATGCTGGGCGCAACGTCGGCAGAAAATTCTTGCGAGCCCGAGCGTCCGATGGGGGCCGGGCTGCTCACTCCGACATCTGCGGAATCGTCCTTGAGAAGATGCATCTCTGCCACTTTGCGTTTGGAGGCGAAAATTCTATAGTTGCAGTGCGGAAGAGAAGAAAAAATTTTCTCTTTGCGCGCTCGAAACGACACATATATAGAAAATAATTCCAGTCAACCCCGAATTGGGGGAAGCGAGTATCGCATGCGGTTCCTGCCGGTGTTTCTCGATCTCAAGACCGGTCCGGTGGTCCTCATCGGCGCGGGCGAGCTGCTGCGCGCAAAATTGCGCGTGCTCGCGGCTGCCGGAGCGCGCGTTCGCGTGCATGCGATCGACCGCGATCATGAACTGGGCCTCAGCGCCGAGGACGCCGCGCGTGTCGAGATCGCGACGGATGATCCGCTGACCGCTGATCTCTCTGGCGTCATTGCCGTCGTCGGCGCGGGAGCGGGCGACGTCGGCATCGCCATGTCGGCGCGGGCGAAGTCGCTCGGTCTGCCCGTCAACGTCATGGACGATCTCGAACATTCCAGCTTCATCTTCCCGGCCATCGTCGACCGCGGCGATGTCGTGGTCGCGGTCGGCACGGGTGGCACATCGCCGGTGGTGGCGCGGCGCGTGCGCGAGAAGATCGAGGCGCTGCTGCCGGCGCGCATCGGCGACCTCGCCGAGTTCATCGGCAGCTTCCGCAAATCCGTCAACGAGCGCATCGCCGAGTTTCCACTGCGCCGCCGCTTCTGGGAGCGCGTCATCGACGGCCCGATCGGCACCGCCGTGCTCGCCGGCCGCAAGGCCGAAGCGGATGCATCGCTCAAGGCGATCTCCGATCCCTCCGCGTTCGCGCGCGCCGACAAGCCGGAAGGCTCGGTCGCGCTGGTCGGTGCCGGCCCCGGCGATCCCGACCTTCTCACCATCAAGGCGTTGCGCGCCTTGCAGGACGCCGACATCGTCTTCCACGACGAGCTGGTCTCGCCCGAGATTCTCGACCGCATCCGCCGCGATACCACGCGCGTTGCGGTCGGCCGTCGTGTCGGCAAGCCCGGCATCGGCCAGGACGCCATCAACAAACGCATGATCGAGGCCGCGCGATCGGGCCAGCGCGTGGTGCGGCTGAAGGGCGGCGATCCCTTCGTGTTCGGCCGCGGCGGCGAAGAGGTCGAAGCGCTGCGCGCGGCCGGGATCGCGTATTCGGTCATTCCAGGCATCACCGCAGGACTCGGCGGCGCCGCCGATTTCGAGGTGCCACTCACCTATCGTCACGAAGCAACCCGGATCACCTTCCTCACAGCGCATAAGGCGCGCGATGCCGAAGCGGTGGATTGGTCGACCTTGACCGACACAAGGATGACCGTCGTCGTTTACATGGGCATGACCGCGGCACCGTCCGTGCGCGCCGGCCTGTTTGCGGCCGGCCGCTCCCCTGAGACGCCGGTCGGCGTGTTCGCCCGCGTGACGCGGCCCGATGCGCAGAGCGCGATCGGTACGTTGCGCGACCTGCCCGAGCTCGTGCGGCGGATCGATGGCGGTCCCGCCATTCTCATCATCGGCGACGTGGTCCGGCATGCCGGCACGCTTCGTCGCCAAACCCTGAAGAAAAACTCAGCCCAAATCATCTCTGACCTATTGGATGCAGCCGAATGACCTCCCCGCTTGAACAGAAGAAGATCAAGATCGCCGGCCCCTCGGTGGTGACCGCCAACCGCACCTGGGACGGCATCGTGGTGTATCGCACCGCCGCCAAGAGCTGGTCCGCCGACCTCTCGGAAGCCGTCATCGTGCGCAACTCCGACGAGGCCAAGGCGCTGCTCGCGGAATCCGTGGCTGATGACGTCGGCGCCGTGGGTGCCTATATCGCCCCGGTGCAGGTCGGCGACGACGGCAAGGTCGAACCCGGCAATCTGCGCGAACAGATCCGCCGCACCGGCGTGACCATCGGACAGCCGGCCCAGGTTTAAGGCGCTCTCTTATGTATGCTTACGACGAAATCGACCGCACGCTCGTCAACGAGCGCGTTTCGGAGTTCCGCGACCAGGTGAAGCGCCGCCTTTCGGGCGAGCTCACCGAGGACGAGTTCAAGCTTCTGCGGCTCCAGAACGGCGTCTATCTGCAACTGCACGCCTACATGTTCCGCGTTGCCATTCCCTACGGCACGCTGGCGACCAACCAGCTGCGGGCGCTGGCCCATGTCGCGCGCAAATACGATCGCGGCTATGGTCACTTCACCACGCGGCAGAATATCCAGTTCAACTGGATCAAGCTCGCCGAGCTGCCCGACGCGCTGGAAGATCTCGCCAAGGTCGGCATCCATGCGATGCAGACCTCCGGCAACAACATGCGCAATGTCACCTCGGACCAGTGGGCCGGCGTCGCCCCCGGCGAGATCGAGGACCCGCGCATCTGGTCGGAGCTGATCCGCCAGCACACCACGCTGCATCCGGAATTCTCGTTCCTGCCGCGCAAGTTCAAGATCGCGATCACCGCGTCGGACCACGACCGCGCCGCGATCAAGATCCACGACATTGGCCTGCGGCTGGTCAAGAACGAGAAGGGCGAGACCGGCTTCGAGGTGCTGGTCGGCGGCGGCCTCGGCCGTACCCCGTTCATCGCCAAGACCATCAAGCACTTCGTGCATGGCCGCGATATCCTCAGCTACATCGAGGCGATCCTGCGCGTCTACAATCAGTACGGCCGCCGCGACAACATCTACAAGGCGCGCATCAAGATCCTGGTGCACGAGCTCGGCATCGAGAAATTCTCGCGCGAGGTCGAGGAGGAGTGGCAGCACATCCGCAACTCCTCGCTCCAGATCGACGACGAGGTGATCGAGGACATCCGCTCGCGCTTCACCTATCCCGCCTACGAGAAGCTGCCGCACATGCCCGACGAGCTGCGCCAGGCCGCGGCCGACCCTGACTTCGAGGCGTGGCGGAAGAACTCGGTGGCCCCGCACAAGGTGCAGGGCTATTCCATCGTCACCATCTCGCTGAAGCCGATCGGCAAGCCTCCGGGCGATGCCACGGCCGAGCAGATGGATGCGCTGGCTGATCTCGCCGACATCTACTCCTTCGGTGAGATCCGCGTCGGCCATGAGCAGAACCTGGCGCTGCCGCATGTCGCCAAGCGCGACCTGCCGGCGCTGTGGAAGGCGCTCGATAAGCTTGGATTGGCGACGCCCAACGTCAATCTGATCACCGACATCATCGCCTGCCCGGGCCTGGACTATTGTTCGCTGGCGAATGCACGCTCAATCCCGATCGCACAGGAGCTGTCGCGGCGCTTCGCCAACCACGAGCTCGCCAACCTGATCGGCCGGCTCCACATCAACATCTCCGGCTGCATCAATGCCTGCGGCCATCACCATGTCGGCCATATCGGCATTCTCGGCGTCGAGAAGAACGGCGAGGAGGTCTATCAGATCACCATCGGCGGCCGCGCCGACGAGGGCGCTGCGCTCGGCACCCTGATCGGCCCCGGCGTCAAGTTCGACGAAGTTGCCGACGTCATCGAAGACGTCGTGGAAGCCTATCTCGCGCTGCGCGAGCGGCCCGAAGAGCTGTTCATGGATACCGTGAAGCGCCTCGGCGTCGAACCCTTCAAGGAGCGCGTCTATGCCACTCGTTAACGGTGGAAGAATCGTCGACGACGGCTACGTCAAGCTTGCCGTCGACACGCCGCTGCCCGAGGGCGGCGACATCCTGGTGCCGGCCGAGCGCTTCATTGCCGAGGCGGATGCGCTGCTCAAGCGCCCCGGCAAGGTCGGCGTGATCTGGCCGAACAACCGCGACATCGACGAAGTCGTGCCGTATCTCGGCAAGGTCGCCGCTGTCGCGCTGGTGTTCCCGACTTTCCGCGACGGACGCGCTTACAGCCAGGCGCGGCTGCTGCGCGAGCGTTACAATTATCGCGGCGAGCTGCGCGCGACCGGCCAGATCCTGCGCGACCAGTTCGTGTTCATGCTGCGCGCCGGCTTCGATTCCTTCGAGGTCAAGAAGCAGGCCGACGCGGAAGCCTTCATGCAGACGGCAAAACGCTATTCGGTGTTCTACCAGCCGACCGGCGACGGCCGCATCACGGCGCTGCACCGGCGCATGCAGCTGCGTCATTCGGAAGGTGTCGGCACGTGAACGCCATCGCGCCCCAGGTCTCGTCCGCTACCCCGCTGCCTTCGGCGGCAGAGCTCGACCGGAGCTTGCGCGATGCCTCGCCCGCCGAGGTCATCGCTGCTGCGCTGAAGGCGGTCGGTCGTGACAAGCTCGCGCTGGTGTCGTCCTTCGGTACGGAATCGGCGACGTTGCTGAAGGTCATGGCGGACGTCGATCCGGCGATCCCCGTGATCTTCCTCGACACCGGCTGGCTGTTCGAGGAGACTCTGGCCTATCGCGATACGCTTGTAGCGACGCTGGGTCTGAAGGACGTCCGCTCGATCAAGCCGGCGGAGGAGACGTTGTCGGATCCCGAGCGCGACCTCTGGTTCTCCGATCCCGATGCCTGCTGCCGTATCCGCAAGGTCGAGCCGCTCACGCGTGCGCTGAAACCGTTCTCGGCCTGGCTCAACGGACGCAAGCGTTTTCAGGGCAATGCGCGTGCCGATATTCCTGTGGTCGAGGACGACGGCGCGCGGTTGAAGTTCAACCCGTTTGCGAATGTCTCTCGCGAGGAACTCGAGGCGATTTTCGTGCGCGCCAAATTGCCGCGCCATCCGCTCGCGGCGTCCGGTTTTCGCTCGGTCGGGTGTATGCCTTGCACCAGCAGAACGGCCGAAGGCGAGGACGAGCGCGCGGGTCGCTGGCGTGGCCGCGCCAAGACAGAATGCGGCATCCACACGATGAAGAGTTCGTAGTACAGTCGCGCTGCGAGCTGGCGAACAAGAAAATCCGGTTCCGTTGACTTGAGAGCGTTTCGCCACGAGTTTCGCCTGCATGCCTTCGTCGACATCGGCGTCGTCGAAGTGAATGGAGATGGACCTGATGCGCCGTATCGTTCCGCTCGTTGCAGGACTGCTTTGGGCAAGCTCGGCTCTCGCCGCTGACATCAATCTTTTGAACGTGTCGTACGATCCGACGCGCGAGCTTTATGTCGAGTTCAACAAGGCGTTCGCCACCGCCTATCAGAAGGAGACCGGCAAGAGCGTCGAGATCAAGCAGTCGCATGGCGGCAGCGGCTCGCAGGCGCGCGCTGTGATCGACGGACTGCAGGCCGATGTGGTGACGCTCGCACTTGCCTATGACGTCGATGCCATCGCCGCCAAAGGCCTCATTGCGGTCGACTGGCAGAAGCGGCTGCCGCAGAATTCCTCGCCCTACACCTCGACCATCGTGTTCCTGGTGCGCAAGGGCAATCCCAAAGGCATCAAGGATTGGGACGACCTGGTCAAGCCGGGCGTTGCCGTGATCACGCCGAACCCGAAGACCTCGGGCGGCGCGCGCTGGAATTATCTTGCAGCATGGGGCTTTGCGCAGAAGAAATACGGCTCCGCCGACAAGGCCAAGGAGTTCATCGGCAAGCTGTATCAGCAGGTCCCGGTGCTCGACACCGGCGCGCGCGGGGCCACCGTGACCTTCGTCGAACGCGGTGTCGGCGACGTGCTGCTGGCCTGGGAGAACGAGGCGTTTCTCGCCCTGAAGGAGTTTGGCGCGCAGAAGTTCGAGATCGTGGCGCCGCCGCAGTCAATCCTGGCCGAGCCGCCGGTGGCCCTGGTCGACAAGGTCGCCGACAAGAAGGGCACGCGCAGCGCCGCCGATGCCTATCTGCAATATTGGTACACGAAGGAAGGTCAGGAGATCGCCGCGCGCAACTTCTATCGTCCGCGCGATGCCGAGATGGCCAGGAAGTACGAAAATGCCTTTGCCAAGGTCGAACTCTTCACGATCGACGACGTTTTCGGTGGTTGGACCAGGGCGCAGAAGGAACACTTTGCCGACGGCGGCACCTTCGATCAGATCTACAAGAACTGATCGGGCGCTGCCCTAAGGGGCATTAGCAGGGGACTGAGTGAGCGCAATTGCAGCACGACGCCGGACGTTGCCGGGCTTCGGTCTCACGATGGGACTGACGCTGACCTGGCTGTCCGTCATCATCCTGATTCCGCTCGGCGGGCTGTTCCTGAGATCCACCGAACTCAGTCCCGAGCAGTTCTGGGCCATCCTCTCTAGCCGGCGCACCCTGAATGCATTGCGCGTCTCCTTCGGACTCGCGTTTGCGGCGGCCTGCGTCAATCTCGTGATGGGCAGCATCATCGTCTGGGCGCTGGTGCGCTACCGTTTTCCCGGCCGGCGCATCTTCGATGCCATCGTGGACGTGCCGTTCGCATTGCCGACGGCGGTGGCCGGCGTCGCGCTGACCGCGCTGTTCGCCGAGAAGGGCTGGCTCGGCGCGCCGCTCGCCGCGCTCGGCATCAAGGTGGCATTCACGCCGCTCGGCATCTTCGTCGCCATGATCTTCATCGGCATTCCTTTCGTGGTGCGCACGGTGCAACCGGTGCTGCAGGATCTCGATCCCGAGATCGAGGAAGCCGCAGGCAGCCTGGGGGCCAGCCGCTGGCAGACCATCACACGCGTGATCCTGCCCTCGCTCGCACCGGCATTGCTCACCGGTCTCGCGCTCGCCTTCGCCCGTGCTGTCGGCGAATACGGCTCGGTGATCTTCATCGCCGGAAATCTGCCGAATGTTTCCGAGATCGCGCCGCTCCTGATCGTGATCCGCCTGTCCGAATTCCGTTATGCCGACGCGACCGCGATTGCGGTCGTCATGCTCGTCGTGTCCTTCGTCATCATCTTCGCCGTGAACCGGCTGCAACGCTGGGCGCAGCATCGGGTTCCGGTGCATTGAGGGGGATGCGATGACGATGCAGATCGCCGATTCCGTTTCCCTGTCCTCGCCCGAGGCGAAGGCGCGTGCCCACGCTGCCGCGGCGCGCAACAATCTCCGTACCGAGCCCCGTGCGGTGCGCGTCACCATCATCTCGCTCGCGATAGCCTTTCTCACCGTCTTCGTCGTGATGCCGCTGGTCCTCGTGTTCGCGCAGGCGTTTTCGAAGGGCATCATGGCCTATATCACCGCGCTGGCCGAGCCTGAGGCGCTGGCCGCGATCAAGCTGACACTGCTGGTCGCTGCGATTTCGGTCACGCTCAATTTGGTATTTGGCCTGGTCGCCGCCTGGGCCATCGCCAAATTCGATTTCCCCGGCAAGACCTTCCTGATCACTCTGATCGACCTGCCGTTCTCGGTGAGCCCGGTGATCTCGGGCCTCGTCTTTGTGCTGCTGTTCGGTGCGCAGGGTTATTTCGGAAGTTGGCTCAGGGATCACGACATCCAGATCCTGTTCGCGGTGCCCGGCATCGCGCTTGCAACCACGTTCGTGACCTTCCCCTTCGTGGCGCGGGCGCTGATCCCGCTGATGCAGGAACAGGGCACGCAGGAGGAGGAGGCCGCAATCTCGTTGGGTGCCTCGGGCCTGCAGACCTTCTTCCGCGTCACGCTGCCCAACATCAAATGGGGCGTTCTCTACGGCGTCCTGCTCTGCAATGCGCGCGCGATGGGCGAGTTCGGCGCGGTCTCGGTCGTCTCCGGCCACGTCCGCGGCGAGACCAATACGATGCCGCTGCTGGTCGAGATTCTCTACGACGAGTACCAGTTCGTCGCCGCGTTCGCGATCGCCTCGCTGCTCGCCATGCTGGCGCTGATCACGCTGGTCGCAAAGACAGTCCTGGAGCGTCGGCTGGACGGAGGAGAAGACCGTGACCATTGAAGTCAAAAATCTCGTCAAGATCTTTGGCAGCTTCAAAGCCCTCGACGGCGTCGATCTCACGGTCGATAGCGGCGAGTTGCTTGCACTGCTTGGCCCGTCCGGTTCAGGAAAGACCACGCTGCTGCGGATCATCGCCGGTCTCGATTGGCCCGATGCGGGCGAAGTCTCCTTCAACGGCGAGGACGCGCTGGCGCAGGGCGCGCGCGAACGTCACGTCGGTTTCGTGTTCCAGCACTACGCGTTGTTCCGCCATATGAGCGTGTTCGAGAACGTCGCCTTTGGTCTGCGCGTGCAGCCGCGCGCGGTCCGCAAGGACGAGGCGACGATCCGCGCCCGCGTCAAGGAGTTGCTCGATCTCGTGCAGCTCGACTGGCTCGCCGACCGCTATCCGAGCCAGCTCTCCGGCGGTCAGCGCCAGCGCATTGCACTCGCTCGTGCGCTTGCGATCGAGCCGCGCATCCTCCTGCTCGACGAGCCGTTCGGCGCGCTCGATGCAAAGGTGCGCAAAGAGCTGCGCAAATGGCTCCGTTCGCTGCATCACGAGATCAACGTCACCTCGATCTTCGTCACCCACGACCAGGAAGAAGCGCTCGAAGTCGCCAACCGCGTCGTGGTGATGGACAAGGGCAGGATCGAGCAGATTGGCTCGCCCGATGACGTCTATGAGACCCCGGCGACGGCCTTCGTTCACGGCTTCATCGGCGAATCCATCGAGCTGCCGGTGCGGGTCGAAGGCGGCGTCGTCAGTCTCAACGGCCGGCCGCTGCGGCTCGCGGCGGAGGGCCTTACGCTTGGCGCGTCAAAGCTGTTCGTGCGGCGACATGATATGTTGGTTGGCCCGCCGGGCTCGGGCGCGTTCGAGGGCGCGGTTCAGCACGTCCGGAATTGCGGCCCCGTGCAGCGGGCCGAGGTCGCACTCTCCGGCGGCGAAACCATCGAGATCGATGCCCCCCGTGACCGGGAACTGCGTGCCGGCGATACGATCGGGCTAAATCCTCGCCGCTACCGGATCTTTGCGGGCTAGACCGTCATTCCGGGGCGCGCGCCAGCGCGAACCCGGAATCCCGAGATTGTCGCGCGAGATTCCGGGTTCGATACTTCGCATCGGCCCGGAATGACAGCTACGATTTTCTTCAAAATTCACCTTTCAGCCATTGTTGGTATGCAACAACGGCCCCTCATTTGGGGGCCTCTACATGCGCGCTGCGGCCGCAATTCTCATCACTTTGCTTCTTGCCGGCTGCGCCGGCAACGAAGCGCCGGTCCAGCAGCCGTCGATGTATGCGGACATGTCGGTCCCGGGCGCCAAGCTCGATGCGCCGGCCGCAGCGATCATGATTTCGCAATACCGCCAGAACAACGGGCTCGGCTCCGTCGAGGTCGACCCCGAATTGATGCGGCTCGCCGAATCCCAGTCCAACGCCATGGCCGCTGCCAACAAGATGGACCATGACGTCCGCGCGCCCCTGGGCAAGCGGCTCAATGCCGGCGGTTATCCCGCGACGGTGGCGGTCGAGAACATCTCGGCCGGCTATCATACGCTGGCAGAAGCGTTTTCCGGTTGGCGCGACTCGCCTCCGCACCGCGCCAACATGCTCAAGAGCGGTGTCACAAAATTGGGCATCGCGGCAAGCTATGCTCCAGGCACCAAGTACAAGGTGTTCTGGACCATGATCCTGGCATCGACCGAGCCCCGATAAGCCAGACTTGATCCCGGGATGCATTGACGCCGCGGCAGACTGTCGCCACGGTGGCTCGCCTTTTGCTATTAGTCCCTTATGACAGATCACAGCCCGGAAGTCGCAACAGTCCCCGCGAAGGCGCAGCGCGTCCTGGTTCTCCAGGGCGGCGGCGCGCTCGGCTCCTATCAGGCCGGCGCCTATCAGGCGCTGTGCCATTTCGATTTCGAGCCTGAATGGGTCGCCGGGATCTCGATCGGCGCTGTCAACGCCGCCATCATCGCCGGCAACGAGGGCCACACCCGCGTCAAGCGACTCAAGGAATTCTGGGAAATGGTTTCCGCGCCGGTGCCGTGGAAGCCGATCGGCAAGAGCGACCACAGCCGCGAGCTGTTCAATTCCACCAGCGCCGCCCTGATCGCGACCTTCGGGGTACCCGGCTTCTTCGTTCCGCGCGTGCCGCCCGCGCCGCTGTGGCCGCCCGGCAGCAAGCAGGCTGAAAGCTATTACGACACTGCGCCGCTGAAAAAGACACTGGAGCGGCTCGTCGACTTCGACCGCATCAACGATCTCAAGACCCGCCTGTCGGTCGGCGCCGTCGGCGTCACCTCCGGCAACTTCAAGTATTTCGACAATTACGAGTTCAAGAAGCTCGGCAAGAAGATCGGCCCGGAGCACATCATGGCTTCCGGTGCGCTGCCGCCGGGGTTTCCGTCCGTGGTCATCGACGGCGAACATTATTGGGACGGTGGCATCGCCTCCAACACGCCGCTCGACTTCGTGCTGGATGCGGAGCTCGACCGCGACCTCCTGATCTTCCAGGTCGACCTCTTCAGCGCCCGCGGCGATCTGCCGAACTCGCTGCTCGAGGCGACGGAGCGCGAGAAAGACATCAGATTCTCCAGCCGAACGCGGATGAATACCGACAAGAACAAGCAGGTGCACAACACGCGCAAGGCGCTGCGCGAGCTGATCGACAAGCTGCCTGATTATCTGAAGAACGATCCGTCGGTCGAGATCCTCAACAAGGCGGCGCGCGAGAGCACCGTCACCGTCGTGCACCTGATCTATCGCAGCAAGAATTACGAGTCTTCGTCCAAGGATTACGACTTCTCCCATGTCGCCATGGTCGAGCATTGGGAGAGCGGCGTGCGCGACGTGCATCTGTCGATGCGCCACAAGGATTGGCTCGAGCGGCCGCAGTCCGGCGAGACCATGGTCACCTACGATCTCACCGGGGACGTCACCGCGCCCCCGCCAAAAAGGAGCGAATAATATGGGTACTCTCTCAGGCAAAAACGCCGTCGTGACAGGTTCGACCAGCGGGATTGGCCTTGCATATGCGCGCGCCTTCGCCGGCGCCGGTGCCAATGTCGTCATCAATGGCTTCGGCTCGCCGGAGGACATCGAAAAGGAGCGTGCCAAGATCGAGTCCGATTTCGGCGTGAGGGCGATCTATTCCCCCGCCGACATGACCAAGCCGGCCGAGATCGCCGGCATGATCGCGCTTGGCGAAAAGACCTTTGGCTCGGTCGACATTCTCGTCAACAATGCCGGCATCCAGTTCGTCTCGCCGGTCGAGGAGTTTCCGATCGAGAAGTGGGATCAGATCATCGCGATCAACCTGTCCTCGGCCTTCCACGGCATCCGCGCCGCCGTGCCCGGCATGAAGAAGAAGGGCTGGGGGCGTATCATCAACACCGCTTCGGCGCATTCGCTGGTCGCTTCGCCTTTCAAGTCGGCCTATGTGTCGGCCAAGCACGGCATCGCCGGCCTGACCAAGACCGTGGCGCTTGAGGTCGCGACCCACAAGATCACCTGCAACTGCATCAGCCCCGGCTATGTCTGGACGCCGCTGGTCGAGAAGCAGATCCCGGATACGATGAAGGCCCGCAATCTCACCCGCGAGCAGGTCATCAACGACGTGCTGCTCGATGCGCAGCCGACCAAGGAGTTCGTGACATCAGAGCAGGTCGCGGCGCTGGCGCTGTTCCTGTGCAGCGACGATGCCGCGCAGATCACCGGCACCAATTTGTCGATCGACGGCGGTTGGACCGCGGAGTAAGGGCGCGCGCACTCTGTCATGCCCCGGCTTGACCGGGGCATCCAGTACGCCGCGGCTTTCGATTGAATCACAATTTTCTCGGAGTACTGGATCGCCCGGTTAAACCGGGCGATGACAGCGAGAGTGAGGCGCCGGCTTCCGCCTAATGGCTCCAGGCCAGCGCCGTCACGATCGCGGATTGCAGGTTCAATTCCGCGAACATGATCTTGCCAGCGACCAGCATGAGGACGCTGGCCAGCGTCAGGCGCAGCACCATTTCGGGCACGCGTGTCGCGCTGTAACTGCCCACGATGATGCCGGGCAGCGAGCCCATCAAGAGCACACCCATCAGGCCCCAGTCGACGTCGCCGAGCGCCCAGTGCCCGATCCCGGCAACCAGAGTCAGCGGCACGGCATGCGCGATGTCCGAGCCGACGATCGTCGCCACCGGCAGGCGCGGGTAGAGCAACAGCAGCATGGTCACGCCGACCGCGCCGGCGCCGACGGAGGAGATCGAGACCAGCACGCCGAGTACGACGCCGGTGATGACGGTCGCCATCGCCGTGGTGCGCTCGTCGATTTGTTCGAGGCGACGGCGATAGCGCTCCATGATCGATTTGCGGAAGATCAGCGAGGTCGCAGTGAGCAGCAGCGCGAAGCACAGCACGATGTTGACGAGGTTGCGCTCGGCATCACTCTTCAGGTCGAGCTTCCACAACACGAGCAGCGTCAGCGCGCTCGCCGGAATGCTGCCAGAGGCGAGCCGCAGCACCGCCGGCCAGTGCACGCTGCGCGACCAGCCATGGACGATACTGCCGCCGGTCTTGGTAGCGGCGGCATAAAGCAGGTCGGTTCCGACCGCGGTGGAGGGATGGACGCCGAACAGCAGGATCAGCAGCGGCGTCATCAACGAGCCACCTCCGACGCCGGTCATCCCGACAAGCAGGCCGACGGCAAATCCCGAAGCGACGTACAGTGGATCCATCATGCCCGCAGAATCTAAGTTGATCTCGTCGATTGAGCAATACGACGTAGAATAAACATTCCCTGCGATGCAACCTCTTGGGCGGAATAAGAAAATTTTCGCTGTCCCTTGGAGGTAGGGAGGTGTTTCGCCTTGTTCGCGGGCTCATTGCGAAACAGTCGTTCCCCAAGGGAGGGCGGGTCTCGGATGTGTAATTCCTATTTACCAAACGCCAGCACATGCAGGCCCAGACGCTGCCGTACGATCCAGAACAGCAGCACCGTTTCGAAGGTGAGCGAGATCGAGGTCGCGGCTGCGGCGCCATGACCGCCGAAGCGCGGCACCAGCGCCACGCACAGCACCACGTTCATCACGAACGCCAGCGCGTAGGCCAGCGCGCAGATCTTCTGCTCGCCGAGCATGTTGAGCAGCCGCTCCACCGGCCCGATCGCGGCGCGCACCACGAGGCCAACAGCGGCGATGAACATGATGTCGTAGCCGACAACGAATTGCGGCCCGAACAGCCAGAGCAACGGTTTACCCAATGCGAGCAGCACGGCCGTCGCGGCGAGAGACGGCCAGAACGTCCAGGCGATGGCATGCGCGACATAGGCCGACAGCCGCGCCTTGTCGCCGCCAGCATTGTATTCGGCAAAGCGGTGCGCCGTCGTCGCCGACATCGCGTAATGAATGAACGACACCAGCGCGAGGGTCTTCACCACGGCAAAATAGACGCCGACCTCGCCGGAGGGGCGGAACTGCTGCAGCACCAGCACGTCGGTGTAGGACAACAGCAGGTAAAAGCTTTCGACCAGCAGGATCGGCAGCGAGACTGCGAGCCAGCCGCGGATGTCGTACGCCTTGGGTCCGGGCGCGATATGATCGGCAAGCTTGCGGTTCAGCACCACCATCTGCCCGGTCATCGCGATCCATACTGCACCAAGGCTGGCGAGCATCGCCGCGACCGCGCCGAGATGAAAGCCGAGCAGGAAGGCGACAGCCGTGATGCCGATGATCAGCGCCTGCCGGATGATGAATTGCGGCATCAGGCCGAGCTGCATCCAGTCATGCGAGCGCGCGATGCCGTCCTGGGTGTTGGCGACGACGAAGGCCGGCAAAGTCATGCAGCCGATATAGAGCGGCAGCTCCTCGGCCGGATCGATCCAGGGCGACAGCAGTCTGACGATGCCGGCGAGCGCCAGCGACGTCAGGGTCGAGACGGCAAAGGTCAGCCAGCGGCTGCCGGAGAGAAAGCCACGCAACAGCGCGTGGTCGCCGCCGGCGCGATATTCCGGAATGATCTTTTGCGCGGAGGCGGAGATGCCGAAGTCCATCATGCTGCCGAGCAGCAGCACCCAGGTCCAGACATAGACGTAGATCCCGTAATCCGACGTGCCCATCCAGCGCGCGAGCAGCACCTGCGAGACATAGGCGAGGCCCGCACTGATGACGCGGATGAGGAAGATGGTGCCGGCCAGCCGCCGCGTCAGCGACGCTTCGCTCGAGCCGCCGGTCAGTTTGGCGCGCAGCCGCGCGATCAGCCCGGCCGGTCCGGTCGTTGCAGGTTCTGCATCCATCACGGCCAAATCGAGATCCCCAGGCGTCCCGCATGTTGCGGCAGGCTGATGCGGCGGCCTTGGGACTAGCAACCATTCGTTAAGATTCGGTTGGGTGGGGGAGGCGCTGTCGCAACAGCCAACAGTGTCATCCCGCACAAGCGTCAGCGCAGAGCCGGGATCCATAATCCCAGGGAGAAGTTAGCGCGCGAGTGGGCAACTCCGAGTCTTCGCAAAATCGTTACTGCGGCGTATGGGTCCCGGATCTGCGCTGCGCTTGTCCGGGACGACAGCGGAGGACGAGGCGCCTGTGGCGCACCTCACTCCAAATTCGTATTGAACTCGTACGCTTTCTCCGGTCCGACCAGCGTGAACTTCAGCGCCGCGCCGTCGGGCTTGACGCCCGGCGGCAATCCGTCGAGCTCGAACGAAAATCGGTTCACGCCGGGCGGGCTGGGCGCGACCTTTTCAGGGATCGGCAGCGACCATTCGGGCGTCGGTCCCTCCACGAACAGATCGACCTTGCTGTTCTCGGGTGAAACCACATCGACGAGGACGTTCTTGGGCCCGTCGCGCTTGACGTCACGGATGGTCAGCGGATTGGGATCGCCGATATTGGCCGGCTTCGGCACGGTATCGAGTGCTGCGCGCAGATTGGCATCTTCGGTCGAAGCGACGTTGTTGAAGCCGAGCTCGACATTGGCCGCGACGGGAACGCAGAGCTTTTCGCAGACCGCGTAATTGATCTCGGCGCGCAACGTCACCGGCTTGTCCGCCGCCTTGGCGACGATGCGCAAGGGGAGCACGATCTGGTCGTGATAGCCGATCGAGTGGCCGCCCGCGCCATCGTCGAACTTCTGCGGCGCCGGCCACATGACGGTCACCGCTTCGACATTGTCAGACTTCGAGAAATCGAACCGCGGCGGAACACCGGAATCGCCCGGCATGCGCCAGTAGGTTTTCCAGCCGGGCTGGATCTGGAACGCGATACCGCCGAGCAGCACTGCACCGCTGCGCGATCCCGCCAATAGCCGCACCGCGGAATGCCCGTCGCGCTGCCACGGCGATGCATCGTCGGCATGGGCTACCGTCGCCGGCGATGACGCAAGCAGGGTTGTCGCGACAGCAATCGCCGCATGCAGGGGAACTCTTGTCAGCATGGCACGTCTTTACAGGGTCCCCCAAAGGCAAACCATTGAATTGCTTGTGATGGATGCACCCGAATCATGTCCCTGCAAGCCTTGATTTGACAGCGGCCCGGGCCAACATCAGGATAGGAATTGAAACCGGAGTGCTTTACCGATGGCTCCCACAGGCAAACGGACGGGCGAAAGCACCCGCGGCGCGAGCCCCGCGCTTCCCAGCTCGGCCGGGTATCTCGACGGACGGCTCCTGATCGCGATGCCCGTGATGGGCGATCAGCGTTTCGAGCGCTCGGTAATCTATCTCTGTGCGCATTCCGCCGAGGGCGCGATGGGCATTATCGTCAACCATCCGGCAGGCAGCATCGATTTCCCGGAGCTGCTGGAGCAGCTTGGCATCATCAAGAAGGGCGAGCATATCAAGCTGCCGGAAAATGCCGAAAGCATGAAGGTGCTGGCCGGCGGTCCGGTCGATACCGGTCGCGGCTTCGTGCTGCATTCCAGCGATTTCTACATCGAGCATGCCACGCTGCGGATCGACGACGGCATCTGCCTCACCGCGACCGTCGACATCCTGCGCGCAATCGCCAACGGCTCGGGCCCCAAACATGCCATCCTCGCGCTCGGCTACGCCGGCTGGGCGCCGGGCCAGCTCGAGACCGAGATCCAGAGCAATGGCTGGCTGCATTGCGACGCGGATGCGGACCTGATCTTCGGCGACGACGTCGACGAGAAATACAGCCGCGCCTTGCGCAAGATCGGAATCGATCCCGGCATGCTGTCGAATGAGGCCGGGCACGCGTAGCGGCATACTCCAGTGTCATGCCCCGGCTCGACGGGGGCATCCAGTACGCTGCGGCCTCTCAATTCAATCACAACCGTCTCGGAGTACTGGATCGCCCGGTCAAGCCGGGCGATGACATCGTTGCTGAGGGGCCTTACTCCGCCGCCTGCTGCTGCACGGTCGGCTCTGTTCCCGCGACCGTCGCGCGCCGCATGTCGCGGGGCTGCGATTGGTCGTAGCGGCGGACGCGGTGCATGGTCTGGCGGTTGTCCCACATCACGAGATCATGCAGCTTCCATTTGTGGACATAGACGAACTCTGGCTGCGTTGCGTGCTCAGTGAGGTCGCGCAGCAACAGCCGTCCCTCCGGCACGCTCATGCCGACGACCTTGCCGGCATGCGATGAGAGATACAGCGACTTGCGGTGATGCACGGGATGCGTGCGCACCAATCGCTGCAGCACCGGCTTGAACATCGCCTTTTCTTCGTCGGTATATTCGGTGAAGCCGAGCGATCCCCGCGAATACATCAGCGAATGCTCGCAAACCATGTCGTCGATCTCGGCCTTGGTCTCGTCGTCGAGCGCGTCATAGGCCGCGCGCATGTCGGCGAATTCGGTGTTGCCGCCCTTCGGGTTCACCACGCGTGCCGACAGCAGCGAGAATTTCGCCGGGATGGGACGGAACGAGCTGTCGGAATGCCAAAGGCAGTTGCCGAGATTGAACAGATGGGTGCGGCTGTCTTTCGCCAGCGGCTTGCCGTCCTTGCCGAGATTGGAGACGTCGTTGAGGCCGGACTGGAGCCGGTAGTCCTTTTCCTTGGTCACCGTGCCGCCGCGCGCATCCTCGCGCTGACCGAAATTCAGCGCAAAGGCCATCTGCTGTTCGTCGGTGATGTCCTGGTCGTGGAAGACCAGCACCGCGTATGTGTCCATGGCGGACTCGACCTCGCGGGCCTCATCGGGTGTGAGAGGCTTTCGCAGGTCGAGGCCGGAAACCTCGCCGACAAAATGCTTCTGAAGCTGCCGGATGGCGATCGTCATGGCGTCTCTCCCGCGGATCGCGAGTGGTTGGCCCCGCTCTGCTCGCGAAAAAGCTACTCCCGCGCCTGTTGATGTCAACGCTCCCCGCGCATGGCTCTTACGCGTTGCGCGCCATCAACCCGCCATCGACCGGGATCACGGCACCGGTGAGGAAGGAGGCCGCCGGCAGGCACAGGCTCAGCGTCATATGCGCGACCTCTTCAGGGTCGCCGTAGCGCAGCAGTGCCGTGCGGCGCTTGGCGTAGATGGTCTTGTGCTCTTCCGAGATGCGCTCGGTGATGGCGGTGCGGATCGGACCGGGACAAATGCAGTTGACGGTGATGCCCTCGCGGCCGAGCTCGACCGCGAGGGACCGCGTCAGGCTCGCGACACCGCCCTTCGCTGCAGAATATGGGCTGTGCAATGCGGTGGCGCCGAGCGCCTCGGTCGAGGCGATGTTGACGATGCGCGGGGATTTCGACTTGCGCAGGTGCGGCAGGGCGGCGCGGATGATACGTGGATGCGCCGTCAGCATCACCGCGATGCCTTTGGCCCAGGCCTCCTCGTAGGCCTCATCGTCGATCGCGACGCGCACGGAGATGCCGGCATTGTTGACCACGATATCAAGCCCGCCGAAATGCGCGGCGACCTCGCCGACCACGCGCCTGATCTCGCCGCCGTCGGCAACGTCGAGCTTCCATGCCTTGGCCGAGCCGCCGCTGGCTGCGATTTCCTTCGCGACTGCCTGCGCGCCTTGCTCGTCATGATCGGTCACGGCGACGTTGGCGCCTTCGCCTCCGAACACGCGCGCGGTGGCGCGGCCCATGCCGCTGGCGGCGCCGGTGACGAGAACGGTCAGGCCCTTGACGGAGCGGCTGAGCTCTTTGAACTCGGACATGCTGTTTCCTCGTGTCTCTTGTTTCTTGTGATGAGATGGACAAGGCTGGCGTCGATCCGCAGACAGGTCAAGCAAGCAAGATAAAAGGGGAGGCCGCGATGGCGAACGAGCTCGATTTCTCCGGCAAGCAGGTGCTGGTCATCGGTGGTTCCAGCGGCATCGGCAACGGCATCGCGCAGGCCTTTCGTGCCAGAGGCGCCAACGTCGCGGTTTGCGGTACGCGCGCTCGCGCAACGGAATATCAGGCGGAGCAGGGCTCTGATCTCACCGGTCTTGCTTACGCGCAGCTCGATGTCGGCAACCCCGGCGCGATCGAGGCGTTCAAGCCGTCCTTCGACAAGCTCGATATTCTGGTGCTGGCGCAGGGCTCGGTGATCTATCGCCGCGGCGAGTTCGAGATGGCCGGCTTTCGCAAGGTCGTCGAGGTCAACCTCATGAGCCTGATGGCGTGCGCAACGCGCTTTCATGCCATGTTGCGGGATTCCAGGGGTGCGCTGATCATGGTGTCCTCGACCGCCGCCTATCATTCCACCATGGGCAATCCCGCCTACAATGCCTCGAAGACCGGGGCGGTCGGATTGACGCGGACGCTGGGCGAGGCCTGGGCTGAGGACGGCATCCGCGTCAACGGCATCGCGCCAGGCCTCGTCGACACCAAGATGACGAAGGTGACGACCGACAATCCCAAGCGGCTCGAAGGCGCATTGGCGCGCATTCCGCTGCGGCGATTGGGCACGCCGGCCGACATGGCGGGCGCAGCCTTGTTCCTGGCCTCGCCGCTGTCGTCCTACATCATCGGCCAAACGCTCGTCGTCGATGGCGGGCTCATCCTGTAGCGGGCCCCACTTTCGCAAATGGTTGGAACTGCGCTCCTCCTGATCGGTTACTTGGGCAGACCCCGAGGAGGAGCATCATGGATACGGATCGGATTGTCGGATCGGCCAAGGAATTCGCCGGACGCGCGGAAGGCGCCGTCGGAGACATGGCAGGCGATGCCAAGACGCAGGCGTCGGGCAAGGCGCGGGAAGCCGCAGGCACCGTGCAGAATCTCTATGGCCAGGCCAAGGATGCCGTGCGTGACGCAGCGGACACTGCGACGGGCTACGCCAAGGACGCCTATGAGAACAGCGGCGAGACCTTCCGCGATGGCTCCAAGGCGATCGCGCAGAAGGTGCAGGACAATCCGCTCGGCGCGCTGCTGGTCGCCGGTGGTATCGGCTTCGCGCTTGCGCTTCTGATGTCGCGGCCCGCGCGCCGTCCGCCGCCGCGCTGGCGCTATTACGGCTAGTTGTTCGTGAGCGGTTCCGTGCCCCGGACGCAGCGCATCACGCAGTGGTGCGCTGCTGAGCCGGGGCCCAATTTTTCTTGAACGGTGTGGGAGGAGCTAGGTCCCGGCTCTGCGCAGCAGCGTTACACGCCGCAGCGCGTCCGGGACACGAGGCTAGCGCACGACTTCCGCCGCCCGCCCGACATTCGCCGGTGGACGCGGGACCGCAGGGCCCGGATTCGGGTTGCGCGGCGCCGGCGCGAATTGACGCGGTGTTGGCTGCGGCGAACCGAAGCCGAAGAACTCGCGCAACGAGGGCGTCGCCTGTGCCGGCTGCTGCTGTGGTGCAGGCTTCTTCGGCGCGGGCGGCTTGGGCGGCGCGATTGCGGCGGCCGGCCCCGGCGTGCCCGGCGCACCGGAAGCCGCAGCACCACCTTCGGGCGTCGTCGCCGCAACTGGCGTATCGCCCTTGGCCTGTTCGCGGCCGACTTCGCGGCGCGGCCAGGCATAGTCGTCGGCACGACCTGCGGGCGCGGCCAGCGGCTCGCCCTTCACCAGCGTCCGCGCTGCAAGCGCATCGACGGCGGCGGGACGTGTGCCCGGTCCACCCAGCAATTGATCGGTCGAGATCGAGGCTGCCACCAGTGGCACGATCGGGCCGGCAAGCGGCCGCGGTGCGGGCTTGCCGGGTTCGGCACTGGTGTCGGGCGTTGCCGGTTCGCTCGGCAGAGCAATCGGGCCCGAGCGTCCGGCGAGCAGGCGCGTGATTTCGCGCTCGACATAATGCGCGAGTTTTCGCGCACCCGGCTTGGTGAAGTAGACGCCGTCACCGCTGCGGAGCTGGCGGATCTGGCCTTCGAAGTCCGGGCCCTTCTGCAGGAAGCGGCCGGCCTCGTCGACAAAGCCGTCCCAGACGTCGACATAGGTGATGCCGGCCTTGGCCGCGCCTTCGCGATAGAGCGAATCCAGGAACAGCATGTCCGCGGTGCCCTTCTGCCCGCGGATTGCGGGCAGGCCGACCCAGAGCACGGGCACGCCCTTGGCTTTCAGCACACCCGCGAGTTCCTCGATCTTCTTGCTGTAGAGCTCGACCCAGCGGTCGTCGCGGAATTCGTAAAGGCCGTTCGGGTTGCGCGCGGCCTTCTCGGGCGTCGTCGCAGGCGTATCGGGGTTGTCGGCGTCATCCTGCGGCAGGTCGGTATCGACGGGCTTGTCGTCCGGCTTGGCGGCGGTATCGGGCTTTGCGTCGCCCGGCTTCCCTTGTGGCTTGGCGCGCGCGCCCTTGTCGTTCTTCTTGTCCTTGTCGGCGGGCTTGTCGGTGACGGGCTCGCGGATCGCGATGCGGTCGTTGAGGCCGAGCATGACGACGATGACGTCCGGCTTCTCGGTCTCCAAAATGCCCTTCGCTGCTGCGGCCCAATCCGACGGCTCACCTTTCGGCTGGTACTTGATCAGGCCTGAGGTGGTCCGGTGCTTGCGGATCACGCCCATATCGGGCTGCTCGGTGTAGGCGTCTTCGAGGCCATAGGCGAGCCAGTCGGCCATGGCGTCGCCGATCACCAGCACGTTCTTTTCAGGGATGGTGTCGCGCTTGGCGGGCGCGGGCGCGCGCGAAAAATCCTGGCGCGGGGCCTGCGGCTGCTGTTGCTGGAACGGCGCGAAGAAGTCGCCGCCGAACCAGCCACCGCCATGTCGCGGGGGCGGGGCCGCGCGTTGCGGCGGGCCGCCGAAGCCGGGGAAGTTGAAAAACTGCGCCGAAGCCGGTCCCGCAATCGAGACGAGGATCGCGAGCGCCGTTCCCAGCGCGATCAGCGGGCCGGTCTCGGTCAGCGCCTTGAAAAATGATTTTGGCTTCGACATGCGATCTCGGGCGCGCGCAGCGGGTCTGGGATTGGCTCGCTATAATAACGGAATCGGGCGCCAAACGGGCAAATTCTCTTGCGGATTCTTACGCCCATACACCGTCGAAGGGCCAAAATCCCCGCTTCAAGGTTACTTTCGGCGCGCTTTTACCGTCCGCGCAGCCGGTCCAGCACGTCGGAGGAGGCAAATCCGTCCGCGGGGGCACCGATCGAGGCTTGGAAGTTGCGCAAGGCGTCCCGGGTCTGGCCGCCGAACTGGCCGTCCGGGGTGCCCTTGTAGAAGCCGCGCTGGGCCAGAAGCTGCTGCAGTTCCAGCCGCTCGTTTCGCGACAGCTCACGCTCCTGTCGCGGCCAGGGCTGCACGAAGGGCTGCCCGCCGCGCAGACGGTCGGCGAAATGGCCGATCGCCAGCGCATAGGCCTCGGCCGGGTTGTATTTCATGATGACCCGGAAGTTCTGCAGCATCAGGAAGCCGGGTCCCTGCGCGCCGGCGGGCGCCAGCAGATAGGCTTTCTCCGCGGGATTCGGGAACGGCTGACCCGTAGCCCGCTTGAGCCCGAGCTTCTCCCACTGCGCAATCGTCATCATCCTGGCGCGGTCGGCCAGCATGTAGTTGAATCCCTGGGGCACCACGACCTCGAAGCCCCAGGTCTGGCCGCTCTGCCAGCCGTCCTTCTTCAGATTGTTGGCGGTGGAGGCGATCAAATCGGTCGGATTGTCGACGACGTCACGCCGTCCGTCGCCATCGCCGTCTACGGCAAAGCGCTTGAACGCCGTCGGCATGAACTGGGTCGGGCCGAACGCGCCGGCCCAGGAGCCGCGCATCTGCTCAGGCCGCAGATCGCCGCGATTGAGGATCTCCAGCGCGGAGAGGAACTCATCCTTGAAATAGGCCTGGCGGCGGCCGATGCAGGCGAGCGTCGCGGTCGATTGCAGCACGCTGCGGTCGCCCATCTGTGTCGAATAATTGGACTCGATGCCCCAGATCGCGGCGATGATGGTGCGGTCGACGCCATAGGTCCTCTCGGCCGCGTCGAACTGCGCTTTGTACTGGGCGAGGATTTCCTTGCCCTTGGCGAGGCGGTTGTCGTTCACGAGGATGTCGAGATAGTCCCAGATCGACTTGGTGAACTCGGGCTGCGAGTCCATCAAATCCATGATGCGCAGATCGGGGGCAAGGCCTTCAGTGAAGCGCTGAAAATTCTCCTGCGTGATGCCGCGACGTGCGGCATCGGGCCACATGCCCGCGACGCAATTGCTGAAATTGCCGGCAGCTTCGCGAATTGCGGCCGCCGTCATCAAGGGATGGCCGGACGCGCCGTCCTCGCCGCTCCAGGGCTGGGCACCGCCTGGCGCTGCGGCTTGAGGCGTTGGGCCTGATCCGGAAAAAATGCCGCCGAACAGGTTCGACAAGCCGTTCTGGGCCTGCGCCTGCGCCTGAAGCGGGAACAGCAAGGCGGCCGCAAGCATCGTTGCGCCGGTCAAAGATCCCGTTGCTCCTGTTACCAAATGCCTCATGCCCCACCTGTCCGGCCAAAAATCCGCCTTCAGGAGGCCCCGTTACGGTTGCCAATATCTTAACAAAGGTGAAATTTTGTAGGCGGCCTTGTCATTAACGCCCTTAGCCAAAGGCCCTACATCCGCCTTTGTTACCGGCTGCAAACCGGCTAGCAAGTTCGCATTGCTCCGTTCACGCATCTCTCAAGGTATTCGATCACCACATGAAGATCCGCAAAGCCGTATTCCCCGTCGCCGGCCTCGGTACCCGCGTTTTGCCCGCCACCAAGGCAATGCCGAAGGAAATGCTCACCATCGTCGACAAGCCGCTGATCCAGTACGTCTATGACGAGGCGCGCGAAGCCGGCATCGAGCACTTCGTCTTCGTGACCGGCCGCAACAAGAACGTCATCGAAGACCATTTCGACAGGATGTTCGAGCTCGATGCGACCTTGGCTGCGCGCGGCAAGAAGGCCGAGCAGGAAATCCTGGCGCAGAACCAGCCGGACGCCGGTGCCGTCAGCTTCACCCGTCAGCAGGCGCCGCTCGGCCTCGGCCATGCGGTGTGGTGCGCGCGCGACATCGTCGGCAACGAGCCGTTCGCGGTGGTGCTGCCGGACGAGCTCGTGCTCAACGCGCCGGGCTGCCTCAAGCAGATGATCGAGATGGCTGCAGCGCTCGGCGAGAAGTCCAATTTGATCGCGGTCGAGGCGGTGCCCGATCATCTCACCCATCAATACGGCATCTGCGGCGTCGGCAAGCGCACCGGCAAGATGTTCGAGGTCGACGGCATGGTCGAGAAGCCGGCCAAGGGCACTGCGCCCTCCAATCTCTCGATCACCGGCCGCTACATCCTGCAGCCCGAGATCTTCAAAATCCTGGAGACCCAGGAGCGCGGCGCCGGCGGCGAGATCCAGCTCACCGACGCCATGATCGGGCTCGCCAAATCGCAAAAGTTCTACGGCGTCGAGTTCGAGGGCGAGCGCCATGATTGCGGCTCCAAGCCCGGCTTCCTCCGCGCCAACATCGCTTACGCTCTGAAGCGGCCGGAGCTGCGCGAAGGGTTGATCGCGGAGATGAAGAAGTATCTGGGGCAGTAGGGCTCCGCCTTCTCGTCATTGCGAGGAGCCCGCGACAAAATCGCGAAGCAATTTTGCGCTGGCGACGAAGCAATCCAGATTGTCGCCGCGGAAAGATTCTGGATTGCTTCGCTCGCAATGACTGCGAGGGGGCGGGGGCCTCACGCCACCAGCGACAGCTGCGGCAGGCTCGCCACCACCGCCCGGTTGCGGCCGCCGGCTTTCGCGGCATAGAGCGCCTTGTCGGCGGCGGCGACCAGGATCGCCCAGTCCATGCCGGCGGTGGGCGCGAGGCTTGCGACACCGCAGGAGACGGTCGATGCCGTCTCGCCGTCGGACCACCCCTGCACCTTGTTGCGGATCGTCTCTGCGATCTTGAAGGCATCGGCGGCCGAGGTGTTGGGCAACAGCACGGCGAATTCCTCGCCGCCGTAGCGTGCGACGCAGTCTCCGGCGCGGCGCACCGAATCGGAGATGCAGATGGCGATGCCGACCAGCAACTGGTCGCCGGCCTGATGGCCGAACGTGTCGTTATAGGCCTTGAAATGATCCGCATCGATCATCAAGAGCGCGAGCTGCGTCTTCTCCCGCATGGCGCGTCGCCACTCGATCTCGATGACGGCGTCGAACTTGCGGCGGTTGCGCAGGCCGGTGAGCGCGTCCGTGGTCGCCATCTCCTCGAGTTTGCTTTCGGCCTCGGCGCGGCGGCCGATCTCGCGGGCGAGCACCAGCGTGGAGGCCAGCACGAACAGGATCAGCGCCAGCACCACGGCGCCGATGCGATAGGCTTCCTTCCGCCAGAGCTCGAATACGGCGGCCAGCGGTTTGCCCGCCACCACAAACAGCGGACCGGAGCCGCTGCCGCGCACATAGAGGCGCGGCGTCACGTCGACCGGTCCCTTGCCGGCGTAGGACCCGCCCGCCCTGAGATTCTCGGGCTTCCAGTCCTGCCGCGTTCCCAGATTCTTGCCGATGATGTCGAGATCGAACGGCCGCCGCATGATGATGGTGCGATCGCGCTTGAGCACGGTGATGGTGTCTGCGGGATCGAGGCTCAGCCGCTCGAACAGCTCGTGGAAAAAGCTGAAGCGGATCGAGCCGGCGACGACCCCGAGGAAGCCGCCGTCCGTGTCGCTGATGCGGCGACTCAGCACGATCGAGTAGGCGCCGCGGAACAGCATCGGCCGGCTGATGAACAGGCCGGCGTCGGGATTGTCGCGATGAATCCTGAAATAGTCCTCGTCGGCGCGGTTCTCTGCTTGCGGATCGAGCGTGGAGGCGTCGATGGTCAGTCTGCCGTCGGCGTCGAACACCTGGATGGCGCCGAAATGCCGCGCCGTAGTGGCATGATCGAACAGGACGAGCTGGCGGACCGGCTTCGAGACCGTGGTGATCTCGGGCAGCAGCATGTTGCTGGCGACCGCCTTCAGCGACAGATCATAGATCTCGATGTTACGGCTGATGTCGGCGTCGATCGTCGTCGCCAGGTTCTCCAGCGTCTGCCGGGCGAGCGCCTCCTCGCCGCGGCGCATGTCGAGCATGACGTTGACGCAAATGGCGGAAAAGCCGATCACCGTCACGACGGACGAGATGATCAGCAGCTTCGCCGAAATGCGCCACGGCCGGCGAGCCGCGACGTCGCGCCACCCAGACAGCATCGATTGCTCCTGACCGTAGTGGATGCGCCTGAAATGTTGCGTAGTGTTTAAGCCGCGACGGCGCCGTCACAATGAGTTAAGGATTGGTTTCCGCGGAGCACGCTTTTGCGCAGATCAGGGCGCGGATGATGGATGAGGACGGCAGTGAACGATTACGACGCGCTACGGGATTACCTGTTGCGGCAGAAGCAGACGGAATTCGTGCTGAGCTTCGAGCAGATCGAGGAGATCATCGGCGCTGCGCTACCGCGTGCAGCGAACCGTGCCTCATGGTGGGACAGCCTGCGCAGCCCAGATATCCAGATGCCGCAACGCGAAGCCTGCCTCGCCGCCGGCTTCGTGGCAACCAGGATGCCGGATGGCCAGAGCGTGCGGTTCACGAAGCGGAAGAAGGACGGGCGAAGGTAATGCGCTAAAATCTCTCGCCGTCATCCTGAGGTGCTCGTCCTGCAACGCGGGACGAGCCTCGAAGGGCGACGGCCCGGCTGCATCTCGGTCGCTCATCCTTCGAGGCTCGCCAAGCGCCGCTTCGCGTCGCATGGCTCACGCCTCAGGATGACGGTTTGATATTGCGCGCGAGCCGAGAGATCAGATCAGCTCGCCGCTTCCAGCCGCACTTCGGTGAGCAGCCGCATCGCCGCATCGGCATCCATCGGCTCGCCGAAGGCGAAGCCTTGCGCGTATTCGCACCCCAATTGATAGAGCTCGACTGCGTCGGAATCGGTCTCGGCGCCTTCCGCCACCACGTCCATGCCGAGATCATGCGCAAGCGCGATGATCGATTTCAGGATCACCGGCCGTGTGCCGCGATTGGTGGTGCGGACGAACGACTGGTCGATCTTGATGGTGTCGAACGGAAAGCGCTGAAGATACGCCAGCGAGGAATGGCCGGTGCCGAAATCGTCGAGCGACAGCCCGGTGCCGAGCTCGCGGATCCGCGTCAGCATCTGCGCGGCGTGCTCGGGATTTTCCATCACCAGCGATTCCGTCAATTCCAGCTTCAGTGTGCCGCGCGCCACCGAGGAGCGCGACAGCACGGTGCGGATGTCGTGGATGAGGTCATGGCGCAAGAGCTGCCGCGAGGAGACGTTGACCGATGCGAAGATCGGCTCGCGCGAGCGCATCGCGCGCTGCCACACCGAGAGCTGCTTTGCGGTCTGGTCGAGCACGAACATGCCGAGGTCGACGATCAGGCCGGTCTCTTCGGCGACGGTGATGAATTCCGACGGCGCCATGCGCCCGAGCTTGGGATGATCCCAGCGCACCAGCGCCTCGAAGCCGGCGACCGAACGATCCTCCAACCGCACGATCGGCTGGTACAGGATCGTCAGCTCCTGCCGTTCGATGGCGCGGCGCAGCTCGCTCTCCAGCGTCAGGCGGTCCGTCTTCCGCGCACGCATCGCAGGCTTGTAGACGTCGATGCGATCGCCGCCGATGCGCTTGGAATGATACATCGCCAGCTCGGCGTCCTTGATGATCTCGTCCGTCAGTTGCGTCTGAGGATCGGACAGCGCGAGCCCGATCGACGCCGTCAGGAAGATCTCGCGGTCGTTGAAGGCGATCGGCGCGCGGATCGTCTTGCGGATGGTTTCGGCGAAGGCGGTGATGCGGGCCGGGTCCTGCTCGGACAAAAGGATCAGGCCGAACTGGTCGCCCGCTAGCCGCGCCAGCGTATCCTGCGGCTTCAAGATACGGGTGAGGCGGCGGGCCAGCGTGAGCAGGATGGAATCGCCGACCGCGATCCCGACGGAATCGTTGACCTGCTTGAAGCGGTCGAGGTCGATCACCATCAGCGTCGGCCGCAGCGTCGGCATGGTCTTGGCGAAGTTCGCCACCGCGCCGAGCCGATCCATGAACAATTTGCGGTTGGGCAGCCCGGTGAGATTGTCGTGCACGGAATCGTGCAGCAGGCGCTCTTCGGCGTTGCGCAGCTCCGTGACGTCGGTGAGCGTGCCGACCACGCGCGAGACCTCGCCGTCGGAACCCACCACCGGGCGCGCCTTGAGCGCGAACCACATGAAATGGCCATCGGGAGTGCGCAGGCGGAAATCCTGCACCAGGCGGCCGCGGCGCTGGTCGAGCACGCTGTCGAGCGCGGCGCGGAAACGATCCTGGTCGAGCGGGTGCAGCACCTCGAGCCAGGAGGCCGCCGGTCCCTCCAGCGTGCCGCGCTTGAGGCCGAGCAGGGCTTCGGTCTCGGGGCTGGTGAAGACCTTGTCGGCGGAGACGTCCCAGTCCCAAATCAGATCGCCGGAGCCGGCCAGTGCCAAGGCGCGGCGCTCGATGTCGGAAACCACGCCGGTGGTGGCGCCGCCGCCGGCAAAGGCGTGCTGCATCACCGTGAAGCCGATCAGCATCACGATCAGCACGAGGCCGCCGAGCAGGGCAGGGCCGACGATGTCGTTGGTGACGGAGCCTGCCACCGTCATGCCGGCCGCGACCACCCAGACCACCAGCAGGAACCAGGTCGGGATCAGCAGCACCGCGCGGTCGAAACCGTGAGTCGAGAGATAGACGATCAGCGCGAAGCCGGCGAAGGCGATCAGCACCAGCGAGATGCGGGCGATGCCGGAAGCCACCGCCGGATCGAACAGCGCAAGCGCGACCAGCGAACCAAGAAAGGCGAGCCAGCCCACCGTGATGTGCGAATAGCGCACATGCCATCGACTGAGGTTGAGATAGGCGAACAGGAACACCAGGAGTGTCGCCGCCAGGATCGCCTCACCCGCCGCGCGCCAGATGCGCTCGGCGTTGTTCGACATGTCGAGCACCTTGCCCCAGAAGCCGAAATCGACGCCGATATAGACCAGCACCGCCCAGGCCAGCGCCGCGGCGGCCGGGAACATGA
>Ga0209758_1001358_pt1 | contig 29324 bp, 30 predicted proteins | sample AraplaMF_Col_mMF_FD_184258 | JGI IMG/M metagenome (GOLD analysis project Ga0209758, IMG submission 184258) | Arabidopsis root microbial communities from the University of North Carolina, USA - plate scrape MF_Col_mMF (SPAdes) (version 2) | ecosystem: Host-associated > Plants > Roots > Endosphere...
TCCAGCGGCGCCTGGATGAACAGCGAGGTCATCAGGATCAGGATCGAGAGCGTGATCGAGATCGCCAGGAACAGGTCCAGCACGATCGCGGGCAGCGGCAGGATCAGCACCACCAGGATGGTGAGGATGCCGAGTGCCAGCGCGATGTCGCCGCGCTTGAGGATGGTGACGATTTCGGAGAGGGAGGGGATGCCCGGCTTTGCTGCGCCTACACCCTGTCCCGCGGTGACGTCGACCATGGTAGCTGCCTCCCCGCGCGACTGCCGTCCGCGCGCCCCAAACGTCTGCGCGGCGGCCGATGGGCCGCCGTTCCGAAAGTGAGGCACCGCACTGGCGTCCACGGGAGCTCCCGTTCTACGCGGCTGACGACACTCGACTTCACCCGGCAATTTTTGCCCGGTGTATGGTTAGCAAAGGGTTAACGGAGGGGGCGGAGGAGGGGTGGGCCGCGGTATTTCGGGGGCCCAGGTCGTCATTCCGGGTTCGGCTCTTCGAGCCGCCCCGGAATGACAATTGAGGGGGCGCTTGGCTATTTTGCCTTCTGCATTTTGGTCACCGTATAGCCCGAGGCCGCTTCCTCGGCCTCGAACGACACCTTGTCGCCGACCTTCACCTGCTTGAGCATGCCGGGGTCCCTGACGCGGTAGACCATGGTCATGGGCTCGTCCATGCCGAGGCTTTTGGCGGGGCCGTGCTTGAGCGTGATCTTGCCGGCGCTCTCGTCGATCTTCTTGACCTCGCCGTTGATGGAAGCGGCTTGCGCGAGCGCGCCCGTGGTCAGGCCGAGGGTCAGCGCGAGCGCTGCGGTGGTGCGGATGATCGGCTTCATATTTGTCTCCACTGGTTCATTTCACGTTGACGTGGCCGACCATGCCGTAATCGCGGTGGTCGGGGATCAGGCAGGAAAACTCGAATGTTCCGGCCTTGGTGAATTTCCAGACGATCTCGGCTGACTTGTTCGGGGCAAGCCGCACTCCGTTCGGATCGTCATGCTCCATGTGCGGGTGCTTCTTCATCACCTCGGCATGCGCAAGATTCTCTTTGGTGGTGGCGAGCAGAAACTCGTGATCCTCCTTACCGACATTGCGCAGCACGAAGCGGATCTGCTCGCCGCGCTTCACATCGATTTTCGACGGCTCGTAGGACATCTCGCTCATCGCGATCTCGACGGTGCGGGCAGGCTTGCTGGGGTCGCCGGGCTCGCCGGCCGAGAAACCGTGATGGCCGTGTCCTTCGTGCGCGAGGGCGGGTGCGACCGAGAGCGCGGCCAGCGCCAGCAAGATGCCGATTGTTCTTGTCATTGCAGTCTCCGATTGGTGGTTCATTGAAACGCTCACTTACATCTTCATCTTCTGCATCGGCCCGGCGGGCTGCCGTGCCGGCTCCTCCGCAGGCACCGCGACCTCATAGGCGACGGTGCCCTGCGGGAACTTGTAGGGACCGGGATCGCGGTAATCGTCGCGCGCCATGTCCTCGCGGATCTTCATCACCGTGAACATGCCGCCCATCTCGATCGGGCCGAACTGGCCGGCGCCGGTCATCATCGGCAGCGTGTTTTCGGGGGCCGGCATCTCCATGTTGCCCATCGCCATGCCGGTCGAGCCCATCGCCATCGCATCGGGCGCGAGCTTGCCGATCGCCTTGGCGAGATCCTTGCGCGACACACCGATCAGGTTGCGCACCTCGTGCCCCATCGCATTCATGGTGTGATGCGATTTGTGACAGTGGAACGCCCAGTCGCCGGGATTGTCGGCGAGCACGTCGAACACCCGGACTGCGCCGACCGGGACGTCGGTGGTCGTCTCGGGGATCTGCGCGCTCTCGGGAATCCAGCCGCCATCGGTACAGGTCACCGCAAAGCTGTGGCCATGCAGATGGATCGGATGGTTTGTCATGCTGAGATTGCCGATGCGCACGCGCACCTTGTCGCCAAGCCGGACCGGCAGCGGATCGATGCCGGGGAACACCCGCGCATTCCAGGTCCACATGTTGAAATCGGTCATCTCGTTGACATGCGGCAAAGACGTGCCGGGATCGACGCGATACGTGCTCATCACGAAGACGAAGTCGCGATCGACGGGACGGAAGTTCGCCTCGCGCGGATGCACGACGACCATGCCCATCATGCCCATCGCCATCTGCACCATCTCGTCGGAATGCGGGTGGTACATGAAGGTCCCGCTCTTCTTCATCTCGAACTCGTAGACGAAGGTCTTGCCCGGTTGGATGTGCGGCTGGGTCAGTCCGCCGACGCCGTCCATGCCGCTCGGAATGATCATGCCGTGCCAATGCACAGTGGTGTATTCGGGCAGGCGGTTGGTGACGAAGATGCGGACCTTGTCGCCTTCGACCGCCTCGATGGTCGGGCCTGGCGACTGGCCGTTGTAGCCCCACAAATTCACCTTCATGCCTTCGGCGAACTCGCGCACCACGGGCTCGGCAACGAGATGGAATTCCTTCCAGTCGCCATTCATGCGGAACGGCAGCGTCCAGCCGTTGAGCGTGACGACGGGACGATAATCGGGGCCGCTCGTGGGGTGCAGCGGCGGCTGCATCACCGTCTTGTCCATGGTGGGCGCTTCCGGAATCGATGCCGCTTGGACGCGGCCGCTGACGACGGATGCGCTGGCAAGTGCGGCGCTGCCCAAAAATCCTCGGCGGGAAAACATGCTGGTCTCCATGTCAGTGGCCGCCATCGGCAGGCGCTGCCGCGGCGATGGTGGTTGGAGCGTCGCCGCCGGCCGCCGGCGCGCCGCCGCCGTTGACGACGGTCTGCAGGTCGGACTGGGCGAGGAAGAAGTTCTGCTTTGCATCGATCGCGCCACGCAGCGATGCCAGTCGCTGCCGCGCTTCGGTCAGGAGCGCAAAGATGTCGACCTGCATGCTGGAGAAGCGCAATTGCATCTCCCCGGTGATGATCTTTCGTAAGGGCAGGATCTCGCGCTGATAGTGGCTCGCGATGTCGTAGGTGGAGCGATAGACGCGATAAGCATCGCGCGCTTCCGAGCGGACGTTGACGGCACGCTCGGTCAGCCGATTGAAGGCGAGGTTGTAGGTTTCCGCCGCCTGCCGCACCCGCACCTCGCCGCCGTCGAAGATCGGGATCTGGAACTGCACGTCGAAGCCGCGCTCGCGGAACGGCGCGCCTTCAGGATCCTGGGTGCGGCGGGAGATGCCGGCGAGATCGAGCAGCGTCACGAAGCGCGTCGCTTCCGTGAGGTTCAAGGACTTCGCCAGCGCCGTCAGCTCCAGCCGAGCGATCTGCAGATCGAGGCGATGCGCGACCGCGTCGGCTTCGATCGACGGCAATGCCTGCGGCCGCCGTGGCAATGCCGGCAACGCATTGGGCAAGCGGAAATCGAGACCGGCGTCCCAAAGCCCCATCAGCCGGGCCAGCCTTTCGCGCGCGCTGGTCGCTGCCTGCCGCGCGGTGGCGAGATCGGCGGTCGTCTCGGCGTAAAACACCTGCTCGCGGGCCTGGTCGAGCTTGTTGACAGCGCCGGTCTCGCCGAGCTTGAGGGCGAGTTGCGCGGTCGATTCCGCCGTCGATTTCGCATCCGTCAGCAGAACCACCATCTCGTTACCTGCGACCGCACGGACATAAGCGTGCCGCACATCGGCGGCGAGCCGAAGCGTCGCCAGTGCCGCGCGGAGTTGCGCCTGGCGAAAGCGATCGCGTGCGATGTCGGATCGGAACGGCAGCGTGGCCAGCGCCAGAATGTCGCCCACCACCTGGCGTTCGATTTCGCTGGCGCCATTGCCGGAGATCCGCGAGATCGAGAACACGGGATTGGGCGGCAGGCTCTGCTCGATCAGATCGGTCTCGGCCAGTGCCAACTCATTGTAGGCGGCTTGCAGCCCCTTGTTGTTGAGCAGGGCAATTTGTACGGCCGTATCTGCGTTGAGTGTCCGCGTCAGTAATTGGCGAACCCGCGCATCGACCGCGCCGGCTCCCTCGGCCGTCCGCACGAAGGCGACGTCCTTGTTGATGGACTGGCTCGTCAGGTCCGAGACAGCTGTCATGCCGCTGTCAGGCGAGAACGCGGCGCAGCCGGAGAGGCTGAGCGCGGCAAGCGCGAACAGACTGCGCGCAAAATGGTGTGCCACGGCGCGCTCCTACTGATTCTGCTTAGCCGGCGGCGCCACCGCATCGTTGCGCTCGCGCCAGGGGGAGGGCGGCGCGGGCCGGAGGCTCGTATAGGGCGCGATCGTCGACCGATAGCCGGCGCGCGCCACCTTTGCCGCAGGATCGGCAGGATCCGCGGGGGTCACGGAGGTCGTTGCCGGCATGCAGCCGGACAACGCCAGCGCGGCTGAGGCCAGCAGCCAGCAAAACAGCACATCTCGTCCACGCGCCGCAGATGCGGCGGCGGACTTCGCCCCGGAAAGCGCAAGCATGATTTATCCCTGATCTGTCAGATGACAAAGGCTCACGCGCGCAGACGCGCGCTCAGCCTGACGTCGTCGCGTCGGATCAGGCGATGGGGGGACGGTAGAGCTGGGGCGGTGCTTCGCTGTGCAGGCTCGCCGTGATCTCGACTGTACAGGCCGAGGTCGGCTGGAGCGGCTTGGCGACGCTGGGGAATTCGGCCGGCAGCGCACTCACGCACATCATTCCGCAGCAGGCGCCGGCTTTGCCCTTGCCATCGTGATGGTGTTGAACAGGAGCGTCTTGCGCGGCCTGGTGATGCGCGTGCAGGCCGGCATGATCCTGCGACGAAGCGCCGTGGACGTGCCCCGCCGGCATCGTTTGATAGACCGGAGCGACATCAGTCAGCACCGCCTCATCAAGACAGGGCGCCGGACCATGGCCCCAAGCCAGCGCTGCAGCAGGCGCGAGCACGCAGAACAGATAGGCGAAGGCAACGAGCTGCCCCACCCTGATCCGCATCGATCTCGTCAAATGCAACAACATCCCGCCGTCATGCTCGTCGCGCGACAAACTGCACGCAAATCGCAACCTAGTCGCAAAGTGTGGTTCCGCCAAGCCCTTCTTACCGCAGCGCACTGCGCATGCCCATTATCGCGGCACAATGCTTGACCATCAAGCGATCAGCGAACATGGTCCGGCCCGTGCACGCGCCAAATCACCCAGGACAGAAGCCGGGTTCTTTCGCCCCTGACTCGCGTCAGGCTTGGGTGAGGCTTGCGATCGCCCTTGTGATCGGCTCGATCGGCACCGTCGGCATGTGGGCGGTGGTCGTGGTGATTCCTGTCGTGCAGGTCGAATTCGCCGCCACGCGTGGTGCAGTGTCGCTGGCCTTCACGCTGATGATGTTCGGCTTCGGGCTCGGCGGCGTGATCGCGGGCAAGATCACGGACCGATTCGGCATCGTGCCGGCGATGGCGATCAGCATCGTCTTCCTCGGCATCGCAAATGTGCTGGCGGGGCTGTCGACGCAGCTCTGGCAGTTCGTGGCAGCCTATTTCCTGATCGGGCTTGGTACGTCCGCGACCTTCGCGCCGCTGATGGCGGAAGCCTCGCATTGGTTCGAGCGCTATCGCGGCCTCGCCGTGACCATCGTCGCGAGCGGCAATTATGTCGCCGGCACGATGTGGCCGCCGATCGTGAATTGGGGCACGCAGACTGCCGGTTGGCGCAGCACCCATATCGGCATCGGCATTGTCTGTGCGAGCACGATGGCGCTTCTGGTCCTCGTCCTGCGCGCCCAGATGGGCAACGACCAGATTCGCAATCACGCCAATGCGCCGCCGCCGCGGGTCGATCTGAAACTATCGACCAACACGCTGACGGTGCTGCTCTCGATCGCCAGCATCGCCTGCTGCGTGGCCATGGCGATGCCGCAGGTGCATATCGTCGCCTATTGCGGTGACCTCGGCTATGGCGTCGCGCGCGGCGCCGAGATGTTGTCCCTGATGATGGGCTGCGGCATCATCAGTCGCATCGGCTCGGGCTATCTCGCCGACAAGATCGGCGGCATCCGCACGCTGCTGCTCGGATCGCTGGCGCAGGGCTTTGCGCTGGTGTTCTACCTGTTCTTCGACGGCCTCACCTCGCTCTATCTGATCTCCGCGATGTTCGGCCTGTTCCAGGGCGGCATCGTGCCGAGCTATGCCATCATCGTGCGCGAGGCGATGCCGGCGAGCGAAGCTGCAACGCGCGTCGGCATCGTGATCTTCGCTTCCGTGTTCGGCATGTCCTTCGGCGGCTGGGTGTCGGGTGTCATCTTCGATGCCACCGGCTCCTATGCCGCTGCGTTCGCCAACGGCGTGGCCTGGAACGCGCTCAATGCCGGCATCGTATTGACGCTGTTGATCCGATCGCGCATGAATTCGGTCAAGACCGGACCGAATTTCGCCACCTAAACCGCCTGTCCCGCCTTCAGCAGCGAGCAGCCGGTGATCTCATAGTTTCCGTCGGCCTGCTGTTCGAGTGTGTAGAGCGCTTCCCAGGCTTCGCCATTGGCATCAATGATATGGACGCGCTGTGCAACCGAGCGGCCCTCGGTCTTGCTATCGCCGAATTCAAAACTCTTGTGGCGATAGACCGGCGCGTAGCCGTTCTGCACCATCGCCAAGAAGATCTCGGGTGAGGGGAAGATTTGCTTGATGGCCGGTGCGGCATAGGAATAAGCGGTCGCCGCATCGTCATGGATGAAGGCCTGCTCCTGGGCGCGAATCACGCGTTGCGCTGTTGAGGCATCGTCGGCGCGAGCGGCAAGGGGGCTGAAGGCAATAGCGATGGCGGCGACCAAGGCTGCGATGCGCATGGCAGGCTCCGCATTGATATCGTGGCAACGCCGACCCTAGCACATTCCCGCGCTTACCGCTTTCGCTTCGCTGCCGATTTCGCTGGCCTGGTGGCTCGCGCCTTCGTTTTGGATGCTGGCTGCGTGCGCAGGCCGTCGACGAACACGTCGAGGAGCCGTAGCGCGGTTGACTGCCAGCCGGGCTGGTCGTGGATGTAGCACATGCCGAAGAACGCACGCAGCAAGTCCTCCGGACTGATGTCGGCTCGCATCTCGCCGGCCGCGACCGCACGGTCGAGCAGCGAGCCGGTCGCCTTGGTCAGCCGATCGAACGAGAAGGCATGCAACTCGGACCCGCTCTGCACTGCGAGCGCCAGGGCGGCCACCATGCCCTTTTTGGTGGCAACGAATTCGACACCTGAGCGCAGCCAGCGCCTCAATGCATCGACCGGATCCTTCGCGCTCTTCAATTGCTCGGCGAACTCGCTGAGCTGCTCGACCTCACGCCGGTACACCGCTTCGAACAAATCCTCGCGCGTCGGAAAATGCCGGTACAGTGTGCCGATGCCGACACCGGCGCGTTTGGCCACTGCCTCCAGGCTCGCCTCCGGACCGCCGGCGCTGAACACCGCCTTGGCTGCTTCGAGCACACGCTCGCGATTGCGCACGGCATCGGCGCGAGGCTTGCGGGTCTGGTCGCTGTGGTCGTCCATGGCAGGCAATGTAGATCACGAATTGGTTAGATTGAACCCTTAGCTGGCTGCATCGCGTTGTCTGCGCACGGGCTTTTGACGAATTCCAAATATTTTTCGACGACCCTTGTTAAGCGGAGGGTGCCTCCGTATCTTCCGTGACACGCCAGTCCGGACCACCTCCGAACGGGCAGATATCGACGGCGGCCACGGCGGTGGGCGCCGAGCGATGGGCCATGTCCATTTCTGATCGGAGCCTTGTATGAACCACTCCATCAGCCTCACCGTGAACGGTGCACGGCGCGACTTCGTCCTCGACGATCCCCGCGTCACGCTGCTCGATCTCCTGCGTGAGCGCCTCCATCTCACCGGAACCAAGAAGGGCTGCGACCGCGGCCAATGCGGCGCTTGCACCATTCATGTCGATGGCAAGCGCATCAATTCCTGTCTCGCGCTCGCCATCAGCCATGACGGCGCCGACATCCTCACCATCGAAGGCATCGCCCGCGGCGACCAGCTTCACCCGGTGCAGGCCGCCTTCATCGCCCATGACGGTTTCCAGTGCGGATTCTGCACGCCCGGCCAGATCATGAGCGCGATCGGCATGATGCAGGAAGCTCAGGCGGGCAGCGATCCCGAGCGCATCCGTGAATGCATGAGCGGCAATCTGTGCCGCTGCGGCGCCTATGCCGGCATCGTCGATGCCGTGCTCGAGGCGCAGGCGGGTGCCGATGAATCCAACCAGAGGCGCTCGGCATGAAACAGTTTGATTACGTCAGGCCCGCGACGGTCAAGGAAGCCATTGCCGCCGCCGCCCAGCCGGGCGCGGCGTATCTTGCCGCCGGCACGAATCTGCTCGACCTGATGAAGGGCAATGTCAGCCGGCCGGATCGGCTGGTCGATGTCACTCATCTCGACGGGCTCGATCGGATCGATCGGCTCGGTGATGGGTCGTTGCGCATCGGCACCCTCGTGAGCAATGCCGATCTCGCGCATGATGTCGAGTTCGCGAAGGCCTATCCGGCCGTTGCCGAAGCGCTGCTCTCCGGTGCCTCGGCGCAACTGCGCAACGCCGCGACCGTGGGCGGCAATCTGCTGCAGCGGACGCGTTGCGCTTATTTCTATGACACCGCCAGCCGTTGCAACAAGCGCGAGCCCGGCAGTGGCTGTGACGCCCGCGACGGCGAGAACCGGACCCATGCCGTGCTCGGCTGGAGCGAGAGCTGCATCGCCACGCATCCGTCCGATTTCTGCGTGCCGCTCGTCGCGTTCGACGCCATCGTCGAGGTCGAGGGCAGAAGTGGTCGCCGCGAAATTCCGTTCGACGAATTGCATCGTCTGCCCGGCAATACGCCTGAGCGTGAAACCGTGCTTGAACCCGGCGATCTGATCGTCGCTGTGCGGTTGCCGGCTGCCGCACGCGGCTTTGCCGCGCATGCGCGCTACCTCAAGGTCCGCGAGCGGACGTCCTACGCGTTCGCCATCGTCTCCGCCGCGGCGGCGCTGCGGATCGAGAACGGCAAAATCGCGGACGCGCGGCTTGCGCTTGGCGGCGTTGCCGCAAAGCCCTGGCGTGCCCGGCCCGCGGAAGAGGTTCTGAAGGGCGTCTCGCCAACGGCAGATGCCTTCCAGGAAGCCGCATGGCGTGCGCTCACCGACGCAAAACCGTCCGGCAACAACGCCTACAAGATCGAGCTCGCGCGCCGCATCGTCGTGCGCGCGCTGACCCTTGCCGCCGCCGGTACGCCCGCGCGTATCCCCGCGCTACCGGCATCTCCCTTTGCTTCGTCTGGAGCCATCCATGCCTGAGCTCAATCTCACCAGCGCTCCCGCCCATCTCCGCCATGGTTCGAACATCGGCCAGCCGCTGACCCGCCGTGACGGCGTGCTCAAGGTCAAGGGGCAGGCGACCTATGCCGCCGACAATCATCCGCCCGGCATGCTGTTTGCGGTGATGGCGGTGTCCAGCATCGCGCATGGCCGCGTGACCTCGCTCGATGTCACTGCCGCCAAGCGCCATCCCGGCGTCGTCGATGTCATGACGCCGGACCACAAGCCGCAGCTCGCGATCGATCCGGAGATCAAGACCAACCCGTTCGTGTTCCGGATGGAGGTGTTGCAGAGCAACGAGGTCCGCTACGCCAATCAGCCCATTGCTGTCGTAATCGCCGAGACGCTCGAGGCTGCGACCGAAGGCGCGGTGCTGCTGGCGCCGCGCTACGAGACGCTGCCCGCTCTCGTCGGCCTCGATGCCGACGATAGTTACGTGCCGCCGGTCGTTGGGGTCGGCAATCCCGCGGAACATCATCGCGGTGACGTCGAGGCGGGCCTTGCCTCGGCCGACAAGAGAATCGACGCGATCTACGAGACGCCGCCGCAATATCATAACGCGATGGAGCCGCATGCGATCGTGGCTAACTGGGACGGCGACAGTCTTCAGATCGACATGCCGACCCAGGGTCTCATGCTGTCGCTGGCGCGCGTCGCCGAATTGTTCGGTATCCCGCACGACAAGATCCACATCCGCAGCCCTTTCCTCGGCGGCGGCTTTGGCTCCAAGGGACTCATGGCAGGTCCGCCGGTGCTCGGCATCATGGCCGCAAAGCTGGTCGGCAGGCCGGTGAAGCTGGTGCTGCGCCGGGAGCAGATGTATGGCCCGGTCGGCCATCGCGCGCCGACGCGTCAGCGCTTGCGCATCGGCACCGACGCTGAGGGGCGCCTGACCGCGCTCGATCACCACGCGCGCACCGTGTCGAGCACGTTCGACGACTTCTATGAGCCTGCCGCCGATGCCTCGCACACGCTCTATGCGGCGCCCGCGATCCGTACCTCGCACGACGCCGTGCGTGTCAACACCGGCACGCCGCTGTTCATGCGTGCGCCGGGCGAGGCGACGGGGTCGATTGCGCTGGAAAGCGCAATCGATGAGATGGCCTTTGCGTGCGGCATGGATCCGCTGGCCTTCCGCCTGAAGAACTATGCCGAGGTCGAGCCGATCACGGGCAAGCCGTTTTCCTCGAAAGCGCTGCGCGCCTGCTACGATGAGGGCGCAGCGCGGTTCGGCTGGGCGAAGCGCACGCTCCAGCCGCGGCAGATGCGCGACGATTCCGGACTGCTGGTCGGCTGGGGGATGGGCACGGCGACGTTCCCCGCGCTGATGTTCCAGGCCGAAGCGCGTGCGGCGATCCGCCGCGACGGCACCGGCGCGATGGAGATCGGCGCGCATGACATGGGGCAGGGCGCCTGGACGGCGCTGGCGCAGATCGCAGCCGATGCCGTCGGGCTCGATATCGATCGCGTCACGTTCAAGGCCGGCACGTCCGACCTGCCCGATGCCGGCATTGCCGGCGGCTCGGCGCATACCGCGACCGCGGGCGCCGCGATTCACAGCGCGGGCGCGGCCGTCATCGCCAAGCTCGCGGATCTAGCCACCAATGACGAGCGCTCGCCGTTGTTCGGTGCCGGCAATGCCGGCGTGATCGCGCGCGATGGCCGGTTGGTCAGGCGCGACGACGAGAGCCGCAGCGAAAGCTATACCGATATCCTCGCGCGAGCAGGCCTCGCCGAGGTCGAGGCCCGCGGCATCGGCGCGCCAAATCCGGCGGCAATGGAGGAGTATGCCATGCATGCCCATGGCGCGGTGTTCGCGGAGGTTAAGGTCGACCCCGAGCTTGGCCAGATCCGTGTCACCCGCATGGTCGGCGCCTTCGCGGCGGGGCGCATCGTCAATCCGCATCTGGTTAAGAGCCAGCTGTTTGGCGGCATGATCTGGGGCATGTCCTTTGCGCTGCACGAGGAGGCCATCACCGACCGCCGCAGCGGCCGGATCATGAATGCCAATCTCGGCGAGTACCATATCCCAGTGAATGCCGACGTGCCGCCGCTCGACGTGATCACGGTCGAGGAGCACGATCCGCACGTGAATGCGCTCGGCATCAAGGGCGTTGGCGAGATCGGCATTACCGGGAGTGCCGGCGCGGTTGCCAATGCCGTCTGGCATGCGACCGGCGTGCGGGTGCGCCGTTTCCCGATCCGGATCGAGGAGTTGCTGACGCAGCTCTGAAACCCGCAGATTGATGCAGCCACAAAGCGCGATACGATTCATCGGAATCGCATCGCGCTTTTAGCGTATCGCGCCCGGCGGATTGTCGATGTCTTGGGACGGTTTGACCGGAAACAGCCGCGCGGTCGAGGAGATCGTGGTGTTGCGCTTGCATTTCGGCTCGTCGTCGGCGTTGTCGTTCTTGCCCTCGCGTTGTCTGGCAAAGACATCGTCGAGCCTGTTGACGACCAGCATGGCGTGGTCGCGCTCCAGCGTGTCCGGGTTCTTGCGCTGCTCGCTGGAGCGGAAGCTGCTGCCCCTGAGGTCGCCGCTGATCTCGTAGTCGCAGCCGCCCTTCCAGTCGGCCTGTGACCACTTCCAGCCCTGGGCTTCCACCGAGCCGTCCTTGTCGACGGTGACCTTGATGATGGCGTTGTAGGCGAGCCAGGTGCCGGCAAGACCGATGCGCTTGTCGTCGAATCCTTCGAGCAGCGCGATGCGTTCGCGTTGCAGGCTGTTGAGACGTTCGCGCCCGAATACGGTGTAGTGCATCGCCGAGGTGTGCTTCTCCCACGCCGGATGCAGGAATTCCGGGTATTGCAAGGTCTGGGCGCTCACCCAGTGGCGCTGGTCCTCGGTGAGCGCGCGGCGCGTTGCCTCGTCGAGACGCGGCAGCAGCGCTCTCCATGCCCGGTTCAGCCGCTGGTCGTTCGCGGCCAGATCCGGGTCGGCGCAGATTTCCTCGTCGGTCGCCGTGTCCGGCCGCGTGCAGTCGAACGTCGGCGTCACGAAGCTCGTGTCGGTCTTGTCGGTCCCATCCTGCTTTCCGCTCGCAAAATAGCTGCCGGTCACCTGGCCGAGCCGATCGCAGTCCGGATCGTTGGAGGAGAACCATTGCTCTTCGTTTGCCAGGAGCACGATGCGGAGCGTATCGCCCTGCCGTCGCAATTTGATCGCGACCGGCTCTGCGGGCTTCGCACCGGACTCGGACGGTTGCGCCGGCATCGTGACGCCGACGTGCCAGCCGTCGGCGGCCGGCTTGACCATCGCGGTGAGCTTGCAGCGCCAATGCTTGTCGCTGCCATAGTTGGAGTTCAACTCCGCCTCGAGGCGATAGGCGCCCGCCTCGGTTGCCGTGAGCGTGACGCCGCCGAGCGCGTTGGCCCATTCGCCGCTCAGGCCACCACGTCCGAAGCCGCGGGCGATGTCGTCGAGCGTGGCTGCCCGCCGGCGGAGCGCGTCGACCAGACTGTCGCGGAGTTCTGCTTCCTCGGCTTGCTCGACGGTGTCGGCGGCCTCACCGATCATCTCGTTGAACCAGGCCTGATCGCGCTTGAACAACGGTCGGATGTTGACCGGAGCCTTGGTGAGAGCGGCCGCAAACGATCTATCGACCGCGGCGACGAGTTTGTCGTAGCCGGCTTCCCGGCAGAACTGGCTCGGGCCCTCGGTCTTGCTGCCGTCGGAGCTCGCCGCGCAGAACATTGTCATCATCGGTCCGCTGCTGCTGGCGCGCAGGAAATCGTCCATGGCCTGGGCAGAAGCGGGAGCGAACAGCGCGGCTACAAGCAGCGCGAGGCGGAACGACGTGGGCATGAGCGGCTCTTGGATCGAAGCAGATGGTGCCTGCTGCTTGGTCGCCGGTTACCTCGTCCCGGTTCAGGCGAACGCGCAACGTCCCGCGCGCTTTGGACATGCGTTAGTGCATCATCCGGCGCAGCGTCTTGATCTGCTCTTTCTGCTCCTCGAGATATTTCTCGATCGCCTTGCGCAGCTCTTGCGTGTGGAGCTTGTCGGCATCACGCTGGAGCTGGTCGAGCGTTGCTACTGCGTTGGGGAGCATGATCTTCATCTGCGAACCTCCGACGAAGCGGCCCCTGAGTGCCTAGGAGTCCGGGGCCATAACCTCAACACCTTTGCGCGAGGCTGCTCGGCTACATCTGTAATATAAAGCGGTCGGGCCAGCAGAAATTGAGCTGGCTCAAGCACCGTAGATGCCGGTGCTCCGTATGATTGCGGAGGGTACGGTCGCCTTCAGAATGTCGGCGGGGTGCAGGCCGAGATCACTTCGCACGGCTTGCCGCCGACGCAGCGGAAGCGATGTGGTCGCCGGCTTTCGAAGTAATAGGCATCGCCGGGATTGAGGATGCGCCGCTCGTCTTCGACGGTGACCTCGAGCTTGCCCGAGATCACGATGCCGCCTTCCTCGCCTTCATGAACGAGATGCACGCGTCCGGTGTCGCTGCCGGGTTCGTAGCGCTCTTTCAGAATTTGCAGACTGCGGCCGAACAGATTGTCGCCGACCTGCCGATAGGAGATCGGCTTCTTGCCGACCTCGGTGAGTTCTTCGGCGCGGTAGAAGATCTTGCGGCGAGACTCCGGCTCCAGCGCGAAGAACTCGGCGAGCCCCATCGGAATGCCGTCGAGGATGCGCTTGAGCGCTCCGACCGACGGATTCATCTGGTTGGATTCGATGAGAGAGATGGTTGAATTGGTGACGCCGGCCCGCTTGGCGAGCTCCCGCTGCGACAGCTTGTGGCGAGCCCGGATGAATCGCAGCCGTCCACCAATGTCGACGCTCATGCCTCTGGCCCTGTTTCAAGTGTTGCGGATCGTGCAAATATGGACCGGCCGCCATAGCAAAATCAATGGCTTGCTGGTCAGCAGAAAAGGACTTGTTGCGCTTGTGAAGCCGTGGCTCTGCTAATCCGTCAGCAAAGGAGCGTGGCCCGTGACCCTTCATCAGATTCCGAACACTATCAAGACCGACTCGTTCTGGATGCCGTTCACGGCCAACCGGCAGTTCAAGAAGGCGCCGCGCCTGTTTTCCTCGGCCGAGGGCATGCACTACACCACGGTGGACGGCCGCAAGGTGATCGACGGCTCCGCCGGCCTCTGGTGCGTCAATGCCGGCCATGGCCGCAAGCAGATTGCCGCCGCCGTCGAACGGCAGTTGATGACGCTGGACTTCGCGCCGTCGTTCCAGATGGGCCATCCGCTGGCGTTCGATTTCGCCGAGCGCCTCGCCGAGATCGCGCCGAAGGGACTCGATCGCGTCTTCTTCACCAACTCCGGCTCTGAATCGGTCGACACCGCGCTGAAGATCGCGCTGGCCTATCACCGCGCCACCGGCCAGGCCAGCCGCACCCGCCTGATCGGCCGTGAACGCGGCTATCATGGCGTCGGTTTCGGCGGCACCTCCGTCGGCGGCATGGTCGCCAACCGTCGCGCCTTCACCACGCTGCTGCCAGGCGTCGACCATATCCGCCACACCCATGATCTCTCCCGCAACGCCTTCGCCAAGGATCAGCCCGAGCACGGCGCCGAGCTTGCTGACGATCTCGAGCGTCTGGTCGGTTTGCATGGCGCCGAGACGATCGCCGCTGTGATCGTCGAGCCGGTGCCGGGCTCGACCGCAGTGCTGCCGCCGCCGAAGGGCTATCTGCAGCGCCTGCGCGAGATCTGCGACAAGCACGGCATCCTCCTGATTTTCGACGAGGTCATCACCGGCTTCGGCCGCCTCGGCACGCCGTTCGCCGCCAATTTCTTCGGCGTCACGCCGGACCTGATGACGACGGCGAAGGGCATTACCAACGGCACCATTCCGTGCGGTGCAGTGTTCGCCAGCCGCAAGGTTCACGACGGCATGATGGTCGGTCCCGAGAACATGATGGAGCTGTTCCACGGCTACACCTATTCGGCGCATCCGACCGCCTGCGCGGCCGGCATCGCGACGCTCGACATCTACAAGGACGAAGGCCTGCTGACGCGCGGTGCCACGATGGCCGAATACTGGCGCGATGCGCTGCATTCGCTCAAGGGCCTGCCCAACGTCGTCGATATCAGGAATTGCGGCCTGATGGGCGCGGTTGAGCTCGCGCCGCGCGACGGCGTCGTCGGTGCGCGCGGCTATGACGTCATGGTCGACTGCTTCAACACCGGCCTTTATCTGCGCATGAGCGGCGACAGCTTCGCGATGTCCCCTCCGCTCATCGTCGAGAAGAGCCACATCGACCAGATGGTTTCGATCCTCGGAGACGCCATCAAGAAGGTGGCCTGATAATTGCTCTCGCCGCTGGTGAGTTTTATCTTGCAGCGGCGAGAGTGATGCCGCGGGAGTTTGACCAAGCGTGAAAGTTCTGATCCTCGGCAGCGGTGTCATCGGTGTCACTTCTGCCTACTACCTCGCCCGTGCCGGCCACGACGTGACGGTCGTCGACCGTCAGCCCGAGCCGGCGCTGGAGACTTCTTTTGCCAATGCCGGCGAAGTTTCGCCCGGCTATTCGTCGCCGTGGGCAGGTCCTGGCGTGCCGGTGAAGGCGGTCAAGTGGCTCCTGATGAAGCATGGCCCGCTGGTGATCCGGCCGAAGCTGGATCCCGTGATGTGGGTCTGGCTCCTCAAGATGCTGCGCAATTGCACCAGCGCGCGCTATGCGGTCAACAAGAGCCGCATGATTCCGATCGCGGAGTACAGCCGCGACTCCTTGCGCGATCTGCGCCGCGACATCGGCATTCAATATGACGAGCGGTCGCAAGGAACGCTGCAGCTGTTCCGCTATCAGGCTCAGCTCGACGGCACCGGCGAAGACGTCGCGGTGCTCAAGCAATATGGCGTGCCTTACGAGACGCTAAGCCGCGAAGGCTGCATCGCGGTCGAACCGGCGCTCGCGGGCGTGAAAGAAAAATTCGTCGGCGGCCTTCGCCTGCCGCAGGACGAGACCGGCGACTGCCACATGTTCGCGCAGGCGCTGGCCAAGCATGCCCAGGCGCTCGGCGTGCGCTTCCTGTTCAACACCGGCATCGATCGCATCGTTACGGAAGGCGGACGCGTCAGCGGCGTCGCGACCAGTGCCGGCCTGCTGCAGGCCGACAATTATGTCCTCGCACTCGGCAGCTGGTCGTCGCGTCTCGTAGCGCCGCTCGGCATTTCGCTGCCGGTCTATCCGGTGAAGGGCTATTCGATCACGGTGCCGATCAAGGACGCCTCCGGCGCACCGGAATCGACCGTGATGGACGAGAGCTACAAGGTCGCGATCACCCGCCTCGGCAATCGCATCCGCGTCGGCGGCACCGCCGAGATCTCCGGCTATTCGGACAAGCTTTATGATGCGCGCCGTGCCACGCTCGACCATTCGCTGACCGACCTGTTCCCGCGCGGCGGCGATCTCGCCAAGGCAACGTTTTGGAGCGGCCTGCGCCCGATGACGCCGGACGGCCCGCCCGTGATCGGCCCGACGCAATATTCCAACCTCCACCTCAACACCGGCCACGGCACGCTCGGCTGGACCATGTCCTGCGGTTCGGCGCGCGTGCTCGCGGACATGCTGTCGGGCAAGAAGCCGGACGTGGATGTGAGTGCGCTGTCGGTGCAGCGGTATCAGCATCGGTTTGGGTGATTGTTGCGTCATTCCGGGGCGCCTCGAAGAGGCGAACCCGCACCTGAGAATCTCGAGATTCCGGGTCCGATACTTCGCATCATCCCGGAATGACGATGACTTACCCGGCCCCCGTCACGCAATTCACCCACAGCACGACGGCCTTCGCATCTTGCGCCGGATTTGAAAACCGGTGCGGTCTGCGGCTCGCAAACCGAAAACTGTCGCCGGTCTTCAGCGACCAAGTCTCGCTGTCCACCGTCAGCATCATCTCGCCCTCGAGCACGAGGCCGGCTTCTTCACCGTCATGGGTGTAGAGCTCATCGCCGGTTGAGCCGCCCGGCTCGAGATGCACCAGGAACAAGTTCAGCTTGTTGTCAGCGTTGGCCGGGCTCAGCAATTGCTTGGAGACGCCGGTGCGCCAGAGCTTCAGCTCCGGCCGCTGCAGTCCGCGCGTCACCACCTGATCGGATGCACCGTCAGCACTTGGGCTCGCACCGAACAGCGCGGCAATGCCGACGCCGAGCACGTCGGCGAGCGTAGCCAGCACGCGCAGCGACGGCGACGACAGGCCGCGCTCGATCTGGCTGAGAAAGCCGATCGATAGGTCCGTGCGCGCCGCGACCGTTTCGAGCGAAAACTGCCTGACCCGCCGGAGATCCCTGATGCGACGGCCGACCGCAACGTCCATCGCCGGCTCGGCCGGCCTAGTGGTAGCCTTGCCTCTCACCTTCTTCGCCGCCCTTGCCGCGGCCGGTTTGCGCATCCTTTTGCTACCGCTCACGTCAAACCTGCTTCCTTCATGTGCATGAAAACCGCTTGCGTGATCCGAAAAAGTGTGACCAAATTTTCATATTGGTGAAAATAGGCCGAAACGGCTCGGCCCGCAACGTCTGCGATCACGACGTGCGAGAGCCGCCATCGGCCGGACCCAAAGGGGGATGCGATGAAGCGTTTTGGTCTGGCCGCGATCGCGGCGCTTGCAATGGCTGCAGTGACGCCGGCTCAAGCACAGCAGGTGCTGAAGGTCGGATCGACACCGACGGGCATTCCCTTCACCTTCCTCGACACCAAGACTAACTCCATCCAGGGCATCATGGTCGATCTCGTCACCGAGATCGGCAAGGACGCTGGGTTCAACGTGCAGATCGAGCCGATGCAGTTCTCAGCTCTGATCCCATCATTGACCTCGAGCAAAATCGACATCATCGCGGCCGCAATGTTCATCACGGCGCCCCGCAAGGAAGTCATCGACTTCTCCGACCCGATCTACTCCTATGGCGAAGGCCTGGTCGTGCCGAAGAGCGATACCAAGGCCTATGCCACGCAGGATGACCTGAAGGGCGAGACGGTCGGCGCCCAGGTCGGAACCGCCTTCGTCGATGCGCTGAAAAAGACCGGCCTGTTCGCCGAGGTGAAAGCCTACGACACCATTCCGGACATCCTGCGCGACGTGAACACCGGCCGCCTCAAAGCCGGTTACGCCGACTATCCGATCCTTGCCTACAATCTGAAGCAGGGCGGCTTCCCCGAGGTGCGTCTCGTCGACGGCTACAAGCCGGTCACAGTCGGCTCGGTCGGGATCGGCGTGCGCAAGGGCGAGACCGCGCTGCTCGGCAAGATCAACGCCTCGCTGGCCAAGCTGAAGGCCAACGGCACCATCGACAAGATCCTCGATAAATGGGGCCTGAAGGCCCAGGGCTGATCGCGGCGCATCGAAGGCCCTCAGATGAAAGGCTTCTGGCGCGACGCCGCCGAGTTCTTCCCTATCCTGATGAACGGCGTCGCGTTGACGATCGTCGTCACCATCGGCTCGCTGCTGCTCTCGACCGTGCTCGGCCTGATCTGGGCGATGATGCGGGTGTCCGGCATAAGAGTGCTGTCGATGCTCAGCGCCGGGCTGATCAACGTGATCCGCGGCATTCCGATCATCGTGCTGCTGTTCTACCTCTACTTCGTGATGCCCGATCTCGGTGTTACGCTGACGGCTTTGCAGGCCGCCATTCTCGGCCTCGGCATCGCCTATTCCGCCTATCAGGCGGAAAACTTTCGCGCCGGCATCGAGGCGATCGACAGGGGCCAGATCGAGGCGGCGCAGTCGATCGGCATGGGCTGGTGGCTCACCATGCGCCGCGTGGTGCTGCCGCAGGCCGTGCGCATCGTGCTGCCGCCCTACGGCAACGTCATGATCATGATGCTGAAGGATTCTTCGCAAGCCTCGACCATCACGGTCGCCGAACTTGCGCTGCAAGGCAAGCTGATCGCATCCTCGACCTTCAAGAACACCAGCGTGTTCACGCTGGTAGCGCTGATGTATCTCACCATGAGTATCCCGCTGATCCTGCTGGTCCGTCACTTCGAGAAGCGAGCCGGCAAGAAATGATCGAGCTCACCGACGTCCACAAGAGCTTCGGCAAGGTCGAGGTGCTCAAGGGCATCACGGCGAACGTCGAGAAGGGGGAGGTGGTCTGCATCATCGGACCATCGGGCTCAGGCAAGTCGACCATCCTCCGCTGCATCAATGGTCTCGAAAGCTACGATCGGGGCGAGATCAGCGTCGAGGGCCTGAAGGTCGATCGTGACGCGCCCTCGATCGTGAAGATCCGCACCCAGGTCTCGATGGTGTTCCAGCGCTTCAATCTGTTCCCGCATCGATCGGTGCTGGAGAATGTCGTCGAAGGACCGCTCTTCGTGAAGAAGGAGCCGCGTGCGCAGGTGCTCGAGCGAGGCCGGGCGCTTCTCGCCCAGGTCGGGCTCGCCGAGAAGGCCGACGCGCACCCGCCGCAGCTCTCCGGTGGTCAGCAGCAGCGCGTCGCGATCGCACGTGCCCTCGCCATGCAGCCCAAGGCGATCCTGTTCGACGAGCCGACCTCGGCGCTCGACCCCGAATTGGTCGGAGACGTGCTCGGCGTGATGCGCAAGCTCGCCGACGACGGCATGACCATGGTCGTCGTCACTCACGAGATGGGCTTTGCCCGCGATGTCGCAGACCGCGTCCTGTTCATCGATGGCGGCGTCATCGTCGAGCAAGGACCCGCGAAAGCGCTGCTCAACCAACCCCGGCATCCGCGCACGCAGGACTTTTTGCGCCGCGTGCTACATCCGCTCTGACCGGTTCTCGCCATGACGCGCCTGCCGCTGCCGCCCTCGCTCTATGCCGACACCGCCGTCGCGCCGGTGGACACGCCGCCGCTCGATGCGGACAAGCGTGTTTCCGTCGCGATCGTCGGCGGCGGTTACACCGGCCTCTCCACGGCGCTGCATCTGGCGGAGCAGGGTGTCGAGGCGCTGGTGATGGAGGCGCAGGAGCCCGGCTGGGGCGCCTCTGGCAACAATGGCGGTCACACCAATCCCGGCCTGAAGCACGATCCCGATCAGATCGAGGCTGATTTCGGCGCTGAACTCGGCCGCCGCATGATCGCGTTCTCCTACGGCACCACGAACTTCACCCACGACCTGATCCGCCGCTACCAGATCCCGTGCGAGGCGCGGCAGAACGGCACGCTGCGCGCGGCTTACAACGAGGCCAGCGCCGCCGCGATCGAGAAGACTGCGCAGCAATGCATCCGTCGCGGCATGCCGGTGACCTACCTGAACCGCGAGCAATTGCGCGAGATGACGGGCACCGATCGCTACATCGGTGCCATGCTGGATACGCGCGGTGGCGATCTGCATCCGCTCAGCTACGCGCGCGGTCTTGCGCGCGCGGCTATCTCGGCGGGTGCGAAGGTGCATGGCGAGACGCCTGCGCTGTCGCTGCGCCGTGAGGGCTCGCGTTGGCGCATCGAGACGCCGCGCGCGGTCGTGCTTGCCGACAAGGTCCTGCTCGCCACCAACGGCTTTACCGACAATCTCTGGCCGGCGCTCCGCCGCACCATCGTGCCGGTGTTTTCGTCGATTGCTGCCACCGCGCCGCTGTCGGACCACGTCGCGCAGTCGATCATGCCGACGCGGCCCGTGCTCTATGAGAGCGGCCACATCACCGTCTATTACCGCGTCGATCAGCAAAACCGTCTTCTCATGGGCGGACGGGGCCCGATGCGCTGGATCCGCTCGCCCAACGATGTTGCCTATCTCATGCGTTATGCCGAGCGCCTATGGCCGCAGCTCAAAGGCGTGGCTTGGACGCATGGCTGGAACAGCCGCCTCGCCATCACCGGGGATCACTATCCCCATGTGCACGAGCCCACGGAGAGCATCCTGATCTCGCTCGGCTACAACGGTCGAGGGGTCGCGCTTGCAACGGCGATGGGCGCGCAACTCGCGCGGCGGCTGATCGGCGGCGCCAAGGCCGAGATCGACATGCCCATCACCGGCATCAAGCCGATCCCGATGCACGCGTTCTGGCCGGTGGGCGTGACCACGGCCGTGTTCGCAGGGCGCGTGCGCGACCGGCTCGGCATTTGAAGAAGGCGCCGCTCCACCTGAGGAGCGACGCCTTGCATGATTGGCAGATTGAATATCAGCAGCGGCCCTGCTTCCACAGGCCAGGCGGACACCCGTAACCGCGCCAGCCGACCTTTCGGCCGTGATACCAGCCGGGCGGCGTGCCGTGGTAATGATGGCCCATCGCATGGCCATAACCGTGCCCGCCTCCATGCCCGCCTCCATGTCCACCACCATGTCCGCCCTTGGCGAGCGCAGGGCCGGTCAGCGTGAGGCCGGCTGCAACGATCAGCGAAGCGGCGAGGGCGAGTTTTTTCATCATGTCCTCCAGGTGAGCCCCGATTCAGGGCAAGCGCATTTGTCCACGCAATGAACGAGACGTGAGCAGGTAAGTTCCCTGCAAATGGGGGAAGTCGTGGCTTTCGTGAAGGTGCGCAACTGCGCGCTCGCTCAACGCGGGTTGGTGCCGTGTCGCATCGATCCGTGGATCGTTGTCGCCGGCGCATGCTTGTCGCGTGGATGCTCAGCCTTCCGCCACTGCGTCGGCCCAGGGCTGAAAGATTTCGACTGCGCCCGAATTGAGGTCGCCGTCGCGCATCACCACGCTCGGGCAGGCGAATTTTTGCGGCAAAGCCTGCACGCGACTCTCCTGATAGTCGAAGCGCCCGGCCAGGGCTTTGCGTGTCTCCTCCGGCAGCCTGACGTCGCCGATCACGACCGCGCCCTCGCAGGCGTCAATGCGCGGCTGGTGGATGGCTGCGTCCAGATCCATGCCGAAATCCATCGCAAAGGAGACGAGCTGCATCACCGCCGGCAGGATGCGTCGTCCGCCGGAGGCGCCGACCGCAAGGCGCTTGCCGCCCCCGGTCTCGGCGATGACGGGCGTATAGTTGCAGAGGCAGCGCTTGCCCGGCGCGAGCGAGTTGGTGGTGCCCGGCGTCGGATCGAACCACATGATGCCGTTGTTCATGGCGATGCCGCTGTGCGGCGTCACATACTTAGAGCCGAACGAGGAAAGCAGCGTCTGCGTCACTGCGGCGATGTTGCCGTGGCGGTCGACCACCGAGAAATGCGTGGTGCAGGCCGGCGCGAGATATTCGGCGCCGAGCGAGCGCTTGCCGTCGGCATCGCCCATGTCCTTGAGCCGCTCGCGGAAAGCCGCCTGCAAGGCGAGCGCATATTCGACGTAGGTGGCTGTGTCCGGCGCGCTTGCCGGCTCCAGGCTCTGCTGCAACAGCCGCAGCGCATGCGCCATGGTCGGGCCGGCCGTGAGCTCCGGGGTCGCATACACCTTGCCGCCGCGATAGGGGATCGCCAGCGGCTCACGGAGGTGGGCGCGGAATGCGGCGAGGTCCTCGACCGACAGCGGGCCGCCGTCAGCTCTGATGTCCGTTGAAATGCTCTTGGCGAGATCGCCCTGGTAAAAGTCGCGCGGACCGGCCTCGGCAAGATGCAACAGCGTCGCCTTGAGCGCGTCCTGCGGCAGCCGGATCTCGGACTTGATGCCCCATGACGGGCTCGGCGGCAGGCCGTCCTTCAAGAAGGTGGCTGCGCTTGCCGGATAACGCCGCAGATCGGCCGCTGAGGCCGTGATCGTCAGTGCGGTCCACCAATCGACCAGCAGGCCTTCGCCGGCGAGCGCGGCAGCCGGTGCCACCAGATCCTTCCACGGCATCTTGGCGTAGCGGCGATGCGCCTCTTCCATCCCGGCGACGACGCCGGGTACCGCAATCGCGCCGGGGCCGTGGATGTTGCGGTCATCCTTCACCCGCGACCAGGGGAAGAGATCGGAGGCCGCGCCTTCGCCACTGAGCGGATAATCGGTGACGCGCAGGCTTTGCGGCGCGGACATGCCGTAGTCGATCACCTCATAGCGATTGTCCTTGGCGCGGTAAAGCACCATCACACCGCCGCCGCCGATGCCGCTGTTCCAGGGCTCCAGCACGTTCAGCGCAAAGGTGGTCGCCACGACCGCGTCGACGCAGTCGCCGCCTGCTGCCAGCACCTGCGCTCCCACCTCGGCCGCCCGCCGTGATTGCGAAGCGACAATGCCGCCCTTGGAAGTGACGGCGGGTTTGCGGACGGTTTGGTTGAGGCTGAACTGGTGAGGCATGATATCGCTTGTGCTGATTTTGTCGCTCGTAAGAATGGCACATTGGCGCCAACGAGAACATCGAAAGGGAGACGCGACATGGCTGGTGTGAAGCAGGCGCGGGATGGTGCGGTCGGGATTTTGACGCTCGACGAGCCGTCAAGCCTCAATGCGATGACGCCGGACCTGCTCGGTGCGCTCGCAACTGCGGTCACCGATATGACTGCGGATGAGCAGGTCCGCGCCCTCATCCTCACCGGCACGGGGCGCGGATTTTGCTCAGGACAGAATTTGAAGGCAGCAGGGGCGCTCGGTGAGGACCTCGCCGCCGGCGTGATGCGCTTCTACTGGCCGGCCTTCAGGGCGCTCCGCCAATGCCGGGTGCCCGTCGTCGTTGCGGTCAACGGTGTCGCGGCCGGCGGCGGTTTTAGCCTCGCGATGGCTGGCGACATGATTGTTGCAGCGCGTTCGGCAAGTTTTATTCAAGTCTTCAGTCGCATTGCACTGGTGCCTGACCTCGGCTCGACCTGGCTGTTGCCGCGGCTGATCGGCCGGCAGCGCGCGCTCGAGCTGATGCTGCTGAACGAACCGCTGACGGCGGAGCGCGCCCAGGAGATCGGCTTGGTGCGGCAGGTCGTCGAGGATGCGAAACTGATGGACGAGGCGCTGACTCTGGCGCGCCGTCTGGCCGAGGGGCCGACCCGCGCCCTGGTCGCCACCCGCACGCTTGTCGAGGAGAGCGAGCACGCCAGCTATGAGGCGCAGTTCCGTCGCGAGATCGAGCTTCAGGCCATTATTCGCCAAAGCGCCGACGCGATCGAGGGCCGCAAAGCCTTCGTCGAAAAGCGCAAGGCGAAGTTTACGGGCAGGTGAAGCCGGCGCGATCTCTTGCCGTCATGGCCGGGCTTGTCCCGCTGCGCGGCCGAAGCCGCTTCGGCGAGGCGAAGGCCCGGCCATCCACGACCTTGGTCCTGTACCAAAAACGTGGATGCCCGGGACAAGCCCGGGCATGACGAGTGGAGTGACCAGTTTTCGAAAAGCGGCGAACTCGCCGAACTCAGAGCCCGCGGTTCAGCCGGCTGGCCTGATACTTGGCGCGCCATTTCGGGCCAGGCCCGCGCATATAGTGCAGCTCGGGGCGGTAGGGGGCGCCGGCGACCCGGATCAGCGTCTGCCATTTGCCGGCGACGAAGGTGAGGGGCTGGCGGAGCAGGGTCAGAGAAGCGAACAGCATGGCATCACCTCAATGCGGCTTGCCGAGCATGGCGGTGAAGGGGAGGTCCAGAATCTCCTCGCCGTCGTCGTCGCTGATATGGATCACCCAATCGCGCCAGTCTTCAGCGCCGGGCGTCAGGATCATCGAGCGCATGATCTGGGCGGCGCGATCGCGCGCCTCGGTGAGGCTGGCGACTGCGGTGCCGTAGCGATCGATCAACGTGCCTTCAGCATTCGAGCAGTGGAAATACATCTGAACCATAGACGCCTCCTCTGGAAAGCGAACTGGATGGCATATCGGTACCACCCGAACGAAGCGAAAAACATTCGGGCCAAGCCCGGTAAGGGAATCTACGGAAGTTGGTCGGCACCACGCGCCTGGCGGGTTTGATCACAGGCCGGTGATGTTCAACTGGACGGGGCCCGCACGGCATGGAACAACCTTCGCCCGAAAATCGGGGAGGCCGCCGTGATTCAGCTCACACTGCAGGATGGACGCCGAAGCTTGCGCGTGCGTTTTGCCGCCCTGGCCGCGATCATTCTCGGCTTCGCTTCGCCCGCCGCGTCCGAACCCGTGAGAAAAAGCGGCTATACGCTGGGAACGGAGACTTGCGGTAGCGGCGATCTCGCCTTTCCCAGGCTCCAGATCGACATGAAGGCAGGCTTTTGCGCTGGCCTTGTCGCCAGCGAAGAGGACCATCTGAAATTTCCGCGATCGATCATCCAGGTGCCCGGCCGTGACCTGTTCGTGGTTGCCGACATGGGCGGCTGGGGCCACGCCGACGGTCGGCTGCTGCTGCTCGATCCCCGCGCGCCGAGTGGCCAGCGGTTCAGGGAGCTCCTGACCGGGGTCGAATATCCGTTCGGGCTCGTGATCGGGCCGGACAAAAAAATCTATGCCTCGACCGCTGAAACGATCTTCCGCTTCGATCCGCTTGCGGACAATCCGCGCAGCACGGTCGAGACCATCATCCGCCACATGCCTGGCCGCCGCATCACGCTGCCGGAGGGAACGAAGCTCGATGAGGCGGCGCATCCGCTGAAGCAGTTCGTTTTCGATCGCAACGGGCGGCTGTTCGTCAATATCGGCGCCCACAACGACGATTGCATCACGCCGGCACCGATCACCAAGCCTTGCGCGGCTGCCGAAGGCGCGTCCGCGATGGCCGCGATCTGGCTGTTCACGCCGCCGTCAGGCGGCATCTTTCCGGCAATGAAATCGAACGATCCCGATCCGCCGCACACGATCTACGCGCGGGGCTTGCGCAACTCGCTGGCGCTGGCGCTGCACCCGAATTTTCCCGACGCCGGCTACGCTTTCCTGCAAGGCGAGAACGGCCGTGACCTGCCCGATATCTTCAAGCCGAACGAGGAGATCAATGCGATCGAACAGGGCAGGCACTATGGCTGGCCCTATTGTTATGACCTGTCGACGCCGAGTCCGGAGTTCAGGCTCGTGCTGCAATCCGGCGTCTACAAGTCGCTGTGCTCGGCCAATGCGCTCTACAAGCCGCCGCTCTCGCTGCTGCCGCCGCACGGTGCGCCGCTTGCGATGCTGTATTATCACGGCGCAAAATTTCCGGAGCTCGAAGGCAAGCTCCTGATTGGGCTGCACGGCTATCGTCCGACCGGCAGTCGCGTGCTGATCTACGATGTTGACGAGCACGGCTTCCCGAAGCCAGCTCCGGCACCCGTGCGCTACCACGTCAGCTGTGCCGCCGATCCGACCCACAATTTTCAAACCGACGCCGGCGATGTTGCCGCCGCGCCATTCGACGAACTGGTCGCCGGCTGGCATCGCGTCAACGGTGCGCGGCCGCAAGGCGCGCCGGCCGGTATCACGGTTGCGGACGATGGTGCGATCTGGCTGGTCGAGGACAAGAACCAGACGATCATCCGCATCGACCGCACTGCCGGCGAACCACCGCCCCCGCTGCCCTGCGACACGCGCACTCAGGCGCTGATCGACCAGCTTGCCGCCTTCGTCGCCAAGGATGCGCAGAACAAGACGCGGCTCTCCACGCTGCGCAAGAACCTTGTCGAAAAGCACTGTGTCGGCTGCCATTCCGATTTCGGCCTGAAGGCGGGACAGTCTGATGCAGACAAGGACGTAGCCGTGCTCCGCTTCATGCTGTCGCAGGATGGCTGGATCTATCCGGGCGACCCGACATCTAGCAGGCTGCGCACGCGGCTGCGCGGCATCGGTGCGGAGAAGCTGATGCCGCCGGGCGGGGAGGGTCTGCCGAAGACGGAGCCCGGTTACCAGACTCTGCTCAACACCGCTGATCTCTTCGTTGCCAAGATGGTTCCGGGAACACCGATGCGCATCAGGCTCGGCCTGCCGCAGCGCAAGTTCTTCAGCAAGACGAACAAGGAATGCGGCGAAATACCGGCCGCCAAGGTCGTTGTCGTGACACAAAGGAACGCTGTAGACAAACCGGGCTTCAGCCGATTCTACCGGCCGGCCGATCCTTATTTGAATGGCGAGTGCAGCGACGACGATGGCTATTACATCCGGCAGGAATTTTTGGTGCCTGTGCAGTAGCCTTCTGCTTCTTGTCGCAACACCGCTCGTAGCCGCCGAGACCAAGCTGTTCGAAAGCGTGCAGGTGACGCCGTCAGACGAATACACACACGGCATTGAGGGGCCCGCCGCCGATCTCGATGGCAACCTCTTTGTCGTGAACTTCGGCAAATCAGGCACGATCGGTCGATTGCCCGCAGGGGCTGCGGCGTCGGAAGCCTTCACGACGCTCCCCGAGGGAAGCGTCGGCAATGCCATCCGCTTCGATTCCCACGGCACGATGTTCGTCGCCGACTACAAGAAGCACAACATCTTTGCGATCCCGAAGGGCACGACCGAGCCGGTCGTCTGGTTTCACTCCGACGAGATGAACCAGCCCAACGACTTCACGATCGCCCGCGACGGCACGATCTATGCGAGCGACCCGAACTGGAAGGGCCGGGAAGGTCACATCTGGCGCATCGCCAAAGCCGCGGATGGTGTGGTGCAGGGACAGATCATGTCGGCGCCGCGCGCGATGGGCACCACCAACGGCATCGATCTCAGCCCCGACGGCAAGACGCTCTATGTCGGTGAATCCAGCAATGGCCAGGTCTGGTCCTACACCATCAATGGCAACGCGCTCACCAACGCAAAGCTCGTCAAGGCATTCCAGCCCGACACCATCGACGGCCTGCGTACCGACGTCGCCGGCCGCCTCTACATTGCGCGCATCCTCAAGGGCACGATATCGCTGATGAAACCCAACGGCGCGGTCGAGCGCGAGATCGCGCTGAAGGCCAAGGAGCCGACCAATCTCGCCTTCGGCGGCAGCGACGGCAAGACCGTCTTCGTCACCCAACGCCAGGGCGGCTTCATCGAGTCCTTCCGCACCGACAGACAGGGCCGCGAGAACTGTCTCCAGCGTGGGCGCTGCTGAACTTCTCGGCCGATCTGCTTCCGACGCAGAGCGCTGCGGTAGGTGCGGCATTCTTCTTGCTTGCATCTGGGCGCCGCAGCGATCAAGACATCTGTGGCCATGTCAAAGAGCGCGATCACGGAGTGTTTGAGTGAAAGCCGTCCATACCGAACTGCACCGCAGCCACGATCCGCAATTCTTTCTGGTTCGCGGTGTCGTCAAGCGCACCACCGAGCAGCCCGAGCGCGCTGACTGCCTGCTCAAGGGCTTGAGGGACGGCAAGCATCAACTGGTCGAGCCGACGAGATTCGGCCAGGGCCCGCGCGCGCGCATTCACAGTCCGGAATATCTGTCGTTCCTCAGCGAAGCCTGGGAGGCCTGGACGGCGCTGGGCGATTCCGGTCCGGAGATGATCGGCAACATCCATCCCGTGCGCCATGCCGCGACCTATCCGACCCATATCGTCGGCAAGCTCGGCTGGCACACGGCCGACACCGCAGCTCCAATTGGTCCGGGCACCTGGGCGGCGGCCTGTGCCGCAACCGATGTCGCAGTCACCGCGGCGCAGATGGTGATGGACGGTGAGGACGCGGTCTACGCGCTCTGCCGTCCGCCCGGGCATCACGCCTACCGCGACATGGCCGGCGGCTTCTGCTTCCTCAACAACAGCGCGATCGCCGCGGCGCATCTGCGGCAGAAGTACGAGCGCGTCGTGATCCTCGACGTCGACGTCCATCACGGTAACGGCACGCAAGGGATCTTTTACGCGCGCCCGGATGTCTACACGATCTCGATCCACGCCGATCCGACCGCCTACTATCCTTTCGTGTGGGGCTATGCGCATGAGCGCGGCGAAGGTCCGGGCCTCGGCACCAATCTCAACATCCCGCTGGCGATCGGGACTGGTGATGACGGCTATATCCAGGCGCTGGATGTCGCGCGCAAGGCGATCGAATCCTTTGCGCCCGGCGCGCTCGTGATCGCGCTCGGCCTGGATGCCTCCGAGCACGATCCGTTGAAGGGCCTCGCCGTCACCACGCCTGGCTTCCGCCGCATCGGCCAGGCCATCGCGAAGCTGGGCCTGCCGACTGTGTTCGTGCAGGAGGGCGGATATCTGTCGGATATTCTGGGTGCGAACCTGACCTCGGTACTGGCGGGGTTTGAAGCGGCACGGTGAGGCAGGCTCTTTTCCGCGCAGGAGATCGTCGTGCCCGGGCTTGTCCCGGGCATCCACGTTCTTCGTGCTGTGCGGCAAGGCGTGGATGGCCGGGACAAGCCCGGCCATGACGAGAGGGATATCTAGAACATCCCGCTCGCTCTGAGCGCCTTGCAGACGTGCAGCATCTCGCTCTCGTCTGCGACCATGTCGAGCATGACGGTGGTCAGGCCG
>Ga0209758_1001361_pt1 | contig 29297 bp, 27 predicted proteins | sample AraplaMF_Col_mMF_FD_184258 | JGI IMG/M metagenome (GOLD analysis project Ga0209758, IMG submission 184258) | Arabidopsis root microbial communities from the University of North Carolina, USA - plate scrape MF_Col_mMF (SPAdes) (version 2) | ecosystem: Host-associated > Plants > Roots > Endosphere...
CCTCGGCCGCCTGTCGCGCGACAAGCGGCCGGACCGCGCCATCGAGATCGCGCGGCGGTCCGGGTTGAAGCTGAAGCTGGCGGCCAAGATCGGCGACGACGACCGCGCCTATTTCCGCGACAACATCGAGGCGCTCATCGATGGCGACCGCATCGACTATGTCGGCGAGATCACGGAAGACGAGAAAGCCGAATTCCTGGGCAATGCGGCAGGTCTCCTGTTCCCCATCGACTGGCCGGAGCCGTTCGGCCTCGTCGCGATCGAGGCCATGGCCTGCGGCACACCGGTGATCGCCTGGGACCAAGGCGCGCTGCCGGAGATCGTCGACAATGGCGTCACCGGCTTCGTCGTGGATAGTGTGGACGACGCGGTCGCGTCGATGGCCGCGCTTCTCGATCTCGACCGGCGGCAGGTGAGGGCGGTCTTCGAGAAGAGGTTCTCGGCGGCAAGAATGGCGCGCGACTACGTTGCTGCCTATATGCGCCTGACCGGCATGCCGGAGGCCAAGGCCTCCTGACCTTCACTGCGCTAATCTACGAGATAGAGCATGATGTCGTCCGAAAACCGCGTCACACTTTTCGGCATCATGATCTAGGGCGGGGCAAACGAAGAGGTGACGAATGACGGAGCTCGACGAGCGCAAGCTCGATCCTGCCGTGGCCCTTTCCTCGCTCGACGAGACGGCGCCGCGGGAACCGCACCGGCTTTTTGCCCTCAAACAGGGCGACTGTTTCGCCGTCGCCGATGCCTATGGCGACATCAGGGGTTCGGGCGACGGGTTCTTCCGCGACGACACGCGCGTGCTGTCCGAGTTCCGGCTGACCATCGGCGGCAGGCAGATGTCGCTGCTCGGCGCATCGCTCAGCCAGGACAATGTGCTGTTCACGTCGAACCTGACCAACCTGCCGATCCAGAGCGCCGGCGGCCGCGACATCCCGCAGGGCGCGATCCATATCGAACGCGCCAGGCTGATCTGGCAGGATAGGCTGTTCGAGCGCATTACGCTTTCCAACTACAGCCGCGAGCATTCGACCATTACCGCCTCGCTGCATTTCGCCGCCGACTTTCGCGATATGTTCGAGGTGCGCGGCTCGACCAGGGTGAAGCGCGGCACGACGCATGTCGCCAAGACCGACAAGACCTCTGTGCTGCTCGGTTATGACGGCCTGGACGGTCTGCCGCGGCTTTCCGCGATCTCGTTCTCGCAGGCGCCCGACCAGTTGAGCGACAGCCGCGCCGATTTCCTGATAGCGGTGACCAAGCGCAGCCAAAAGGTGCTCTATATCGAAGTAGGCCCCGAGGCCGCCGATCCGCCCGATCGCGACCGCTTCCGCGCCGCGGCGGCACGGGCCCGTTTCGGCATGCGCGCCAAGCGCAGGCATGGCGCCACGGTGCATAGCTCGGGCCGCGTCTTCAACGACTGGGTCGAGCGCGCCCGCGCCGACGTGGCTCTGCTCACCACCGAACTTTCGACCGGGCCCTATCCCTACGCCGGTATCCCATGGTTTTCGACGGCGTTCGGCCGTGACGGCGTGATCTCGAGCCTGCAGATGCTCTGGCTCAATCCCGGACTGGCGCGCGGGGTGCTGGCTTTTCTGGCCGAGCATCAGGCGACGGAAACCTCGCCCTTCAGCGATTCCCAGCCGGGCAAGATCATGCATGAGACGCGCAAGGGCGAGATGGCGGCGCTGCGCGAGCTTCCGTTCGGGCGTTATTATGGCGGCGTCGACACAACGCCGCTCTATATCCATCTGGCTTCCGCCTATGCCGACCGCACCGGCGACATGGCCTTCATCGACAGGCTTTGGCCCTCGCTCAAGGCGGCCGCGGAGTGGACGGAGGAGGCAAGCCGCGCCACCGGTTTCGTCACCTATCAGCGCGCCGCCGAGTCCGGCCTCGCCAACCAAGGCTGGAAGGACAGTTTTGACTCCGTCTTCCATGCTGATGGGCGCATCCCAAAGGGACCGATCGCGCTGGTCGAGGTGCAGGGCTATGTGTTCGCAGCCTTCCGCGGCCTGGCGGCTCTCGCGCGCCGCCGCGGCGAATTCGCGGACGCCGAGCACTGGGAGAACCGGGCCGAGGAAATGCGGGTCGCCGTGGAACGCGATTTCTGGCTGGACGACATGAATTTCTACGCCTTGGCCATCGATGGCGAGGGCCAGCCCTGCAAGGTGCGAACAACAAATGCCGGGCACCTGCTTTTTGTCGGGCTGCCGCAGCCCGAGCGCGCCAGGCTGGTCGCCGAGCAGTTGCTGTCGGCCGCCTTCCATTCCGGCTGGGGACTGCGGACGCTCGCCGACGACGCGGTGTTCTTCAACCCCATGTCCTACCACAACGGCTCGATCTGGCCGCATGACACGGCGCTTTGCGGCGTGGGCCTTGCGCGCTACGGCGAACGCGACAGCGTGGTGCGGCTGATGAGCGGTACTTTCGAGTCGGCCGTGCATTTCAATATGCGGCTGCCCGAATTGTTCTGCGGTTTCGCCCGGGCGCCGGGCGAGGCGCCGATTGCCTATCCGGTCGCCTGCCTGCCGCAAGCCTGGTCGGCAGGCTCCACCTTCATGCTGATGCAGGCCTGTCTGGGCCTGGAAATCGATGGCTGGAAAGGCGAATTGCATGTCACGCGCCCAAGGCTGCCGATCGGTATCGATACCCTGACGCTCCGGCATCTGAGCGTCGGCGACAAGGCCGTCGATGTGACCTTCCAGCGGGTAGGCGACCGTGTCGGCGCCTTTCTTTCCGATCGTCATGAAGGCCAGGTGCCGCTTATCGTGCGGACTTAGAAGAAGGCGTCGCAAGTCCGCGTTCAACAATCGAAAAATGTCGGAACCCATGGCCGGTTTGTGCGTTGCACACCCTGAACCGGTCTGCCCGTCCGCAGCCGGCAAGAATGAAAACAAAGAGCGGACAGCCGGAGGCAACCTGGCATTTCAATGACACAATATGGCGTCGACCTGTTTTTGGTCCTTATTCTCGCAAGCCTCGGACTATCCGCTCTCGCGATCTTCATTTCGATATCCCGGCATCGTCGTCATCATTCCAAGGCCGCGCTGTCGCCGGCTTCCGGCGACGACTTTGCCACCGAGGCCGCGCGCAAGGTATTGCGCGAATTCGAGAAGAACGGTCAGTCGGTCGACGCGGCGCTGGTCACGTGGTCGCCGGAGACGTTGCGCAAGATCCTCGCGGACGAATTGCCCGATGCACAAGTCATCATCGTCTCCAATCGCGAACCTTATATCCACAACCAGACCAGGGACGGCGACGTCGAGCTCGTCGTGCCGGCGAGCGGGCTGGTCTCGGCGCTGGAACCCATCACGCGCGCCTGCGCCGGCACCTGGATCGCCTATGGCGGCGGCAGCGCCGACCGAACCGTGGTCGACAGGAACGACCGTGTGCAAGTGCCGCCCGGCAATCCATCCTACACGCTGCGCCGCGTCTGGCTGAGCGACGACGAATATCAAGGCTATTATCTTGGCTTCGCCAATGAGGGTCTGTGGCCGCTTTGCCATATCGCGTTCACGCGCCCGATCTTCCGCGAGTCGGATTGGGAGGCCTATGAGGCCGTCAACCGCAAATTCGCCGAGACGGTGGTTGCCGAGGCGCGCAATGAACGGCCGATCGTGCTGGTCCAGGACTATCACTTCGCGCTTCTGCCGCGCATGATCCGCGAGCGCCTGCCGGAGGCGATCGTCATCACCTTCTGGCATATTCCGTGGCCGAACTCGGAAGTGTTCAGCATCTGCCCATGGCGCGAGCGCATCCTCGACGGCCTGCTCGGCAGCTCGATCGTGGGCTTCCACACCCAGTTCCACGCCAACAACTTCACCGAAAGCGTCGACCGTTTCATGGAAAGCCGGATCGAGCGAGCCGACGCGGCCATTTCCTATGGCGGCCAGGTGACGCTGGTGCATTCCTATCCGATCTCGATCGAGTGGCCGGTCGAGCTGCTGAAAACTCTTCCAAGCGTCGAGGAGTGCCGGGCGCGCGTGCGCAAGCGGTTCAGAATCCCAGCGGGCGCCAAGCTGTGCGTCGGCGTCGAGCGTCTCGATTACACCAAAGGCATCCTCGATCGCTTCCATGCGCTCGAGGAGTTGTTCATCCGTCATCCAGAAACGGTCGGCAACGTCGTGTTCCTGCAGATCGCCGCACCCAGCCGGGGCACGTTGCCTGCCTACAAGCAGCTTCACGACGAATGCCTGCGCTATGCCGGCGAGCTCAACCAGCGCTACGGCAGCAAATCCTATCAGCCGGTTGTCATGGTGGCCGAGCACCACTCGCAGGCCGCGGTGTACGAGCTCTATCGCGCCTCCGACATCTGCATGGTCACCAGCCTGCATGACGGCATGAACCTTGTCGCCAAGGAGTTCGTGGCGTCGCGCGACGACGAGCAGGGCGTGCTTTTGCTCAGCACCTTCGCCGGCGCCTCGCGCGAGTTGCTGGAGGCGCTGATCGTCAATCCCTACGACGCGGCGATGATGAGCGAGGCGATGCTGCAGGCGCTGACCATGGGGCCGGACGAGCAGCATGAGCGCATGCGGCGCATGCGCGAGATCGTACGCGACAACAATGTGTTTCGCTGGGCCGGCAGCATGCTGCTCGACGCGGCGCGGCTCAGGAAGCGCGGCGACCTAGACCGGGTCACGGCTTTATACGACCGTCCGACCGGCCCCACCGGCGACAATGTCGTTTCCATGTTCGAACGCAAACAGGCAGTCGGATTCCGATGAACAGTCAAGCAGACCTCACCCCGCCGCTTCCCGAAGGACGCTGGGCGCTTTTCCTCGACATCGACGGCACCTTGCTGGAGCACGCGGCGCATCCGGACAGCGTGTCGGTCAGCGCCGAGCTGCGGCAATTGCTGGAGACGATCGATCGGCGGCTGGACGGAGCGCTCGCGTTCATCACCGGCCGTTCGATCGCGGCCGTGGACCATCTGTTCGACCCCTTGAAGCTCAGGATCGCCGGCCTCTACGGGCTGGAGCACAGGCTTGCGCCGGACGGCCGGATCGAGGCCGCCGACGAACCGGCCGACATGGCGGCGCTTGCCGACGAGATCGAACTGGAGCTGGCAAGCAAGGCCGTCTATGTCGAGCGCAAGGGACCTGTGCTCGCCATCCACACGAGAGCAGCCCCTCAGCTTCTCGCACGGGCGACGGAACTGGTCGAGGCAGCGCTCAGCCGGTTGCCGCAAGGCTACCGTGTCATCGCGGGCAATGCCGGTGTCGAGCTGATGCCGCTCGAAGCCGCCAAGGGCGCCGCGATCCGGCGCTTCATGCAGACTGGTCCGTTCACCAGCAGGCGTCCTGTGTTCCTTGGCGACGACACGTCCGACGAGAACGGCTTCGATACGGTCAATGCCGCAGGGGGAATTTCGATCCGTGTCAAGCCGCAGGGTGAGACCACCGCGCGCTTCGCCATCGAGGATGTTGCGAGCGCCATTGCCTGGCTCGAGGCCAATTTCGGGGAGCCTGCCGAAGAGGCAAGCAGCGTGCGGCAAGCCGTCCACGCCGCAAATTGACCAAAAGCGTCATGCAGGAAACAGGAAGGCGCCGCCGGGATCGAAGAACACTTGCCGTTGGCCCGGCGAGGCATCATGTGTCGCCACCGCCGAAGATGTCGGCCTGATGTCGATTTCCTGTCCGGCGCTCGTGCGCGCCACAATACGCCGGCGCTCGCCGTAGAAGGCGATATCGACGATCTCGACGGAAAGCTCCGCATTGTTCGGCGCACGCTCCAGGCGAAACGCTTCCGGCCGGATCATCAGCCTGGCCTTCTGTCCGTGCACGAAGCTGCCATTGGCATTTATGCCGGAGACCAGCGCGCCGTCGGCGAGGCGGATGGTCGAGGTACTGCCCACCGTTTCCAGATGCTCGGCGACGAGGAAATTCGAGTTGCCGATGAAACCCGCGACGAAATCGGTGGCGGGCCTGAGGTAAAGGTCCTCGCCGGTGCCGATCTGCTCGATACGGCCGTCGCGGAAGAGCGCGATGCGGTCCGACAGATGCAGCGCTTCTTCCTGATCGTGGGTGACATAAAGGATGGTGACGCCGGTCTCGCGATGGATGCGGCGGATCTCGGCCTGGATCTCCTCGCGCAGCTTCTTGTCCAGTGCCGAGAGCGGCTCGTCCATCAGCAGGATCGGCGGATCGTAGGCCAGCGCGCGGGCAAGCGCGACGCGCTGCTGCTGGCCGCCCGAGAGCGCCGCGGGCAGACGCTCGGCGAAGCTTTCCAGCCGCACCAGGGAGAGCATGTCGGCGACCTTGCGTTTGACCTCGGCCTCCGGCCTGCGGCGGACGCGGAGCGGAAAGGCGACATTTTCGGCGACGCTTAGATGCGGGAACAGCGTGTAGCGCTGGAAGACCATGCCGATATTGCGCTTGTGCGAGGGCACCGACAGCAGCGACTTGGCTTGCAGCAGCACGTCGCCGGAGGTCGGATCCTGGAAGCCGGCGATGGCATAGAGCGTGGTCGATTTGCCCGAGCCGGACGGTCCGAGGAAGGTAAGGAATTCACCCTTCGGAATGTCCAGTGTCACATCGTGAACGGCGGTGAAGGCGCCGAATGCCTTGCGCAATTTGCGGATCGAGAGAAAGGGTTGGGTCATGTCTGCAGCTTTCGGCGCAAGAGTGCCGTCACGATCATCAGGGCCAGCGTGAGAGCGACCAGCAGGCTGGAGGCGGCGGCGATCACCGGCGTGAGGTCCGAGCGGAGGCTCCCCCAGATCTTGACCGGCAAGGTCTGCAAGGTGGGGCTCGCCATGAAGATCGCCACGACCACCTCGTCCCAGGAGGCCAGGAAGGAAAAGATCGCGGCGGAGAAGATGCCGATGCGGATCGAAGGCAAGGTGATCCTGAGCTTCGCCTGAAGCGGGCTCGCGCCGCAGACGATGGCCGCGTCCTCGATCGACTTGTCGAAACCTTCGAGCGCGGTGGCGGTCGGGATGATGGCGAAGGGCAACGCCAGCACGGTGTGGGCGACGACGAAGCCGACCGTGGTGCCGCCGAGGCCAAGCCGCAGGAAGAAGGCATAGATGGCGATGGCGAAAACGACGACCGGCAGAACCATCGGCGTCAAGAGCAGCCCGCGCAGGACCTCGCGGCCACGGAACTGGCCGCGAACCAGCGCGAAGGAGGCGAGCAGGCCGATGGCGACGGCGAGGATCGCGGTCATCGTGGCGATGCGGGCGCTGGTCAGCGCGGCCTCGATCCAGGACGGATCGGCAAACAGCTCCTGATACCATTTCAGCGTCCAGCCGGGCGGCGGAAAGGCCAGCCAGCGCGAGGAGCCGAAGGAAAGCAGGACGATGAAGACCACTGGCAGCAGCAGGAAGGCCGCAACCAGAGCCGTGAAGGCGAGCAGTGCTGCCTTCAACCAGCCGAGGCGGTCATAGTCGAGCAGCATCTCAGGCGCCTCCCGCCCTGCGTCTTGCACCGACAAGGCGCAGCTGCAGCGCATATAGCGCCATGGTGACGACGAGCAGGATAAAGGCGGCAGCACTCCCCAGTCCCCAGTTGAGCAGCGACTGGATCATCTGCGCGATCATTTCGGCGAGCATCATGTTCGACGTGCCGCCGAGCAGCGCGGGCGTGACGAAATAGCCGAGCGACATGACGAAGACCATCAGTCCGCCGGCGGCGATGCCTGGAAGCGACAGCGGCAAAAGGATGCGGCGGAAGGCGGCAAGCGGGCCTGCGCCGCAAAGGGCGGCGGCGCGCAAAGTCATAGGATCGATCGCGCGCAAAGTACCGACCAGCGGCAGGATCATGAAGGGCAGCATGATGTAGACCATGCCGATGGTGACGCCGGTGAGATTGTTGATGAGCGGCAGCGGCTGGTCGATGATGCCGGCGCCCATCAGCGCCCGGTTGATGACGCCGGTACGCTGCAACAGCACCATCCAGGCGTAGGTGCGGGTCAAGAGGTTCGTCCACATCGACAGGATGATGATGCCGAACAGGATCGAGGCGAACGCCGGCGGCATGATCGCCAGCATCCAGGCGACCGGGAAGGCGACGAGCACGGTGACGATGGTGACGACGAAGGCGACCAGGAATGTGTTGAAGAACACTCGCGCGTAAGTGCCGTCGCCCAGCAGCGCCGCATAATTCTGCAAGCCCGGAGCGGGGTCGGTGACGCTGCGCAGCAAAAGCGCCAGCACCGGCACGACGAAGAAAAGTCCGATCAGGATCAACGCCGGAAGCAGGCCGCCGAGGCCTGCCGGTATCCGAGGGGTTGCGATCCCTTGCTGTGCTTCCACCGACATCGCGGTAATCCCGGATTGCTGGTCGGGACGGCCAGCGCCGTCCCGACCCTCGTCAGGAGGAGACGGGCTTCACTTCGCCTGCCAGGCGTACCAGCGCGTGGCGATCTCGTCGCGATGCTCGGCCCAATAGTTCAGGTCGAGGTTGATCTGGCCGTCGACATGGGCGTCGGGCAGGCCCTTGACCACGTCGGCCGGCATCTCCGCCTTGGCCTTGGTGTTGATCGGCGCGTAGCCGCTCGCCTCGGCGAATTTCGCCTGGCCGGTCGGGCTCGTCGCGGCGGCGAGGAACTTCATCGCCGCGTCCTTGTTCTTGGCACCCTTCGGCACCACCAGGACGTCGGCGGCGGTGAGGTTCTGGTTCCAGGAGACGCCGACATCGGCGCCGTCCTTCTCCAGCGCGAAGACGCGGCCATTCCAGAGCTGGCCGAAGGCGGCCTCGCCGGAGGCGATCAGCTGCTGCGACTCCGCGCCGCCGCCCCACCAGACGATGTCCGACTTGATCGTGTCGAGCTTCTTGAAAGCGCGGTCGAGATCGAGCGGATAGAGCTTGTCGGCCGGCACGCCGTCGGCGAGCAGCGCGATCTCGATCACGCCCGGCGCCGACCATTTGTAGAAGGTGCGCTTTCCAGGAAATTTCTTGGTGTCGAACATGTCGGCCCAGCTTGCCGGCTCACCGGAGACAGCGCCCTTGTTCCAGGCGAGCACGAAGGAATAATAGAAGCTGCCGACGGCGTTCTCGTTGGAGAAGCGCGGGTCGAGATCGTCCTTGGGCACGACGGCGAAGTCGATCGGTTCGAGCAGCCCGTCCTTGGCCGCCTTGATGGCGAAATCCATCTCGACGTCGACGACGTCCCAGGTGACATTCTTGGCGTCGACCATGGCTTTCAGCTTGCCGTAGTCGGTCGGACCGTCCTGCAGCACCTTGATGCCCGACCCGGCGGTGAAGGGCTCGGCCCAGGATTTGGTCTGGGCTTCCTGGGTCGTTCCGCCCCAACTGGTGAACACCATTTCATCGGCTTTGGCGGCCGTGGTCGCCATCAGCCCGGCAACGATGCCGGCGAAAATCAGTTTCATCTCGTTCTCCTCTTATTTCCGTGTTCCGTTTCTTATTCTTCAGTGCACCGCCGCCATGCCGCCTCAGCGCATGACGAAGGGATCGGGGATCGGGTCGTCCGAGGTGCGGATCCAAACCGATTTCGAGCGCGTGTAATCGCGGATGGCGTCGAGCCCGCCTTCGCGGCCGAGACCGGACAGGCCATAGCCGCCGAAGGGGACCAGCGGCGAGACGGCGCGGTAGGTGTTGACCCAGACGACGCCGGCATGGATGCCGCGTGCCATGCGATGGGCCTTGGCGAGATTTGAGGTGAAGACGCCGGAAGCGAGCCCGAAGGGCGTGTCGTTGGCCAAAGCCAGCGCTTCAGACTCGCTGTCGAAGGCGAGCACGCTCAGCACCGGGCCGAACAGCTCTTCGCGCATGCAGGCGAGAGTCTGGTCCTGCGCCTCGATGATGGTCGGCGCGTAGTAGTACCCGTCAGCCTTGTCCTTCGGCCGCGCGCCGCCGGTGACCAGCCGCCCACCCGCTGCCACGCTGTCCGCAACGATCGCCTCGATACTCTCGCGCTGGCGCGAAGTTGCAAGCGGACCCATCTCGGTCGCTGGATCCTGCGGATCGCCGATGACGATTGCCTCGGCCTTGCGCTTCAGCCGGGCAAGGAAATCGTCCTTGACCGAACGCTCGACCAGCAGCCGTGAGCCGGCGACGCAGCTCTGGCCGGTCGCGGCGAAGATACCGGCGACGACGGCATTGGCGGCGCTGTCGAGATCGGCATCGGCGAAGACGACGACCGGGCTTTTGCCGCCGAGTTCGAGCGTGGTGTAGGCGAGGTTTTCGGCCGTGTTGGCGACGATGCGACGCGCGGTCGAAGGGCCGCCGGTGAAGGCGACGCGCACGACCAGCGGATGGCTGGTCAGGCGATGCCCGCAATCATGGCCGAAGCCGGTGATGATGTTGACGCTGCCGGCCGGGAAGCCGGCCTCATGGACGAGTTCGGCGAAAGCAAGCAGCGGCGCCGGGCCATCCTCGGAGGCCTTGAGAACGACGGTGCAGCCGGCCGCTAGCGCCGGGCCGAGCTTGACGGCCGACAGGAAGAGCTGCGAGTTCCACGGCACGACGGCCGCGACGACGCCGATCGGCTCGGGCCGCACGGTGACCTCCATGTCGGCCTTGTCGATCGGGATGAAGGCGCCTTCATGCTTGTCGGCCAGCCCGCCATAGTAGCGGTAGTAGTCGCCGACATAGGCGATCTGGGCGCGCGTCTCGCGGATGATCTTGCCGGTGTCGCGCGTCTCCAGCTCGGCCAGCCGGCCAGCATTGGCGGCGACGAGATCGCCGAGCCTCACCAGCAGTTTTCCACGCGCCGTTGCTGTCATCGATGCCCACGGGCCGGAGCGCAACGCCCGCTGTGCGGCCTGCACGGCGCGATCGACATCGGCAATAGTCGCGGCCGGCATCGTCGCCCAAGGCAGGCCCGTGGATGGATCGACGCTGTCGAAGGTTGAGGAAGGCTCCGTGAACTGGCCGTCTATGTAATTTCTGAAGGCGGTGCTGCTCATCGCGACCCCGCCTGCTGGAAGGCCGGCATCACCTTGTCGACGAACAGCCGCAGCGATTTCTTCTTGCGCTCGTGCGTAAGCCCGCTGTCGATCCAGATCGAGTACTGGTCGTAGCCTTGCGCCTCGTAGGTCTTCAGCCTGGCGATCACCTCGTCGGCCTCGCCGATGACCAGGTTTTGCCGGATATTGTCCGGCGCGTATTGCGGCATGGCCGCGATTTCGTCCTCGGTGAGCGGCTCCAGCACGCCCTGATGCACCGGCTTCTTGTTCTGGAACCAGGCGCCGAACTGGCAGTAGAAGGTCGACAGGTCCCGGGCCAGGCGGTCGGCGTCTGCGGCATCCTCGGCGACGAAAGTGTGCATCAACAGCATGATTTCCGGCCGTGCGATGTCCGGATGGGCCTGGCAGGCGGCATTGAAGCGCTCCATCAGGCTCGCGACCTCGCCATCGCCGGAGGCAAGCGGCGTCACCTGGACCTGGCACCTGTTGGCCACCGCGAAATCGTGCGAATTCGGGTCGCGCGCCGCCACCCAGATCGGCGGGTAAGGCTTCTGCAAAGGCTTCGGCGATGAGGTGGTCGGCGGGAACTGCCAGAACTCGCCGGTATGCGCGTAGTCGCCGTCCCAAAGGCCGCGGATCGCCGGGATCATCTCGCGCATGCGCTGACCGGCGCCCCAGGCATCGAGCCCCGGGAAAACGCGCTGATACTCATAGCTGTAGGCGCCGCGCGCGATGCCGAGATCCAGCCTGCCGCCGGTGATGACATCGGCCATCGCCGCTTCGCCGGCGAGTTTGATCGGATGCCAGAACGGCGCGATGATCGTGCCGGTGCCGAGACGAATGGTTTTCGTCTTGGCGGCGAGATAGGCGATGTTGATGAACGGGTTCGGCGAGATGGTGAATTCCATCCCGTGATGCTCGCCGATCCAGGCCGCCTCGAAACCTGCCTGCTCCGCGAGCAAAACCAGTTCTTCAAGCTCCGCCAGCAATTCGGAATGCGGCTTGGCGAGATCCGACCGCTCCATATGGACGAAAAGCGAAAACTTCATCGGTCTCACCGCTGGCCGGAATGGATTGGGCCGGAATGGATTGGCGTCGACAGCGCCGGCTTGGCAAGCGACCGGACCTCGCCTTCGATCTCGTTGCCGACATAGACGCCGAACGTGTCCTCGGCGCGCTCGCGCGCATAGCGGGCAAGCATCGAGCGCACGGCCGGGTCGGCGATCTTCAATTCGGCGATGCGCTCGATCTCGACAAAGCGGATCTGGCCGTCGCCGGAGACGGGGGCGTCCACCGTCCCGCGATAATAGACATGAGTGCGCGCGACGTCCGTCGCGTCGTCCCACACCGCGTAGAGGAAGCCGAGCTCGGCATCGATCGCCCTGGCGGCGAGCCGTCCCTTGAGGCTGCGAGCATCGTTTGCGGCGCCGAGACCGCGACCGGCCGGCAATTGGTACGATCCCTCCGCGGTCTCGAAGAAGAGCACGCGGCCTTCGTTCTCGAGGATGGCGCCGACCTCGGTTCCGGGCGGGGCGGCGGCAAGCGCCTCCTGGCTGAGGCCGGGCGTGACATAGGCACCCCGGCAGTAACCGAGAGGCTGGGCGCCGTTGTAGGTGAAAGCATGGACGCGACCGATAAGGATCGAATGGTCGCCGGCATCGACCAATTGCTCCATGCCGCAATCGAACACCGCGACCGATCCCTCGATCAGCGGATTGCCGGTCTGCCCGGGCTGCCACGCGACGGACGCGAACTTGTCGGGGGCCTTCGAGGCGAAGATACCGGACGCGGCTTTCTGCGCTTCCGACAGGATGTTGATGGCAAAGCCCCGCGAAGTCGAGAAGGCCTGATGCCCGAGCGCCTTCTTGGCAATGCAGACCAGCACCAGCGGCGGCTCGAGCGAGACGGAGGTGAAGGAATTGGCGGTGAAGCCGCGCGGATCGCCTGTTTCGTCGATCGTGGTGACGATGGTGACGCCGGTCAGGAAGGAGCCCAGCGCGCGCCGGAACTCCATGGCATCGAACGCCGGCCCAGCCTCGGCGCTTGCCGAAGCACTCGACGCCTGGTCGAGAAAGGCCGTGATGCATTGAGTCACTTTTTGCGGCGAAGCGATTGTCATCATGTGCTTTTCGCCGCTCAGCACCAGGCATTGTCCGGCCGGCGCGAGCCGCGCCATCGCCGCCGACATGGTGGGCGTCGAGTTGCGATCTTCCGAGCCGGTCATGAACAAGGCGGGTACGGCGAGGTCGGCCAGCCGATTGGCGTGCGCGGTGTCGGTAGGTGCGGGCATAGCCTTCGGCGTCGACACTTTCGAGGGCCGCGCGGGCCGTCGCGGCCGCGTCTGACAGAGCAGGCGGAATCGGATTGCCGAACCAGCGGGCGATCGTCGCGGCGATGGCCGACGGATCGCCGGGGCTGCCGAGCGCGGCCGCACGTTCGCGCACCGCCTGCGCGAGTTCGGGCGGGCGACGGAAGACGGCGTTGAGGCAAACGAGGGCGCCGACGCGGGCGGGGGCGCGGAGCGCGATTTCCTGCGCCACCAGCGCGCCCATCGAGTGGCCGACGACCGCGACGCGATCGAGGCCTAGATGATCCAACAGACGGATCGCCTGATCGGCGAAGTCGGGGAGGCCGGCATTCTCCGGCGGCAGGGGCGAAGCGCCATGGCCGAGCATGTCGATGGCGACCACGTCGAAGCGGTCTTGCATCGCCGTGATCTGCGGCTGCCAGATCGCTGCATCCATGCCGACACCATGGATGAACAGGACCGGCGCGCCCGAACCGGCGCGGATGAAGCCGGTGCCGTCGGGGGCTTTGCTGCGGATCGTCGCGGCATCAGCCATGCAGGTCTCCGAGTTCCTTCAGGTCCTGATAGCGGTCGCCGATGCGGTGATGCGGCCGGCCGCCGATCGACGCGCCGAGCGCCACGACCAGCTCGTCGGGAGCGGGCGCGTCGCCGATCTGGAAATGCACGGTCAGGTAATGCGAGCGGCGGCCTTCGTCGTTCTTGTCCATCAGCGGGATCATGATCGGCGTGTTGGGACCGCCACGCAGATTGGTGAAGGCGAGATAGGTCTTGGCGCCGACGGCGCGGCGGTAGTGGTTGCCGAAATGCAGCGTGTGGATCAGCGCCGAGGCATGTTCGACCTCGCCCGACGTGCCGCAGATGGCGGCCTTGCCGTAGCCTTCGATCGCTTCGCCAGAGCCGGCGACACCGATGATCTCGTTGGTCAGCGTTTCGCCGAGCACCGGCGCGAAGGCGCGGATCTCGGGAGAGAGATCCTCGGTGAAGCCGCGGCCGGCCCACGGGTTGGTGAGCACAGCGGCGACGCCGATAAGGCGCAGCGGCCGCGGCGCTGCCTTGCCGCCTTCGATCAGCGTGCTCTCGGTATAGGTCACGATCTTGCGAATGGCCGGCTGCATGGAATTCCTCGGCATGGAGCCGCGCTCGCGACTGCATCAATTTCTGTATCGTCTTATGGTATACCATGCTATGGAGTGCCGCGTGCCTTGTCAATCGGTCATGGAATCTGTTTTTGTGATGGGGCTAGGGATTTGAGGAAAATGGCTGACGACACGCTTCGCATCGACCGCTCCGCCAAGACGTTGAGGACGCTGGCGCTGGAGCGCATGCGCGAGGCGATCATGGATTTCCATTTCCAACCCGGCGAAAGGCTGGTCGAGCGGCCGTTGTGCGACCAACTCGGGGTCAGCCGTTCCGTGGTGCGCGAGGTATTGCGGCAGCTGGAGACCGAAGGCCTGGTGCAGATGATACCGGGGCACGGACCGGCCGTGGCGAAGCCCGATCTTGGCCGGACCGACGAGATCTACGAACTGCGCGCGCTGCTGGAGGGCATTGCGGCGAAGGCCTGCGCCACCTCGGCCACCGACGATCAGATCGCGCTGCTCGATGCGGCGCTGGCGAGGCTGCTTGAGGCGTGGGCGTCGGGCGTGCCGGCCGAGGTGATGCGGGCGACGGCGAGCTTCTACGAGGTGCTGTTCGAAGCCGCCGACAAGCGCATCGCCTGGGAGATCGTCACCGGCCTCAATGTCCGCATCAACCAGCTGCGTTCGATGACGATCTTGTCGCAGAACCGCCGCGAGCCGGCGATCGCCGAAATGCACGCGATCATGGACGCGATCCGCTCGCGCAAGCCGGAAGCGGCGGAGGCCGCGGCCCGGCGGCATGTGGAGACTGCCTGGCAAATCGCGCGCGACGCGCTTCGGCTCGGCACGCTTTTAGAACAGCCTGTTCGAAACTAGTTCCGGTCGACCGGCTTGGAGCGCATGCGTGAAACCGTCTCGCGTTCGGCGCGCTTGGAGCGTAGCGGCGGCAGGCCGCGGTCGATGAGGTCCATGTCCTCCAGCACCATGTCGCCCATGCGCTTGAAGGCGATGTCGAGGGCGCCGGCGCGGTGCGCTGAGCGCAGGAAGCCGGAGAGGGCACGGACGGGATGGTCCTTGGCCAGCGGCTCTTCGGGAAAGACGTCGCTTGCTGCAACGATGTGGCCGCTCTTTACCGCCGCCATGAGTGCTGCGAAATCGACGACGCTGGCGCGGCTGAGCAGGATGAAGGCCGCGCCTTTGCGCATCCTGGCAAAGGCGTCGGCGCCGAGAAAACCCTGGTTCTCGCTGGTGACGGAAGCGACGACGAAGACGAAGTCGCTTTGCGACAACACCGCGTCCAGCGAGGCCGGCTCGACGCCGTTGTCGATCAGGATCGAGGGCGGCAGCCACGGATCGTAGACTTTGGTGCGGGTGCGGAAGCCGGTCAGCAGGCGGTTGAGCGCGCGGCCGAGATCGCCGAAGCCTATGATGCCGACATCGGCGCCGGAGAGCAGACGCGCCGTCTGGTTGCCGTCGCCGCCCCACAGCTCCTTGCCCTGGCGGAATGCGAGATCGGCGTCGACGATGTTTCTGGCCAGGTTCAGGGCCATGGCGAGGCCGAGCTCGGCGACCGGCTCGGCAAAGACAAGGCCGGTGGTGACGACATGGATGCCGCGCGCAAACAGCGTCTCATAGGGCATGTTGTTGAGGAGGTTGGTCTCGACGTTGAAGATGCAGCGCAGCGCCTTCAGCTTCTCCAGCGTCTCGGTTGAAATCGGCGGCTGACCGATGATGTAACGCGCCTCGGCCAGTGTTTTGGCGGGCAGGGTGGCAACGCCTTCCGGGGTGGTCTCGACAATGCGATAATGGCTTTGCAGCCGCGCCAGCTGCGGCGGCGTGAAGATGAGGTCGAGCGTGCGCGGTTCGGGCGCGCTGATGACCAGCGGCAAGGCTTTGTCGGACATGTCTTTCCTCCCGGGCGCGATTGGATCGCGTCAATCACACATTCAAGTCTTACTCCCGATGAAACGATTTACAAGAACGAAAAATCGATTTATCGATTAGATCAGCGGGACAGCAAATCGGCTGCCTGCCCTCGGGAGGAGGTCAATGGCGCATCAGGAAGCCAAGCAGCGGCGTCCGTCGATCCACGACGTGGCAAGCCATGCCGGCGTGTCCGCGGCCACCGTCTCCAAGGTGCTGGCCGGCGTCACCACGGTGAAGCCGGAAAACGCGCAGCGCGTCTTCGATGCGGTCGAGCGTCTGGGTTATCGCGTCGATCCTTTGGCCTCCGATATGCGCCGTGCCAAGCGCCGCATCATCGGCGCCATCATGCCGGAGTTCGAAAGCGAGTTCTTCGGCCAGATGGTCACCGAGCTGGAAGGCCTTGCCGAGCAGCGCGGCTACACGCTGGTCGCGGCGTCGAGCCGTGAATCGGAGGCGCGCGAGAAAGAGATTCTCGCCCGCATGCATGACTGGCGCGTTGCCGGTGTGGTGCTGGCGCCGGTGCGCAATGAGCACGGGCCGGCGGCCGCCTTCATGAAAGCCAACGGCATGACCGGCGTGCTGATCGACCGCGTGCTCTCCGACGACGCCTTCGACACGGTATCGGCCGACAGCGCCGCCGCCAGCGCCGAGGTGGCGCGGATGCTGGTCGGCAAGGGCCACAACCATATCCTGGTCATCGGCCTTGCCGAGCAGGCGGCAACCGTGCGCGCCCGCCTTGAAGGTTTTCGAGCCCAGGCGCTGGCGCTCAACCCGTCGGCGCGCATCGACGTCATCACCTCGGAAGTCAGCGTCGAGCCATTGCGTTCCTCGCTGCGCGATTACTTTGCCAGGGGCGAGCGGCCGACCGCCGTCTATTCGCTGCTTTTGAAGGGCACGCTCGTCGCGCTGTCCGAATTCCGTCGGCGTGGCTGGCATTGTCCGAACGACATCTCGTTGGTCGGCTTCGACGACGCGGAATGGATGCAGGTGACGTGGCCGGCGATCGCCGCGGTGGTGCAGCCGGTGCGTCAGATCGCCAGCGAGGCGATGAACCTTTTGTTTCGCAGGGTCGAGGGCGCTGTGGGACCACCCACGGCGCGGCTCGAGCCCTGCCAGGTGTTGATGCGGGAATCCGTTGGCTCGCCAGGCAACGGTCCGCATTCCGGGGGAGGAGACCGACAACTGCCCCCATTGTCGTGAACGGAAGCAGGCGCCGACCCTGGCCGAGGCATCCGGCGCCAAGGATCAACGGAGGAAAGAATGATGTCGCATTTCTCAAAGATAAATCGATTTACCCTTGCCATGGGTGTCGCGCTGGCGTTTTGCGCCGTCGGCACGGCTAAGGCTGAGGATGGCGAATACGGCGTGCTGATGAAGACTTTGGCCAACCCGTTCTGGGGTGCGATGGCGCAGGGCGTCGCGGACGGCGCCAAGGAAGCCGGCGTGAAATATTTCCAGCAGGCGGCCGAGAGCGACCAGGCGGCCGAGCCGCAGCTCAACCTGTGCAACACCATGCTTGAGCGCAAGCCGGTGGCAATGATCACAGCCGCCATCAACTCGACCAACCTTCTGCCTTGCCTGAAGTCGGCGCAGGACGCCGGAATCAAGATCGTCGATCTCGACAACAATCTCGACCAGGCAGTGCTCGACAAGGAAGGCGTCAAGGTCACCTTCCATATCGGCTCCGACAACATTGCCGCCGGCGCGCAGGGCGCCGAATATCTCGCCAACAAGCTCGGCAAGGATGCCAAGGGTCCGGTGCTGGTCATCGAAGGCCTCTCCGGCAACATCACCGGCGAGAAGCGCGCCAAGGGCTTTGCCGACAAGCTGAAGGAACTGGCGCCCGGCCTCGAAATCGTCGCCTCGCTGCCAGGCGACTGGGACCGCGGCAAGGCGGCTTCCATCGCCACCGACACGCTGACCGCGCATCCGGACCTCGTCGCCATCTTCTGCGCCAATGACGGCATGGCGCTGGGTGCGGTCGAGTCGGTCTATGCGGCCGGCAAGGGCCCACAGGTGACGATCATCGGCGTCGACGGCAATTCGGACGCGGTCAAGTCGATCAAGGAAGGCCGCCTCAACGCCTCGGTGGCGCAGCTTCCCTATCTGGTCGGGAAGCAGGCCGTCGAGAACGTCAAGAAGGCGCTCGCCGGCGACAAGGTCCAGGATAGTATCGCCGTGCCGACGCTAGTGCTGACCAAGGACGTGATCGACGCCGGCAAGGAGCCGATGCTGCAATATGTGAAATAGTCCTCCCGGACGGGCTGGCGCGGGTCTACCCTGCGCCAGCCAACTTTCTTGCAACAGCGAGGCAATATGGCTTCCGAAACGACGCAGCCCGGCTTCTGGGCTCGGGTGCAGCGCGCATCCGTCGAAAGGCTCCACATCAGGCTGGAGTCGCTGGTGGTGCTTGTGGCGCTGAGCACGGCGATGGCGCTCTTGTCGCCCTATTTCCTGTCGCTCAGCAATTTCCTCAACATCCTGCTTGCGACCTCGACGATCGGCGTGCTGGCGATCGCCGCCACCTTCGTCATCGGCTCGGGCGGGCTCGATCTGTCACTTGGCTCGGTGATGGGACTGGCCGGCGTCGCTGGAGCTTTCGTGGCGGTCAATCTCGGCTGGCCGTCGGTCTTCGCGGTGCTCGCCTGTATTTTGGCCGGCGCGATTGCCGGCTACATCAACGGGCAACTGGTCACCCGCGCCTTCGTGCCGGCCTTCATCGTCACGCTCGGCATGCTCGGCCTGGCGCGCGGGCTGGCGCTGGTCATCTCGCAGGGCAGGGCGATCTACGGCCTGCCGGCCGAGATCGTCTATATCGGGCAGGGCAGGCCCTTCGGCGTCCCGATGCCGGTCATCATACTGGTGCTCACCGCGATCGTCGCGCATTGCGCGCTCGCCTATACGCGGTTCGGCCGCCACACGCTGGCGCTGGGCGACAGCGAAGGGGCAGCGCGGGCCGCAGGCATCCGCGTCGAGCATCACCGCCGCATCATCTACACGCTGTCCGGCGCGCTTGCCGGGCTTGCGGGTCTGCTCTTCACCGCCCGCGTCAACGCCGGCGATCCGACCGCCGGCATCAATTACGAGCTCACCGCGATCACCGCGGCGATCATCGGCGGCACCAATCTGTTCGGCGGCCGCGCCTCGATCCTCGGTACGATGATCGGCGCGCTGATCATGGGCGTGCTGCAGAACGGGCTGACGCTGCTTGCCGTGCAATCCTATTACCAGCAGATGGCGATCGGCGCAGTGCTGATCCTCGCGGTCTTCATCGACCAGTACCAGGTGCGGAAGGAGTCGCGCGTATGACCCTGCTTTCGCTTCGCGGCATCCGCAAGAGTTTCGGCGCGGTCGACGTGCTGCATGGCGTCGACCTCTCGGTCGCGGCCGGCGAGGTGGTCGGGCTGGTTGGCGATAACGGCGCCGGCAAGTCGACGCTGATGAAGACCATCACCGGCATCTACCGGGCCGACAGCGGCTCGATCGAATTCGACGGCAAGGACATCCTTGCGCTCGATCCCGGCCAGCGCCGGCGCCTCGGCATCGAGATGATCTACCAGGATCTGTCCTTGGCCAAGCAGCAGGACGTGGCCTCCAACATCTTCCTTGGGCGCGAACCAACGAAGCGCGTGTTCGGCCTGTTCCCGGGCTTCGTCGACAAAAGCGAGATGGATCGCCAGGCCGCCAGGATGATCGAGCGTCTCGGAGCGCACCTGCCTTCGATAAACCGGTCGGTCGGTTCGTTCTCCGGCGGCCAGCAGCAGACGGTAGCGATTGCGCGTGCGCTCACCTTCAACCCGAAGCTCGTCATCATGGACGAACCGACCGCGGCGCTCGCCGTGCGCGAAGTGCAGAGCGTGCTCGACCTCATCCGGCGGCTGAAGTCGGAAGGCATCGCCGTCATCCTGATCTCGCATCGGCTGAACGACGTGCTGTCGGTCACCGACCGCATCGTCGTGCTCCGGCACGGCAGGGCGGACGCCGATCTCGTCACCGCCAACACCAACATGAACGAAGTCGTCAGCCGCATCGTCGGCGGCGGCGACATTGCCGCAGCGGCGGCGCACGAGCAACGAGGCTGACATGAACACCTTCGGACTGCACACTTTCGCCATCGCTCCGGTCTGGGACCTGGCCCGCATCGAGCCGCAGATGGACCGGCTGAAGGAGCTCGGCATCGGCCTGATGGAGATTCCACTGCTGCGCCCCGAGGAGATCGATACCAAGCGCACGCGCGGCTTCGCCAGCCACTATGGCGTCCAGCTCATCCCCTCGCTCGGCCTGCCGCGCGCGCTCGACGTGGTCGAGCGGCCGGACGAGGCGCTCGATTTCCTGCAGCCGGCCTTCAAGGTCTGCAACGAGGTCGGCGCCGAGGCGCTCGGCGGCGTCACCTACGGCACGATCGGCAAGACCACCGGCCGGGCGCCGACGCGAAGGGAAATCGACGGCATGTGCCGCTTCCTCGAACGCGCGGCGAAGGCGGCGAAGTCGCGCAGCCTGAAGCTCGGCATCGAGCCCTGCAACCGCTACGAGACGCATCTGATCAACCGCGGCATCGATGCGGCGCGCATCATCGAGCGCGTCGGCGCCGACAACATCTTCATCCACCTCGACACCTATCACATGCATATCGAGGAGGAGAGTTTCGCGTCCGGCTTCGAGGCGGCGGCGCCCTATCTCGGCTATGTGCATGTGTCGGAAGCCAATCGCGGCGTGCCAGGGCGCGGCATGCTCAACTGGGCCGCCTGCATGAAAGCGATCGCCGACATCGGATATCAGGGCGCAATCACGCTCGAAAGCATGAACCACGTCGACGTCGATATCGCCGGCGGGCTGGCCGTGTGGCGGCCCGTGGCGGAGGATCCGCGCGATGTGATCGAGGTCGGCCTGCCATTCCTGCGCGAGGAGGCGAAAAAGGCAGGGCTGACGCTCGGATAGGCAGCAGAGCGCCCGCATCAGAAGCCGGCCGAAGCAACCTTGGATGGTTTCGATTTACCGAACCAAATTGCTGGTGCAATGTGGCTTTGGAGGATCGAAATCGTGCCATTCGTCAGCATAGGCGGCGTCACGCTGCACCACCGCTATATCGAGGCGGCCGGCACGTCGCGCCCGGTCATCTTCATCAATTCTCTGGGTACAGACTTCCGCATCTGGGACGACGTCGTCGCGAAACTGAGCGGCGAAATGCCGATGCTGGTCTATGACAAGCGCGGCCACGGGCTTTCCGATATTGGGAGCGGCGTGCGCTCCATTGACGACCATGTTGATGATCTGGCGGCCCTCATCGATCATTTCCGTTTCGACAAGGTCGTGCTCTTCGGCCTCTCCGTCGGCGGCATGATCGCGCAGCGGCTCTATACTCGCCACCCCAAATGTGTAGAGGCACTGATCCTCAGCGATACCGCCCATAAGATCGGTACGGCCGAGAGCTGGAACACGCGTATCGCGACTGTCGAGCGCGACGGCATCGAGGCGATCGCCGAAGGCATCATGAAAGTGTGGTTCACGCCGGAATTCCATGCCAGGCGTGCGGCGGACCTGGCCGGCTGCTGCAACATGCTCACCAGGCAGGCACTGCCTGGTTACATCGGCACCTGCATGGCGGTGCGCGACGCCGATTTCACCGACAGCGCGCGGCGCATCGCGGTGCCGACGCTTTGCATCGTCGGCGATCAGGACGGTTCGACGCCGCCGGATCTTGTCCGCTCACTGGCCGGACTGATCCCCGGCGCACGCTTCGAAATGATCCGCAATGCCGCACATATCCCGTGCATCGAGCAGCCCGAGGCGCTCGTCACTTTGATCCGCGATTTCGTCGCCTCGTTGTCTGAGGGAAAGTCTGCTCATGGATGATGTTACGAAGAATCGCTACCGGACGGGTCTCGAGGTCCGCCGTTCTGTGCTCGGCAGTCCGCATGTCGACCGCGCCGAAGATGCCGCGACCGATTTCGACCGGCCGTTCCAGCAGCTGATCACCGAGGCCGCCTGGGGAACAGTATGGGCGCGGCCCGGCTGGTCGAAGCGTGAACGCTCGATCGTGACGCTGGCGCTGCTTGCAGCACTCGGCCATGACGAGGAGGTGGCCATGCATGTGCGCGCCACGGCCAATACGGGCGCCTCGCGCGACGACATCTGCGAGGCCTTCCTGCATGTTGCGATCTATGCCGGCGTGCCGGCGGCCAACCGAGCCTTCAAGATCGCCAAGGAGGTGTTCGCGCAGATGGACGGGGCCGCCCATGGCTGAGCCCGGCTCCAACCGGGCGCCGGAAACCGGCGCCTTCTTCCAGCGCGACCGCCAATGGCATCCGCCGGCGTTCACGCCGAACTACAAGAGCTCGGTGCTGCGCTCGCCGCAGAAAGCGTTGCTGTCGTTCGACAACACGCTGTCGGAACTCACCGGTCCGGTGTTCGGGCACGCGATGCTGGGCGAGCTCGACAACGACCTGATCCACAATTTCGCAAAGGCCGGCGAGAGCGCCATCGGTGAGCGCATCATCGTCCATGGACGCGTGCTGGACGAACGCGGCAAGGGCGTGCCGGGCGTGCTGCTTGAATTCTGGCAAGCCAATGCCGGCGGCCGCTACCGCCATAAGAAGGACGGCTACCTCGCGCCGATCGATCCGAATTTCGGTGGCTGCGGCCGCACCATCACCGGCGAGGATGGGAGCTATGTCTTTCGCACCGTCAGGCCCGGACCGTATCCCTGGCCGAACGGACCGAACGACTGGCGGCCGGCGCATATCCATTTTTCCGTGTTCGGCCATGGCTTCGCGCAACGCCTGATCACGCAGATGTATTTCGAGGGCGACCCGCTGATCTGGCGCTGTCCGATCGTCGGCGGCATTTCCAACAAGGAAGCGGTCGAGGCGCTGATCGCGGCGCTCGACATGCACGCAACCATTCCCATGGACGCGCTTGCCTACAAGTTCGACATCGTGCTGCGCGGGCGGCGCTCGACGCTGTTCGAGAACAGGCCGGAGGGCAATTGATGGCGCAATCGCTCGACCGGCTGAAGGAAAGCCCTTCGCAGACCGCCGGACCCTATGTGCATATCGGGTTGACGCCCAATTTCTGCGGCATCGGCGACGTCTATGCGAGCGACCTCGGCTCGACCATGGTCAACGCTGAGACCAAGGGCGAGCGCATCGAGCTGCGCATCCGCGTGCTCGACGGCACCGGCACGCCGCTGAAGGATGCGCTGATCGAGATCTGGCAGGCGGACGCCGCCGGGCTCTACAATTCCCCCACGGAATTGCGTGGCGCAGCCGACCCGAATTTCCCTGGATGGGGCCGGCAGCCGACCGACATGGAAACGGGCGTCTGCCTGTTCCGGACGATCAAGCCGGGCCGCGTACCCTTCCGCGACGGGCGGTTGATGGCACCGCACATCACGCTGTGGATCGTGGCGCGCGGCATCAATGTCGGCCTGCACACCAGGCTCTATTTCGCCGACGAGGAGAAGGCCAATGCCGAGGACCCGATCCTTGCCCGCATCGAACATCGCCTGCGCGTGCCGACGCTGATCGCCGAGCGCCAGGGCGATACCTACGTCTTCGACATCCATCTGCAAGGCGATAAGGAGACGGTCTTCTTCGACAGCTGACCGTAACCAATATGACCGTTTCGCCCTTCGACCACCCGCTGCTTTCCGGCTTGCTCGGCGACGAAGAGGCGGCCAGACACTTTTCCGTCGAAGCCGACATCGACGCGATGCTCGCCTTCGAGCGGGCACTGTCGGAGGCGGAAGCCGAGTGCGGCGCGATCCCCAGCGATGCGGTGGCGGCGATCGGGAAAGTGCTGGCGGCGTTCCGACCGGATACGGCGAAACTGCGGGTCGGCGTCGCTAAAGACGGCGTCGTGGTGCCGGAACTGGTTCGGCAGATCAAAACCGCCGTCGGCGCGCCGCACGATGCATATGTGCATTTCGGCGCCACCAGCCAGGATGTGATCGACACGTCGCTGGTGCTGCGCCTGCGGCAGGTCGTCGACCATATCGGTCTGCTGCTTGGCGAGAACATCGTTCGCCTCACCGGCCTGGAATTGGAGTCCGGGAACCGTGAGCTCATGGCGATGACGCGTATGCAGCCGGCAATTCCAATAACCGCGCGGGATCGGATCGTCTCGTGGCGGGCGCCGGTCGAACGTCATCAGGAACGTTTGAAAGAGCTCTCCAGCCGGCTGCTTGTCGTGCAGTTCGGCGGTGCCGCCGGCACACTGGAGAAGCTCGGCGACAAGGCCGCGGCGGTGCGCGCCGCGCTTGCGGCGGAGCTCGGTCTTGGCGATGTGCCTCAATGGCATAGCCGGCGCGATGCGCTCGCTGAGTTCGCCTCCTGGCTGTCGCTGGTGACCGGCAGCCTCGGCAAGTTCGGGTTGGACGTCGCGCTGATGGCGCAGACAGGCTCTGACATCAAGCTGTCCGGTGGTGGCGGTTCCTCGGCCATGCCGCACAAGCAGAATCCGGTGAAGGCGGAAGCGCTGGTGGCGCTGGCACGTTTCAACGCCGTTCAACTCTCCGGCATGCACCAGGCGCTGGTGCACGAGCAGGAGCGTTCGGGCGCCGCCTGGACGCTGGAATGGCTGATCCTGCCGCAAATGGTCGTGGCGACCGCGGCCGCGCTGAGGCTTGCCGCCGAGCTGACCGCGCAAATCGAGAGCCTCGGTCATTGATGCGCACGCAGGTCGCCATCATCGGGTCCGGGCCGTCCGGCCTGCTGCTCGGTCAGTTGCTCGCCACCATTGGGGTGGAAACGATCATCCTCGAGCGCTCCAGTCGGGAACATGTGCTCGGCCGGGTACGGGCGGGCGTGCTGGAGCAGGGCACGGTCGACCTGCTCGGCGAAGCTGGCGCGGCGGACAGGCTGCATGCCCAGGGGCTGCCGCATGAAGGCATCTCGCTTGCCTTTGACGGCCGCGCGCATCGCATCGACATGACGGCGCTTACCGGCGGCAAGCATGTCACCGTCTACGGCCAGACCGAGGTGACGCTCGATCTGATGCAGAAGCGCGAAGCGGCGGGTCTCGTGACCTTCTTCGAAACGTCGAATGTCGCGCTGCATGAATTCGGCGGCGCGTCGCCCTTTGTCACCTACGACAAGGACGGCCTCGCGCATCGCATCGACTGCGACTTCATCGCCGGTTGCGACGGTTATCACGGCGTCAGCCGCCGCTCGGTGCCGGAGGGCGCGCTGAAGACGTTTGAGCGGCAATATCCGTTCGGCTGGCTGGGCGTGCTGGCCGAAGTGCCGCCTGCCGACCGCGAGCTGGTCTATGCCAATCACGAGCGCGGCTTCGCGCTCTGCTCGATGCGCTCGCCGCAGCGCAGCCGCTATTATGTGCAGGTTCCCGCCGACGAGCGCGTCGAGGCATGGTCGGACGACCGCTTCTGGGACGAGCTCAGGCGCCGCCTGCCGCCGCAGATAGCGACGGCCGTGACCACCGGTCCATCGTTCGAGAAGTCGATCGCGCCGCTGCGCTCCTTCGTCGCCGAGCCGATGCGCTTCGGCAGGCTGTTCCTGGTCGGCGACGCCGCCCACATCGTGCCGCCGACAGGCGCCAAGGGCCTCAACCTCGCCGCCAGCGACGTGCGCTATCTGTTTGCCGGACTTCGCGAATTCTACAACGGGAAATCAGAGGTCGGGCTCGACGCCTATTCGTCAAAGGCGCTGTCGCGTGTGTGGAAAGCGGTGCGCTTTTCCTGGTGGATGACGACGATGCTGCACCGTTTTCCCGAGACCGGCGAGTTCGGCCAGCGCATACAGGAAGCCGAGCTCGACTATCTCGTGCACTCCAAGGCCGCATCCACGGCATTGGCCGAAAATTACGTCGGCCTTCCCTATTGATCTGCCTGGGCGGTCAGACCCGCTCCAGCGCGATGGCGATGCCCTGGCCGACGCCGATGCACATGGTGGCCAAAGCTAATTTGCCGCCGCGCTCGCGAAGTTCGAGCGCCGCGGTGCCGGTGATGCGCGCGCCGGACATGCCGAGCGGATGGCCGAGCGCGATGGCGCCGCCATTGGGGTTCACATGCTCCGCCTTCTCGGAAATTCCGAGTTGGCGGAGCACGGCAATGCCCTGGGAGGCGAAGGCTTCGTTCAATTCGATGACATCGAATTGCTCCGGCGTCAGGCCGAGGCGGGCGCAAAGCTTCTTCGTGGCCGGCGCCGGGCCGATACCCATGATGCGCGGCGCCACACCGGCGACGGCACCGCCGAGGATGCGGGCGATCGGCGTCAGTCCATGCTTCCTCGCCGCCGCTTCCGAGGCGATGATCAACGCCGCGGCGCCGTCATTGACGCCGGAAGCATTGCCGGCGGTGACGGTGCCGCCCTGACGGAACGGCGTCGGCAGTCTGGCCAGCGTCTCGATAGTGGTGCCGGCACGGGGATGTTCATCCTTCGACACGACAATCGCGTCGCCTTTCCTCTGCGGGATGGTCACCGGCGCGATCTCCTTCGCCAGCCGGCCATTGGCCTGCGCGGCCACCGCCTTGTCCTGGCTGCGCACGGCGAAGGCATCCTGGTCGGCTCTGCTGACGGAAAAATCCTCGGCGACGTTCTCGCCGGTCTCCGGCATGGAATCGACGCCATACTGCTTCTTCATCAGCGGATTGACGAAACGCCAGCCGATGGTGGTGTCGTGGATCTCGGCGTTGCGTGAGAAGGCGGTGTCGGCCTTGGGCATGACGAAAGGCGCGCGGCTCATCGATTCGACGCCGCCGGCAATCATCAGCTCGGTTTCGCCTGATTTGATGGCGCGCGCGGCGATAGTGACGGCGTCCATGCCCGAGCCGCATAGGCGGTTGACGGTCGAGCCGGGAATGTCCTGCGGAAGGCCGGCGAGCAACAGCGTCATGCGCGCGACGTTGCGGTTGTCCTCGCCGGCCTGGTTGGCGCAGCCATAGACGACATCATCGACCGCCGCCCAGTCGACGCCGGAATTGCGTTCGAGCAGCGCCTTCAACGGAATGGCGCCAAGATCGTCGGCGCGGACGGAGGACAGCGAACCGCCGAAGCGGCCGATGGGCGTGCGGATGTAATCGCAGATGAAGGCTTCGGTCATCTAGGCAGCTTTCCCTTTGGCGGTCCCTTGATGCGCCGCCTTGGTGCGGGCCTGCAGGTCGCGCAATGTCTTGAGTTCGAGTTCCGTCGGCGCTGGCGTCTCGTCAAGGGCCTCGGCGAAATTTACGACCCAGCCACAAGTGTCCTGCACCTGCTCACGCGTAACGCCGGGATGCAGCGACACCACGGTGAATTCCTTGGTCACCGGGTCGGGTTTCCAGATGGCGAGGTCGGTGATCAGCAGCGTCGGGCCGGCCGTGTCGATGCCGAGGCGCTTGCGGTGATCGCCGCCGTCGCCATGGCCGAAGGACGTGAAGAAATCGATCTTCTCGACCATGCCGCGCTTCGACTGCGCCATGGTGATGTAGACCTGTCTCGATGAAGTGGCGATTTCCGGCGCGCCGCCGCCGCCGGGCAGGCGGGTCCCGGGATGCGCATAGTCGCCGATGACGGTGGTGTTGATGTTGCCGAACTTGTCGAGCTGAGCGGCGCCCAGGAAGCCGATGGAGATGCGGCCGCCCTGCAGCCAGTAGCGGAACATCTCGGGTACCGCGACCGTGGTGACCGCCGTCTCGCACAATTCGCCGTCGCCGATCGACAGCGGCAGTACGTCCGGCGCGGTGCCGATGGTGCCGCTCTCATAGATCAGCGTGATGTCGGGCGCATGGGTCAGCCGCGCGACGTTGCAGGCGGCCGATGGCGCGCCGATGCCGACGAAGCAGACGTCGTCGCTTTTCAACGCGCGGCTGGCGGCGATCGTCATCATCTCGTTTGGGGTGAAGCCCATATCCTTGGCGTCGCTCATGCGGCTTTCCTCAGATGCTCGACGCGACCGGCAAAGTCGTCGGCGCTGCTTTCGATGACGTTCTTCCGCATCCACGCCTGGAAGCGGTCGCGGTCGGCGGCGATCTCGTCCCATTCCAGATAGGCGGCGTTGTCGCGCTCGTAATAGCCATGCGTGTAGGAGGGATGCGAGCCGCCCGGCACGACCGAAATCGCCGCGATCGTCCAGTTCGGCAGCACGGTGAGATTGGGGTGGAGGTCGTCGAAATTGTCGACCACTTCCTCGACCGTCACAACCGCTCGCTTTGCGGCAAGAACGGCCTCTTTCTGGATGCCGATGATGCCTTCGACCAGCACGTTGCCTTTCCGGTCCGCCTTCTGCGCGTGGATGAAGGTGACGTCCGGCCTTATCGACGGAACGGCGGCAAGCACCTCGTCGGTGAACGGGCAGGTCACGGATTTGATGTTGGGATTGACCGCAGCGAGGCCGGCGCCGCGATAGCCGCGAAACACCGCGCAGGGCAGGCCGGCGGCTCCCGCCTCATAGGCGTTGGCCATGCCGGCGTGGCTGTGCTCCTCGACCTCGACGGCGCGGGGAAAGCCGTTCTCGATGGCGTCGCGGGCGCGTCTCAGCAGGCCGACGCCCGGATTGCCGACATAGGAGAAGACGATCTTCCTCGCCATGCCCATGCCGATCATCTGGTCGTAGATCAGGTCGGGCGTCATGCGGATGAGGGTCAGGTCGCGAAAGCCCTGGCGGATCGCCTCGTGCGCCGCGGCGGTCGGGATGAGATGGGTAAAGCCCTCGAAAGCGACGGTATCGCCGTCATGCAGGTTCTCCGCGACCGCCTCTTTCAGCGGCAGGAACTTGACCATCTTCGGGCTCCGTGGACTGCAAAAAGTTCGTATTGCGAACATGTGTTTTACATGAGATACTTTTTAGCTCCAACCTTTGCATTGAGTCAACGCCGGCCCGGAGACGTTCGTGGAAGAGGAAGCAATTTCACGCGACCATGTCGGCTCGCTGGAACGTGGCCTGGCGGTGATGGAAATCCTCGCGCGCCATCCGGTCGGCATGACGCTGACCGAGATGGCCGAGGAGGCGGATCTTACGCGCGCGGGAGCCCGCCGCTTTCTGCTGACGCTGGTCGCCACGGGCTATGCGACGCAGTCCGGTCGGCTGTTCTCCCTGTCGCCGCGCCTTTTGACCGTGGCGCGGACCTGGCTCGGCGGCGCCTCGCTCTGGACTTTCGCGGCGCCCATCATGC
>Ga0209758_1001364_pt1 | contig 29208 bp, 29 predicted proteins | sample AraplaMF_Col_mMF_FD_184258 | JGI IMG/M metagenome (GOLD analysis project Ga0209758, IMG submission 184258) | Arabidopsis root microbial communities from the University of North Carolina, USA - plate scrape MF_Col_mMF (SPAdes) (version 2) | ecosystem: Host-associated > Plants > Roots > Endosphere...
CAGCCGGTCCATGTCGCGCTTCAGGGGGTCGAAAAGTGCCATCCTGCCTTCAGCCTGTGCCGGTTTGCTCCGGCTAATCGATACTCAGCCTGTATCCGATGCCGCGCACCGTCTGGAGATAGACGGGGTTGGCCGGATCCTCCTCGATCTTACGCCGCAAACGATTGATCTGCACGTCGATCGTACGCTCGCCGACTTCGGCGTCGTCACCGATCAGTTCGTGGCGAGGAATGGTGTCGCCGGCGCGCAGGGCAAACAGCAGCATGATCTCCTGTTCGCGGTCGGTCAGCCGGATCGTCTCGGCCGCCTTGCGCAATTCCTTGCGCGGGATCGAGAAGGTAAATGGCCCGAACATGATCTGCTCGATCTTCGGCGTGTCGGGCGAGGTGCTGCGGCGCAGGATATTGTTGATGCGCAGCACCAGTTCGCGCGGATCGAAGGGTTTCGACAAATAGTCGTCGGCGCCGGCTTCGAGGCCGGCGATGCGCGATTCCGATTCGGCGCGGGCCGTCAGCAGGATCACCGGAACCGTCTTCTTCTGGTAGAGCGACTGGGTAAGCGAAATTCCGGATTCGCCCGGCATCATCACGTCCAGAATGACGAGGTCAAAATGCAGGCCTTCGAGCTTGCGGCGGGCTTCCGCCGCATCGCCCGCGACGGTGACGCGAAACCCCTGTTCCATCAGGTAACGGTTCAGGAGACCGCGGATGCGGGTATCGTCGTCGACCACGAGAAGATGGGGCGCATCATCGGAAGGGGGCAGTGTCGTCATCTCGGGGGTCCCGCTTAATCCAGATCGCTGTCTATTGGCTCGATGCTTTCGTCGCGGCCACGCATGTGGCGCAGGAATTCCTTGACCGAGGCCCGTGTGTCCGGGGTCAGTTCCTCCATGGCGCGAGCGATACGGCGCGATTGCGGCTCGGAAAGGGCGAGCGCCAGTTCCCGGCCGGCAAGCGTCGGATAGAGCCTGCGCTGGCGGCGATCCTTGGCGCCGGCCATCTGGCGAATATAACCCGATTCGATCAATTGCTTGAGGACGCGCGCAAGGCTCTGCTTGGTGATCTGCAGCGTATCGAGAAGGTCGGTGACCATCATGCCCGGCTGGCGGCTGACGAAATAGACGACCCGGTGGTGGGCGCGGCCCATGCCGATCTTGGCGAGAATGGCGTCCGGATCGGACACGAAATCACGGTAGGCGAAGAAAAGCAGTTCGATGGTCTCGAAGTCGATCTGGGCTTCATCGACTGCCGGCATGGCCGGCAGGACCTTCTTGACGGCTTTTCCCGTCGATGCGCGCGACACTCGCGTTTCCTTTCCCTTATGGCTGCTTGCCGTTCGGCCGAAGCTCTTATTTGCTGATTTCACAGTGTAACCTGACGCACGTCATAAAGCGCGAACAGGCTGAACAATCAACAGCATTTGTTGGGAAGGGCGGATGCGGGGCAAGCGCAGAGGGAAAGGGCGCCGTCCGGGGCGCCCTTTCCGAGGAATGTTCAATCGTAGATGTGGACGATGCGACGGGTGCCCGGATCGACGAGCACGGGCCGGTCGTTGACCACCACATAATCATAGTCGTAGTCCGGCACCTGCTGGACCACCACGCCGGGCGGCAGCGTCGCGCCGATCGCCACTTCGTTGCGGACATAGACCGGCTGGGCCGGGTGCTCCTCGATATAGCCGATGACGGTTTCCGGCGGCTCTACGGCTTCGACGGCGCCGACGGGTCCAAGCAGAATATCGCCCTGGCCGGGCACGGGTGCCGGGGGAGCGATGCTTGCCGTCGTCTCGTAGGTCACGGTCGGGACTTCATACTGGGTGCGATACTGCTCGACCGCGACCGGCGCGCCGTTGTGGCGGATGGTCAGGTATTGCGCATAGACCCAGCCGCGCATGCCGTTGACATCGATGCGGCACCATTTGCTGCCCTCGAGACAGCCATCCATCATGGCCGGGCTGCCGCGGGTGGCAAGGCCGATTTCGGGATAATTCTGGCCGGGACCGGAGCGGACGATGATGTCCGAAGCGGTGGTGGTTGTCATCTGCGCCTGGGCGGGCAGGGCGAGCGCCGAAAGGACGGCGCCGAGGCCCAGCCAGGTGAGGTTCCGGCACTTCAAATCCGGGCGTTTCAACCAAGTCGTCATGGATTTTCTCCTCATGTTGACTGGCGGGGTAACCCCGGCGTGTCCGGGTGGTTCCGCCGGAGGTGGCTGGAACCCGCATGCTGTGGCGGGAGCGCAACAGGTCGAAAGAAGGCAGGGAACCTTTCTCCCGCCAGTCCATTGATCCCGCCACAAGCACCGGAGAGAGCCCATGACGACCCAGATGACGACCGCGCAGACCTTTGCCGCACTCCCGCCGATCACGATGGAAACCTCAAGCCCGGCAAACCCGCTGAAAGGTGTTCTGGTGACGGTTTTTGCGCTGAAGATCGTGATTGCCGCCTTCCTGATCGCCACCGTGTCCCTCTCGCCGCCGGTTGCCGCCGAGGCGCACAACACGACCCTTGCCTCGAATTGATCTTTTCGGCTGAAATGCCTTCCGTTTAGCGGTATACCCCGCCGTATATTTTCGCTTGAGACCGAGGCATCATGGGCAAGTTACAGGCCGGTATCATTCCGGTGACGCCATTCCAGCAGAACTGCACCATCCTTTTCGACGACGAGACCAAACAGGGCGTGGTCGTCGATCCGGGCGGCGACGTGCCGACCATTCTGCAGGTCGTCGAGGAAAACGGTATTGCGCTTACGGAAATATGGCTGACGCACGGGCATATCGACCACGCGGGCGGCGCCGACGAATTGCGCGAGGCCCTGGGCATCCGGGTGATCGGGCCACACGAGGCCGACCTGCCGCTCCTGCAGCGGCTGGAGACGCAGGCGGAAAAATTCGGGGTCAAGATGGCGGCGCGCAACGTCGTGCCGGACCGCTGGCTCAACGAAGGAGACACGGTCTCGTTCGGCGACCACGTGTTCGAGATCTTCCATTGCCCGGGCCACGCGCCGGGTCATGTGATCTACTACAACCGCGCGCAAGGTTTCGCGCATCTCGGCGACGTGCTGTTCAACGGTTCGATCGGTCGCACCGACCTGCCGGGCGGGGATCACGATACGCTGCTCGCCTCGATCCGCGACAAGGTTCTGCCGCTTGGCGACGAAGTCGGGTTCATCTGCGGCCATGGGCCGGGAAGCCGGATCGGCGACGAACGGCGCACCAATCCGTTCCTGCGCGGCCTTGGCGCGCCGGAGCCGCAACATAGCTCGACCAAAAATACGTCGATTTAAAAAAAACCCGGCATCACTGCCGGGCTTCAACTCGAAATGGAAAGCCTCCGGAGAGGCTTAACCGGCGATCTGCAGGTTAACGGCCTTGGGGCCTTTGCCGCGACGATCCGGTTCCGTGTCGAAGCTCACTTTCTGGTTTTCCGACAATCCGGACAGGCCGGAAGCCTGTACGGCAGAGATATGAACAAAGATATCGGCGCCACCATTGTCAGGCTTGATAAAGCCGAAGCCCTTGTCGGTATTGAAGAATTTTACAGTGCCAGTCTCGGCCATGCAGCAGGTCCTTTTCTCTCTGTCCGTGTTCAGCGGCGGACAGCATCATAGTGTAGCCCCGAAGGGCGGCGGCAGGCAGCTTTAAGAAAGGGTCCCTGTCTTTACCGCGATGACCGGCAGGAATTGCTTTGAAATCTCCGCCCCCGGCCTATCGCCCGAAGTCTTAGCGCCTTCGGAACGCGTCATTATAGGTCTTCCCATGCTCGTAAATTGCCCGAACTTGCACAGAGTGCTGTGTTTATCGAAAATTGGCAAGAAAAAGTTTTTTGAACCATCGCCACAATGAGAAATTGCAAATTGCCGGAACGCCTGAAAATGCGGGGTTTGCGCCTTTCCATCGCGCCTCCGCGACCCAATTCATCGCTGGCAATGCTTTGTTTACCCTATTCTGTGCCATTTTGGCGCAAATGGCGCGAAAAGAAAAAATCGTCGCTCATGTATTTTGGGGGCGGGTCAGAGGACCTTGCGCGGAGTCCTTGAGGACCCGCGGCGGCGGTCGATCGTTGCGTAAAAGCCCTGGCTTGCCGCCTTATTCGCCGCCGGATTGCCGGCGGCCGAAGGTGCGGGCAGGTCTCGCGAATACCGGCTTGACGAGGACCGGAGGAGGGGGCGCGGCGGCGGCCCTGCTGGCACCCAGCGTGATGTCGCTAGGACCCGTGTGGAGCGGCGCAAGGTCGGCGAGGTTTTCCGGAAAGCTCTCGTTGAATGTCGTCGGTGCGAGTTCGGGCCTGGCAAGGGCATAGCCCTGCATCAACGGCACGCCGAGTTCCTCGCAGAGATCCACCTGCCACACTTCTTCGAGCCCTTCGAAGATCGGCTCGATACCGTCGTCGAGCATCTGGCCGACGATGACGCGCAGCAGCGCCAAACCGGCGGAATTGTCGAGGAAGTCGCGGACCCAGGCGGCCTCGAACTTCACATAGTCCGGCCTGATGCGCTTCAGCCGATCGAGATCGGAATCGCGCGCGCCGTAATCGTCGATGGCGATGCGGAAGCCGACTGCCCGCATGTGTTCGGTAAAGGCGACGACGATATCGTCGGCCGCGCCCGATCTTTCGGAGATTTCGCAGACGATGCGATCCGGTGCGAGGCCGGCTTCGTGGCTGGCGACCTTGATGCGATCGACTTCCTGACGCATTTCCTGCGGCGTGCGGAAGAGGCCGGGATGGAATTTGACGAAAATCCGGGCGCGCGCGCGGTTCAGCCGGCCAGTGTTGAGGATGTGGATGGTGCGCAGGATGCTGTCGACATCGGCCATGTCGACCGGGGAGACGAGCGGAAAGAACTCGGCCGGCGAGACAGGTTCGGCGTCGCGGGAGGCGCGCAGCAGGCCTTCGAAGGCTTCTATCTCAAGGCCGCTGTCAGGCGCCGACCGAAAGATTGGCTGCAGGGCCGATTGCAGCAGGAAGGGGCCGTAGATGGTGGAGAACGACCCGTTGTCGCTGCGAACCAGATTGGCGAAGATGCTTCTCGGCGTCATGCCTGTGTCCGTCGTTTCCGTTATCCCTCCCTCCTGGTTGTAGCATTCAAGGGTTACGTGGTTGTAAAGAAGGTTTCGAAGGTTTTAATCAGCTTCTTTCATGGCTCACATTCAAGCTTTGTGCTTGAAACGGCGTCACAGTTTAGACATAGAGCGTACGGGCGGTTTTCGGCGCGCGATGCCGCCTTGTTCAACAGCTCTTCAGGACGAAGATTATGGCCTTTCTTGCCGACGCACTTTCCCGCGTAAAGCCCTCTGCCACCATCGCCGTTTCCCAGAAAGCCCGCGACCTGAAAGCAAAGGGCCGCGACGTGATCGGGCTCGGCGCAGGCGAGCCGGATTTCGATACGCCGGAAAACATCAAGAAAGCCGCCATCGACGCGATCAATCGCGGCGAGACCAAATATCCGCCGGTTTCCGGCATTCCGCAGCTTCGCGAGGCGATCGCCCGGAAGTTCAAGCGCGAGAACAATCTCGATTACACGCCGGCCCAGACGATCGTCGGTACCGGCGGAAAGCAGATTCTTTTCAACGCCTTCATGGCGACACTGAACCCGGGCGATGAAGTGATCATCACCGCGCCCTACTGGGTTTCCTATCCGGAGATGGTTGCCATCTGCGGCGGCACGTCCGTCTTCATCAAGGCGAGCCAGGAAAACAACTTCAAGGTGACCGCGGCCGATCTCGAAAAGGCGATCACGCCGAAGACCAAGTGGTTCCTGTTCAACTCGCCGTCCAATCCCTCGGGCGCTGCCTATACCCATGACGAGCTGAAGGCTCTGACGGACGTACTCGTCAAGCACGAGCACGTCTGGGTGCTGACCGACGACATGTACGAGCACCTGACCTATGGCGACTTCAAGTTCGTCTCCCCGGCTGAAGTGGAGCCGAAGCTCTATAACCGCACGCTGACGATGAACGGCGTTTCCAAGGCCTATGCGATGACCGGCTGGCGTATCGGTTATGCGGCCGGCCCGCTCGAGCTGATCAAGGCGATGGACATGATCCAGGGCCAGCAGACCTCGGGCGCCTGCACGATCGCCCAATGGGCATCTGTCGAGGCGCTGAACGGTCCGCAGGACTTCATCCCGGCCAACAAGAAGATCTTCGAAGCCCGCCGCGACCTGGTGGTCTCGATGCTCAACCAGGCGAAGGGCATCGTCTGCCCGTCTCCGGAAGGCGCTTTCTACGTCTACCCGTCCTGCGCCGGCCTGATCGGCAAGACCGCGCCGTCCGGCAAGGTGATGGAGACCGACGAGGATTTCGTCACCGAGCTTCTTGAAACGGAAGGCGTCGCCGTCGTCCACGGTTCGGCCTTCGGCCTCGGCCCTAACTTCCGCATCTCCTATGCCGCTTCGGAAGAACAGCTCGAAGAGGCCTGCAAGCGCATCCAGCGTTTCTGTGCCAACTGCAAGTAAGCCGGCCCGACCCGATCAGCAGAGCCCGCCGGCGACGGCGGGCTTTTGCGTTCATCAGCTTCTCGTCAGCTTCACGATCGTCGATTCCCCTCCGCCGCGCTGTTCGGTCACCGCATAAACCGCGCCGTCGGGGCCGACCTTGACGTCGCGGATACGGGCGCCGAGCGGCACGCGTTCCTCATAGGCAACCTTGTCGCCATCCATATGGACGACCACGATGCCTTGCGCGACCAGGCCGCCGATCAGGAAGGAGTTCTTCCATTCGGGGATGGCGTCGCCGTCATAATAGGCCATGCCCGATGGAGCGATGACCGGGTCCCAGAAGTAGACCGGTTGCTCGGTCTCCTTCATGGCGGTGATGCCCTTGCCGATCGGCCGGCCGCTGTAATCGATGCCGTAGGTGACTTCCGGCCAGCCATAGTTCTTGCCGGCCTCCGGACGGTTCAGTTCGTCGCCACCGCGCGGGCCGTGCTCGACCGTCCAGAGGCGGCCCTTGCCGTCAAGCGTGGCGGACTGGAGGTTGCGGTGGCCGAGCGACCAGATTTCCGGCCGGGCGCCCTGCCGGTCGACGAAGGGATTGTCGGGCAGAGCCTTGCCGTTCATGTCGATGCGGAAAACCTTGCCGAGGCCGCTCGATATATCCTGGGCCTGCACGCGGGGCTGCGGATCGGAGCGTTCGCCGACGGTCACGTAGAGTTCCTTGTTGGGGCCGAACACCAGGCGCGAGCCGAAATGCTTGTTGCCGTCATAGCTCGGCATCTGGCGGAAGATGACTTTGAGGTTTTCGAGCCTGCCGCCGCCGCGGTCGTCCGGCACGAGCTTTGCCGAGGCGACGGAGGTGCCGTTGCCGTCGTTTCGCTGTTCGGAGAAGGAAAAGAAGATCATCCCGCTGGTCTTGAAATCGGGAGCCAAAGCCACGTCGAGCAGGCCGCCCTGGCCGGCGGAGAGTACTTTCGGCACACCTTCGATCTTCGGCCCGGCTTCGCCTTCTTCCGAGATGATGTGCATGGCGCCCTGCTTGGCGGTCACCAGCATGCGGCCGTCGGGCAGGAATTCCATGGCCCAGAGATGCGGCAGGTTTTCCGCAATGACGTCCTGCGTGATCTTCGGCATGGTTGCGGGCTGAGGGGCGCGGGTCTGGTTGGCGAAGGCCGGCTGCTGATTGCTGGCATTCGGGGCTTTGGTTTCTGCGGGCCGTCCGGCGCTTTGGGCAAGAACGGGGGCGGCAGCCAGCGCGACGGACAGGACAGAACCGGTCAGGAGAAGACTGAGACGTGTCATCGTGGACTCCTTACATGCGGCGGTATCGACCGCCGAGGCCTGGAACGACACTCCCGCATGCGGCGAAAGAGTATCGGCGATGGCCCTCATCTAGGGCGTTTATCGGCAAAGCACCCAACACGGCCCGTTCAAGATTAGTTTATTGACGCGCCGGCAATGAAAAGCCCGCCGGCAAAGGCGGGCTTCCGGCCTTGGAATCTGCGGCCGGTCAGCCGACGAGGCGCTGTCGATCCGCCGCAATAAGCCGCTGTTCAGTCTGCAAGCTCGGCCGGCACCTTGCCGCCGTTTTCGGCGAGCTTCTTCATCAGCGCCTTGTGGAGCCAGACGTTCATCGTCGCGGAATCGTTGGTGTCTCCGCTATAGTGCAGTTCGGCGGCGAGTTCCTTGCGGGCCGTAAGACTGGAATCGAGGTCGAGCGCCTTCATGAGATCGACGATCGATTTGCGCCAGTCGAGCTTCTGGCCGCTCTTCTTGACGGCCGCGTCGAGTATCGGAGTGATATCGACAGGGCCGGATGAGGTAGGGGCGGATGCTGCAGGTGCCGCCGAAGGGATTGGCGTCGGATTGGACGCCGGGGCGGCGGAAGCGGAAACCGGAGCGGCCGGTTTCAGAGGTTCGGCGGCAGTTGCCGCTTCGGCATGGCCGCCCCAGATCGCGTTCTTGATCTTGTCGAATACACCCATCTTGCAGTCTCCCTTGAGTTTATCTGTCAGGAGAACGTCGGGCGGGTTCAGGAATTCTCAAGAGGCCGGCCGCAGTTAAATCAATAGCTGCGGCCGGGGAATGGATCAGGCCGTGCCCCAGATGGCTTCGGCGGTCTTGACGACGAGTTCAAGCTTGCGCTTCTGGTCGTCCTCGGTGATCGAGTTGCCTTCTTCTGTCGAGGCGAAACCGCACTGCGGCGCGATGCCGAGCTGGTCGATGTCGACGAATTTGGAGGCCTCGTCGAAGTGACGACGGAGGCTGTCGAGCGTTTCCAGTTCACCGGTCTTGGTGGTGATGAAGCCCGGATAGACGCGCTGCTTGGAACCCTTCTGGAGCAGGGAGAGCGGCTGCAGGCCGCCGGAACGCTCGGTGTCATATTCCATGAAGAACATGTCGACGCCGGTCTTGTTGAAGATCGCGTCGGCCGCCGCATCGTAGCCGCCTTCGGCAGCCCAGGTGGAGCGGAAGTTGCCGCGGCACATGTGCATGCCGATCAGCATGTCCTTCGGGCGGTCCTTGATCGCTTCGTGCATGGTTTCGGCGTACTTCTGGATCAGCCAGTCCGGATCGTAACCTTCCTCGCGCTTCATGGCGCGCTGCTTTTCGTCGCCGAGATAGGCGAAATAGATGTCGTCCATCTGCAGATAGCGGCAGCCGGCGTCGTAGAACTTCTGCACGGCCTTGGCATAGGTGCGGGCGAGGGCCGCGAAAAGCGCTTCCTGATCCTGGTATTCCGGATAGGTCACGTCGGCGCGGGCGGTGCGGTAATGCGCAACGCTCGGGCCGGGGATGGAGATCTTCGGCGTCACCTTGGTGTTGGCGGCGAGGAACTTGAAGTGTTCCAGATGCGGGTGATCGTCCGGGAAGTCGAGCTTGCCGTTGATGGTCGGGAAGGTCGGCGGCAGCTTGACGCCGTGGAAGGTGACACCCTTGTGGGCTTCGCGGGTGACGAATTCCATGCCGTCGAGCAGGCCGAGGAAGTCGTAATGCCAGAAGTGGCGGCGGGCTTCCCCATCGGTCACGACCTTCAAGCCGACGCTTTCCTGCAGTTTGATCAGGTCCTTGATGCCTTCGTCTTCGACGGCCTTCAATTCCTCGGCGGAAATGTTCTTGTCTTCGTAAAATTTCTTGCGGGCGTCCTTGATGGAAGCGGGACGCAGCAGCGAACCGACGTGGTCGGCTCTGTAGGGAGGTGTAGACATCTCAAAATCTCCTTCATGCGCAACAGGGTGGCCGCGCCAAATTCCGGAACGCCGGTTCGAAACCAGCCTTCGCCGCGCGGACACGACCATATTTCAGACATTGATTCAACCTCTTCCCGATCCGATTCCGTTCCCGCTTGCAAGTCCTTGATGCGGAATCGGATTTGCCTAGAGGCCGACGGCCGTCAGCATCACGAAGGTCGCAAAGAGGACGAAATGGGTCATGCCCTCGATGGCGTTGGTCTGGCCGTCATTGAGGTTGATAGCCGCGACAACGAGGGTGATCGCGACCATGACGGTCTGCACCGGCGTCATGGCCATGATGAAGGGTTGGCCGCTGTAGAGGGCGATGCCTTCCATGACGGGGACGGTCAGGATGACGGTCGAGAGCGAAGCGCCCATGGCGATGTTGACGACGGACTGCATGCGGTTGCGCAGAGCCGCGCGCAGGGCGGTCAGGATTTCGGGGGCTGCGGAAATCGCCGCGACCACGACCGCCATCAGCGTCAGTGGTGCGCCGCTGCCCTCCAGCCCGGCATTCATGAGCGTGGACATGAACTCCGCGAGGAAGCCGATGATCAGCACGCCGGCCAGAATGATGCCGATGGAGATCGCGGCGGATTCCGTCCCGGCCTCGTTCTGCGGCGTTTGGGTGCCGGTGGCCGGCTTGACGGTGCGGGGATAGGTGTAACTGAAGAAATAGCTGTGCGGACCGACCTGCATTTTCAGGAACACCGCGTAGAGCGCGATCATCGCGCAGATCGTGAAGGCGGAATAGTAGTGCCAGCGGTCGCCTGGGATGAATTCCGGGACGATCATGGAAATGCCCATGGCCGTCAGGATCATCACGCTGTAGGTGCGGCTGGAATCGTCGTTATAGGGCTGCTCGCCATGGCGCAGGCCGCCGAGCAGGGCGGCGAGCCCGAGGATGCCGTTGATATCGAGCATCACGGCCGCATAGATCGTGTCGCGCACCAGGGTCGGGGAACTGGTATTGCCCATCATGATGGCAAGGATCAGCACTTCGACCGCCACCGCAGACAGCGTCAGGATCATCGTGCCATAGGGATCGCCGACCTTGTGGGCCAGCATTTCGGCATGATGGGCGACCCGGGTCGAGGCGAGGATGATGATGCCGATCAGGGCGGCGGCCGCGATCAGCGAAGCCGTCTTGCCGGCTTCGAGTACGGCGTGCTCGACGGAATAGGCGACAACGCCCGAGGCCAGCGCGACGACGAGAAATCTTTCCTGCCTCAGCAGGGACAACAAACCCACGTTCCACTCCTGACCTTGCACCCGGCGCTAATCTAACGCGGCAACCTGCGGCATCAAGCATGGTTCCCTTTTCGCCTCAAGGATTTGCGGTCCTGCGCCTTTGATGACATACTTTGCGGCGTGATTTGCGATGTGGCTTGGAACCTCGTGGCACCTTTTTCGATTTTTCACACCGATGCCGCGACAGGACAAAGATCCAAATGGATCGAGGCAGCCATGAAAGACAGGAGGGAGTATGACCAAGGTTACCTATAAAGTCGTGCCGCATGACGGCGGCTGGGCCTATCGCCAGGGCGACGTCTATTCTGAAACCTTTCCCAGCCATTCCGACGCCTTGCAGGCGGCCCGCATCGTCGCGGCCGAACAGCAGGTCGGCGGAGAGGCGGAAGAGATCAGCTGGCAGGATGAAAAAGGCATCTGGCACAGTGAATACAGCGACGGTGGCGACCGGCCCGAGGCCGAGGTCATGGACGGCGACGAAGGGTCGACCACCCACTGAACGTCAGTCGCGGACATAATCCAGCAGGCCTTTGACGAGTGCGTCGAAAGTGACCCGCCAGCGGGGTGACGACTTCAGGTTTTCATGCATGGCGACCCAGGTATCGAGCGGCAGTTCGAAAACCTCGGGCAGCACCCGGACCAGATCCGCGTTGCGCTTGGCGAGACCGGCCTGGCAGATGCCGATACCGACGCCGCCGCGGATCGCCGCAAGTTGCGCGAGATTGTTGTCCGTGCGGTAACTCCAGCGGATATGATCGAGGTCAGGGAAGGCCGGGGCCGCGACGCGGATACGGTCCGCGGCAGCGCGCACGAAGGCGGTGCGCCGGTCGAAGCCGATCAGCCGGTGCGTCGCCAGATCTTGCGCGCTTTGCGGAACTCCATGCCGATCCAGATAGCGGCGATGGGCAAAAAGCCCGAGAGGGATCCCGCCGATATGGCGGGCGACAAGCGCATCCTGTGCCGGACTGGCCATGCGCACCGCGATATCCGATTCACGCTTCAAAAGATCCTCCAGAGAATCCGACAAGGACAATTCGAGTTCCAGGCCGGGATGCTCGTCCTGCAGGCAGGCGAGGATCGGCGGCAGGACTTCGACGCCGATCACCTCGCTGGCGCTGATCCTTACCGTTCCCTTGATCGCGCCGATTTCGCCCGATGCCACCCGCTGCATGGCGGCGGCGGTCATGGCGAGGTTTTCCGCATAGGGTTTCATCGCCAGCGCCGGTTCTGTCGGCAGGAGGCCTTGCTGCGAGCGGGTGAAGAGCTGGTAGCCCACCGCCTCTTCCAGCGAATCGATATGGCGACCGACGGTGGGCTGGGTCAGGCCGAGTTGGCGCGCGGCGGCCGAGAGCGAGCCGAGCTGCAGGACGGCAAGGAAGGTGCGGTAGAAATCCCAGCTTATGTCATTCATTTATGTATGGATACTCGTCATTTTTCGCTAATTCCGTATACCATCCGATAGAGCGATATTCCAGCCGACGGTTCGACGAAGAACCGGGACAACCCAAGGAGTATCGCCATGACCGACACCTCGAATGCGAAACCGATTGCCCTCGTTCTCGGCGCTACCGGCGGGATCGGCGGCCATGTGGCACGCGGCCTCGCTGCCCGCGGCTGGACCGTCCGGGCGCTCAATCGCAAGGCCGGGGAGGCGGCGAAACGCGAGCCGCGCTTCCACTGGCTCCAGGGTGATGCGATGAATGCCGCCGACGTTCGCCGTGCCTCGCAGGATGCGAAGCTGGTCGTCCACGCGGTCAATCCGCCGGGTTACAAGGATTGGGAAAAGCTGGTCCTGCCGATGCTGGACAATACGATCGCAGCCGCCCATGCCGTCGGCGCCCGCATCCTGCTGCCCGGGACGGTCTATAATTACGGGCCGGATGTCTTTCCCGAGATCACTGAAGAGAGCCCGCAGAACCCGGTAACCCGCAAGGGCGCGATCCGGGTGGAGCTGGAGCGGCGGCTGGAGGCCGCATCGAAAGAGGGTGTACCGGTGCTGATCGTGCGGGCAGGCGACTATTTCGGCCCGGGCGCGGCCAATAGCTGGTTCGCGCAGGGCCTGGTGAAGCCTGGCAAACCGATCAAGTCGGTCAGCCGCCCGAATGCCAGGGGTGTCGGGCACCAATGGGCCTATCTGCCCGATGTGGCCGAAACCATGCTGCGGCTTATCGACCGGGAGGCCGAGCTGCCCCGCTTCGCCCGCTTCCAGATGCGTGGCTTCTGGGACCGGGACGGCAGCGAGATGATTACGGCGATCGCCCGGGTCGCCGGACAGAAGCCGAAGGTCAAAGCGTTTCCCTGGTGGCTGCTCACGCTCGGATCGCCCTTCGTGCCGATCTTCCGCGAGCTCGGCGAGATGCGCTATCTCTGGAAAGTGCCGGTGCGGATGGGGAATGACAAGCTGCTCGCCTTTCTCGGTGAAGAACCTTCGACATCGATCGACGAGGCGGTGCGGGTCACGCTTGCCGATCTCGGCTGCATCGAGCGGAAATCGATCAAGGCTCCGGAGCCGGGAGTGTTATGGCCTGAACAATATCCTCAAAAGGAAAAGGCCGCTTTTGGGCGGCCTTTTCCGATATTCATCAGGCGACTGCTTCGAGCGCCGGGTAGTCGGTATAGCCCCTGGCGCCGCCGCCGTAGAACGTGGACTTGTCGGCTTCGTTGAGCGGTGCGTCGTCCCGGAAGCGCTGGACGAGGTCCGGGTTGGCGAGGAAGAGCTTGCCGAAGGCGACGGCGTCGGCATAACCGCTTTCCACGGCCTTGCCGGCGCTTTCGCGATCGTAGCCGTTGTTGACCAGCCAGCCGCCGGTGCCGCCTGCCTTGCGGTAAATGTCCTTCAGTTCCTGGTAGTCGAAGGGCTTGTCGCCCTGGAAGAAGGCGCGGTCGCCGCCGGTCGCACCCTCGACGACGTGGATGAAGGAGAGGCCGCGGGGGCCGAGCTGTTCGACGACATAGTTGAAGACGGCCTGCGGGTTCGGATCGCTGACGCCGTTTGCGGGCGTCACCGGCGACAGGCGGATGCCGACGCGGCCGGCGCCGATTTCCCTGGTCACCGCATCGACGACTTCGAGCACGAAGCGGGCGCGGTTTTCGATCGAACCACCGTATTCGTCAGTGCGCTGGTTGGCGCCCGACTTCAGGAACTGGTCGATCAGGTAGCCGTTGGCGCCGTGGATTTCGATACCATCGAAGCCGGCGTCGATCGCGGCGCGGGCGCCTTTGGCGAAATCGGCGACGATGCCGGGGATTTCAGAACGTTCCAGCGCGCGGGGAGCGGACGTATCGACAAAGGCGCCGCTGCCGTCCGGATTGATGATGTAGGTCTTGCCGCCGGCGGGAATGGCCGAGGGAGCAACCGGAGCGCCGCCGTTCGGCTGCAGCGAGACATGCGAGACGCGGCCGACATGCCAGATCTGGGTGACGATCTTGCCGCCCCTGCGATGAACGGCTTCGGTCACCTTCTTCCAGCCTTCGATCGCCTGCGGCAGGTAGAGACCCGGTACATCCGCATAACCCTGGCCCTGCTGGGTGATCGGGGTGCCTTCGGTAACGATCAGGCCGGCGGTGGCGCGTTGTTCGTAATAGGTGACGTTGAGGTCGTTGGGGATCGCTTTCGGCGAACGGTTGCGCGTCAGGGGAGCCATGACGACGCGGTTCGAAAGTTCGATATCACCGAACCTGATCGGATCAAAAATGCTGGCCATCGGAAATTCCTTATGCGGTTGGGAGGAGGCGGGTCCGATCAAAGGGTTGATCGGAGCTCTTCGAGGAAGGCCGCGATATTGTGTTCATCGCGGTGGTAGAATGCCCATTGGCCGACGCGGTCGATCTTGACCAGGCCGGCTTTTTCGAGCGTCGAAAGATGCGCCGAGACCGTGGATTGGGAGAGGCCGCAGCGTTTTTCGAACTGGCTGGCGCAGATGCCCATTGCGAGCGGGTGCGCCTGATCGGAGAAATGGCGTTCCGGCTCCTTCATCCATTCCAGGAATTCGACCCGGGCCGGATGGGCCAGCGCTTTGAGAATTTCCGTCTTGTCCATCGTCGGGATCCATATCGGAGTTTATCGATATATAGATCGTCTGGCGCCGATTTAAAGGAAGCGGTTTGCAGAGAAACGAAGGATCGTAAAAAAATGGGCCGCCGGATCGCTCCGAGGCCCAATAATTGTGAAGGTTAAAACCTCCAGAGGGGAACAGCCAGCGCAAACAACAGGGACGTCGTCGAAGCGCGCCGGCTGATCTCAATATGGGGAGATGGTTTGCCCAGGACAAGGGTGCGGACAGGATATTGAGCGGAAGTTTCGACCGGGATTTTGACAGGTGAAACGAGCTGGACGATCCCATGCCGGTTCGGAATATATCGGGGCAAAAAAAAGAGGGCCACTGGATTGCTCCAGGGCCCTATAAGTGTGAAGGTCAAAAAACCTCCAGAGGGGAACAGCTGCTGCGGCGGAACTGGGAGGAAAAGCCGCCATGTGCATCAGCTATGTGCGATATGGTGGTTTTTTGTGCAGTGAACAATAGCCTTTTGTGCAGGCCAGCCATGCAAAGGCTGCAACGCTTTGTTTTTATGCGTTCAATGGCTACATATCAGGCGGCCGCAGAACTCTACAAAGCCCTTGCTTTCCGGGGCATCGCCCGACCACAGGCGGTCCGCAGGGATCCTTCAGAAGTTCCAGTTGCGGGCCTTGCCGACCACGAAATCGCGGAAGACTTTCAGCTTCGCGGCGTTCTTCATTTCATCCGGATAGCAGAAATAGGTGTCGAACGAGGGGATGTCGGCGTTGATCGCCAGCTGAATCAGTCCCGGGTCGCGGCCGACGATATAATCCGGCAGGCAGGCTATGCCGATTCCCAGCAGGCAGGCGCGCTTGATCGAGGTCTGGCTGTTGATCTGCAGATGCGGCGTGCGGGTGTTGTCCGATGAACGGCCGGCATATTCCAGCCAGTTGACGTCCAGCAGATAGTTGGGTGCCGGTTCACCGAAGGTGATGATGCGGTGGTTGTCGAGATCCTCGATCGACTGCGGCTCGCCGTGCCGGTTGATATAGGAGGGGGCCGCATAGACGTGCATGTGCACGGTGAAGAGCTTGCGCTGGATGAGATCGGATTGCACCGGCTGGCGAAGCCGGATGGCGCAATCGGCATGGCGCATGTTGACGTCCACTTCCTCGTTGTCGAGGATCAGCTGGATCGACATTTCCGGGTAGAGCTGCAGGAATTCCTGCACCTTGTCCGTCAGCCAGCCCTGGCCGAGGCCGACGGTGGTGGTGACGCGCAGCTTTCCGGACGGTTTTTCGGTCGTCTCGGTGAGCTGCATCTTCACCGTCTCGAGCTTCAGCAGCACGTCGTGGGCGGTGCGATAGAGGAGTTCGCCCTGTTCGGTGAGGATGAGGCCGCGCGCGTGGCGATGGAAGAGTTTTACCCCGACATCCTGTTCCAGCGCGCTGACCTGCCGGCTGATCGCCGACTGGGACAGGTGCAGCTTGTCGGCCGCATGGGTGAAGGACCCTGCCTCCGCCGCCGCGTGGAAAATGCGCAGTTTATCCCAGTCGAGCGGCACACCCATCGTTGAACGTCACTCCGCGGCTATGGCAACCGGCTGGATGCCGGAGAGGTAACGTTCGGCCTCGAGCGCTGCCATGCAGCCCATGCCGGCGGCGGTGATGGCCTGGCGGAAAGTATCGTCCGTCACGTCGCCGGCGGCGAACACACCGGGCACGTCGGTCGCGGTCGAATCGGGCGCCGTCCACAGATAGCCGTTCGGCTTCATCTTCAATTTGCCCTTGAAGAGTTCGGTCGCCGGCGCATGGCCGATCGCCACGAAGACGCCGTGGATCGGGAAGTCGGTGACCACGCCGGTCTGGGTGTTGCGCAGCTTGACGCCTTCGACCGACGGCGGCATCGGCGCCTTGGCCGGCTTGCCGGTGATCTCGGCGATCTCGGTGTTCCACAACACGCTGACATTGGGGCGCTGGAAGAGGCGCTCCTGGAGGATCTTTTCCGAACGGAAGCTATCGCGGCGATGCACGACCGTGACCGACTTGGCGATGTTCGACAGGTAGAGCGCTTCCTCTACGGCGGAATTGCCGCCGCCGACCACGATCACGTCCTTGTTGCGATAGAAGAAGCCGTCGCAGGTGGCGCAGGCGGAGACGCCAAAACCCTGGAAATGCTGCTCGCTCTCGATGCCGAGCCATTTTGCCTTGGCGCCGGTCGAGATGATGATCGTCTCGGCGGTCCAGACCTGGCCGGAATCGGTGCGCACGGTGAACGGGCGATGGTTGAGCTCGACTTCGGTGACGAGGTCGTTGACGATCTCGGCGCCCACATGGGTCGCCTGTTTCAGCATCTGCTCCATCAGCCAGGGACCCTGGATGGGATCGCCGAAGCCCGGATAATTCTCGACATCCGTGGTGATCATCAGCTGGCCACCCTGTTCCATGCCGGCGATCAGCACCGGTTTCAGCATCGCGCGCGCCGCATAGATAGCGGCCGTGTAGCCAGCCGGGCCGGAGCCGATGATCAGGACCTCGGTGTGACGGGAGGACATGGACAATTTCCTTTCAAAGACCGGTCGACGTTTCGTTGCCCCTCATATAGGTGGTCGATGTCCGGTCTGCCGCTTTAGAAGCGCCATGTAAGAGTGATCCATGCAGCAATGCAAGGGCAGCCTTGCACTAACAACAGATCAGTTGGCACGGGAGGCCCCTTAGAGCAGTCTGGCGACATATTCTTGCTTAAAATTCCTCTTGCGATAAAAGCACAGCAGAATGAAGGGGACTTCCGTGCTTCGCGCCGATCTTGACGCCATCGACCTAAAAATCCTGAAGGAATTGCAGCGCGACGGGCGCATGACCAATGTCGAGCTCGCCGAACGTGTCGGCATTTCGGCGCCGCCCTGCCTGCGCCGGGTCCGCAAGCTCGAAGAAGCCGGCATCATCGAGGGGTATCACGCGCTTCTCAACGCCCCGAAACTCGGCGTCGATCTCGTCGCGTTCTGCATGGTCGGGCTGAAGCGGCAGTCGGACGCGGACTTGAAGGCCTTCGCTTCCAAGGTCCAGCAATGGCCGATGGTGCGCGAAGCCTGGATGGTCAACGGGGACAGCGATTTCCTGCTGCGCTGCGCCGCCCAGAACCTCACGGTTTTTCAGGATTTCGTCATCGAGGTGCTGACCGCCGACCAGCATGTGGACACGGTGCGCACCATGCTGACCATCCGGCAGGTGAAGCAGCTGGGGCTGGTCGAGATCTGAAGCGCCCCGTTGCGGCGGGCGTTTCGTCACTTGCTCCCGGCAGGGCGAAACCGCTTCTTTTGAATGAAGGCGATCAGCTTGTCCTCCATCAGGCGCCGCTGCTTGGCAAGCGCGTAGAACCATTTCCGCTTGTTGGTTTTTCTGGCGCGGCCGGAGCTTGTGAGGATTTCGCTTGCCGCATCCGTCGTGGTGACGGGCGAGGGCCAGAAGGAATAACCGTGGCCGGTGCGGGTCAGCCAATGGCGGAAATAGTTGTCGACGGGGGCGAACATCTTTTTGTGTTCCTCGATGAACAGCCGGGCGCCTTCGCGCGACCAGACGATGGCGCTTGTGGTCATCGGGAAATAGTGGGCAGCCACCAGCTCGCAGTCATGGCCGCCGATCTCGTAGCGGGAAAGCGGGGTGGCGATCTTCAGCTTGTTGTTGCCGATATTGATCAGCCGCCAGTGTGGATCGGCTTTTTCGAGATCGGGGAGGGCGGCTTGAAGCAGTTCGACCGGATTGCAGAGCGGCAGGGCGTCGTCTTCCAGCACCAGCGCGTAACGGGCGTCGGACTTCAAAAAATGTTCGGCGACCTTCAGGTGGCTGCGGTAACAGCCGATTTCGCCGCCGACCAGCGTGCGGCCCATGTAGCTCTCGGCGCGCTCCGCGTCATAGTCCGGGATCGTCGCAAGATCGAACTTACGGCCGTCGACGGCGGAAATCCGTTCGAAGGGGACGCCGAAGGCTGAAAGCCGGTCGCTGATGGTCTGCAGGCGGTCATTGCTGCCATCCAGATTGATGACATAGGTCTCAAGCGATTGCATTTTTTCCTTTTCCGGCAAGGAGGCGCGGCGGCGTTTCGCTCGCCCTGGCCGCTCTCGGCGCCGGTAGACTTGTGATGGTCGAACCTTTTCGAACGTTGCTATATCGTGGCCGGGTGGTTTTTGGAACAAGCTCGTTCCGGCCCGATAACATCGTTCGTGCAACTGCCGGGAGGTGTGGTGCCGTATCCGGAACAGGTCCCGCATTTAAGGCAACCGTTTTCGTCGCATTTGCGCAGGTTTTTCAACCGTAACAGGTCGGCGGTGCTTCCTTCGGATGCCGATTTCGGTATACAGCGGCGTAAAGAAAACGGCAGGACGACGATTTATGCGGGTTCATCAGTATATTTTCGGCAAGGACGGCGGGGCGGAGAAGTTCTTCGTGCATCTGGTCGGGGCTCTCGATCGCCGCGGCGTCGAGCAGACGGTCGTGATGCGCTGGAACCGCCGCTGGAAGCCGGATGTCGAGGCCCATGCCAAGGTGATCGAGAGCAATTTCCGCAACCTGTCGATCGATCGCATCCTGTTGCCGATGAAGGTGCTCTCCATCGCAAAGCGTGACAAGGCCGACGCGATCATTTCCTGGTCCACCCGTGGCGCCCGCCTGATGCCGGACTATAAGGGCGGTATCAAGCTTTCCCGCCTCGGCGACTACCCGACCCATCTCGGTTATTTCAAGAATTCCGACATTCTCGTCTGCAACACGCCGGGCATTGCCGACCACGTGCGCAACAATCTCGGCTGGACCCGCGGCGTCGAGGTGATCTCCAACTTCACCGATACATCGGTGGTGGCGCCCGTCTCCCGCTCGATTGCCAATACGCCGGAAGGCGTGCCGCTGGTCATGACCATGGCGCGCTTCGTCAAGCGCAAGCGGATCCATCTGCTGATCGAGGCGATGACGGCCGTGCCCGAAGCCTATCTGTGGATCGCCGGCGAGGGCGAGGAGCAGGAGGCACTGGAGGCGGTGGTGCGCGAGCACAAGCTCGAGAACCGGGTGCGGTTCCTCGGCTGGCAGAAGGATGCGCGGCCCTATGTCGCCGCCGCCGACATGTTCATCATGCCGTCCAGCCACGAGCCGCTCGGCAACGTGATTTTCGAAGCCTGGGCACAGAGCAAGCCGGTAATTTCGTCGCGTTCGGAAGGCCCGTCCTGGTTCATGCAGGACGGCGAAAACGGCCTGCTCGTCGATATCGACGACACGGCAGGATTTGCGCGCGCCATCAACCAGGTGATCGCGGACCGCCAGCTGGCGGCGAGCCTTGGAGAAAAGGGCAGGGCGACGCTGGTCGGCCAGTTCTCGGAAGAGGCCGTGGCAGGCGCCTATATCGACCTGTTCAAGCGGAAGCCGTGATCCGGTAGATATTGCCGAGCAGCTTTGCCTCGCCCTCGATGCTGAAGTTTTCAAGCGCGTGGGTGCGGGCCCGGTGGGAGGCCGCCTTGCGGCGCTGCTCGTCATCCATGAGGAGCGCAGCGGCATTGGCCATCGCATCAACGCTGTCGCGGGCGATGATCAGGCCGGTCTCTTCATCGCCGGTCACCAGCAGTTCCGGAAACGCGCCGACATCGGTGGCGATCACGGGAACCGCGGTCGCCATGGCTTCCAGCGGGGTCAGCCCGAAACCTTCCCAGCGCTGCGGCGCGATGAACAGGTCGAGGCCGCGGTACCATTCGTTGATATCGGTGTGCTCACCGACGAACAGTATGCGATCGGCAAGCCCTGCGGCGGCAACCTTCTTCTTCAGGCCGTCCTCGAATTCCACATGCGGGCCGGTGGCGCGGCCGGCGACGATCGCCGACCAGTCCTTGCGCTCTGCGAGCAGTTTGATCATCGAATCCACGAAAAGATCGGTGCCTTTCTGGCGGCGCACGCGGCCGAAGCAGCCGACGATCTTCTGCGCGGGATCGAGCCCTTTGGCGCGCTTGGCTTCCGCCTTGTCCGAAGGCGGCGAGAAGCGGTTCGTATCGATGCCGTGCAGCACGACGGTGTTCTTGACGGTAAGATAATCCGCCGTCTTGCCGCTCGTGGCAATGACGCCATCCATCTTGGAGACCAGCCATTTCGTCCAGCCGGTATGGTGGCGCTGGGAGGCCGAGGTGAAGACGATCTTCAACGGCATGCGCAGCACGTCGCGCATGACGATCGCCGGCAGCATCTCGACGTTGCGGCGGGCATGCCAGATCCGGCACCGTTTTCCGCGCGGCGGGGTCCACAGGCGGAAAAGGTCGCGATAGCGGATGTGCGGCAGATCGGCGGGCAGGCCGGGGCCGAGCGCCGCGACCTTCTGGCCGAGCGCGCGCTGAACCGGTACGAGCTGGATGATCGTCGATGTGACGCCGGAGAGGCGCCGCTTGAAATTCGGCGCGATCACTTCGACGTCACGGATATCGATGATGGCGGGATCGCCTCTTTTGCCCACGGGCGTATCAGCCCCAGGAAACGGCGAGGATTTCGTAGGCCTTGGAGCCGCCCGGCGCGACCACTTCTATGGAATCGCCCTTTTCCTTGCCGATCATCGCACGCGCGATCGGCGAGGAGATGGAGATGCGGCCGGCCTTCACGTCGGCTTCCTGATCGCCGACGATCTGGTAGATCTTTTCCTCGTCGGTGTCCTCGTCGACGAGCTTGACGGTGGCGCCGAACTTGATCTTCGAGCCGGACATCTTCGACAGGTCGATGACTTCGGCGCGCGCCGTCAGGTCTTCGAGCTCGGTGATGCGGCCCTCATTGTGGCTCTGGGCTTCCTTAGCGGCATGGTATTCGGCATTTTCCGAAAGGTCGCCATGGGCGCGCGCTTCCGCGATTGCCTCGATGATACGGGGGCGCTCCTCCTGCTGACGCCAGCGCAGCTCCTCCTGCAGCTTGGAAAAACCACTCTGCGTCATCGGTACCTTTTCAACCATTTTCTTGTCCTTCAGGCGCATGCCCGCGGATACCGCGGACACAAAAAGAAACAGGTTCCGGAGCGAAACTTCGGAACCATCGTAAAATCAGAATGTAGGTCACTATAACAGAATTTCGACAGCGAGCGCTAGGAATTTCGAAACCCTGTCGGTGTGCTCCTCCTTCCGCATCTGGATGCAAGCGGCACCAAATGTCAATGACTTGACGGGAAGAAAAAGAACATTTAGTGAACGTACTAATGAAGAAGTCGCTGAAAGAACGCCTGGCGATCCTTTCGGACGCCGCCAAATACGATGCTTCCTGTGCCTCGAGCGGAACCGTGAAGCGGGACTCGTCTGCGACCGGCGGGCTCGGCTCGACAGAGGGGTCGGGCATCTGCCACGCCTATGCACCGGATGGGCGATGCATATCGCTGCTGAAGATCCTGCTCACCAATTTCTGCATCTACGACTGCGCCTATTGCATCAACCGGTCCTCCAGCAATGTGGAACGGGCGCGTTTTTCGCCGGAAGAGGTGGTCTGGCTGACGCTGGAATTCTACCGGCGCAATTATATCGAAGGCCTGTTCCTGTCGTCCGGCATTATCCGCTCTTCGGACCACACGATGGAGGAGATGGTTCGGATCGCGCGGGAGTTGAGGACCACGCATAATTTCCGCGGCTATATCCACCTGAAGAGCATTCCGGAGGCTTCTGCGCACCTGATCGAGGAGGCGGGGCTTTACGCCGACCGGCTGTCGATCAATATCGAACTGCCGACCGACAGCGGCATCGGCAGGTTCGCGCCTGAAAAGCGGCCGGAAAACATCCGCCGCTCCATGGGCAAGCTGCGGCTGAAGATCGAGGAAATGGCCGAGCCGACGCTGCAGACGAAACGAAGGAAGACGTTTGCGCCGGCCGGGCAGAGCACGCAGATGATCGTCGGGGCGGATGGCGCCAGCGATGCGACCATTCTTGGCACCAGCGCCCGGCTCTATGGCAGCTACGGGCTGAAGCGGGTCTATTATTCCGCGTTCAGCCCGATCCCGGATTCGTCGAAAAACCTGCCGCTGATCAAGCCGCCTCTGATGCGCGAGCACCGGCTCTACCAGGCGGACTGGCTCTATCGTTTCTACGGTTTCGATATCGGCGAGATCACCGCGACGCAGGCGGGTGGCATGCTCGACCTCGATCTCGATCCGAAGCTCGCCTGGGCGCTCGGCCATCGCGAACGGTTCCCTGTGGACGTCAACCGGGCGGAGAAGGAGATGCTGCTTAGGGTGCCGGGTTTCGGCACCAAGACGGTGAAGGGCATCCTGTCGTCGCGGCGGTTCCGGCGGCTGCGGCTCGATGATTTGAAGCGTCTTGGTGTTTCGCTCAGGAAGGTGCAGCCGTTCATCACGGCGGAGGGCTGGACGCCGCACCGGCTCGTAGACCGGACAGATCTCAGGGCAATGTTCGAGCCGAAGCCCGAGCAGCTGTCGCTGTTATGAGATACCGTTTTTCGCTGCGGGGCAGGGGCGATCTGACCGAGTGGCGCGATGCCGCCCGTGCATTCCTGATGGCGGGCGTCGTGCCCGAATATATCGAATGGCGGACCATGGACGATGCCGACGGGCTGTTCGGTTTCGACGACAATCACCTGCCGCCGCCGCAGCCAGACTGCAGCCCGATGGCGGTGCAGCCTGCCTTCATCCGGCTGGCGCAGGCGGTACTCTGCCATTCCGACCCGACCCGGTTTGCGCTGCTTTATCGCATGCTGTTCCGAATGGTGCATGGCGGGGTTGTACATGGAAGGCATCTGTTGCGGATGGCGACCGATCCGGACGTGGCGGCGGCGGCGCGGATGGCGAAATCGGTCGGCCGCGACTATCACAAGATGACTGCCTTCGTGCGGTTCAAAGAGTTGCCGCTCAAGGAGGGGGCGGCCGGGCGGCGGCGCTTCATCTCCTGGTTCGAACCGGATCATTTCATCATCGCCCGGGTGGCGCCGTTCTTCCAGCGGCGCTTCGCCGACATGGACTGGCTGATCGCCACACCGAAGGGTTCCGCTTCCTGGGACGGCGAGACGCTGCGCACCACCGACGAGCCGGCGGACAAGCCCGACCTGCGCGACGAGACGGACGAGCTGTGGCGCACCTATTACGCCTCGATCTTCAACCCGGCGCGGCTGAAGGTGAAGATGATGACCACGGAGATGCCAAAGAAATACTGGAAGAACCTGCCGGAGGCGGAGCTCATACCGGGCCTGATCGCCAATGCTGAGGCACAGGTCATCGACATGGCACGCAAGGCGGCGAGCGAGCCTTTGCCTTTCCATCACCGGATCCAGCAGGCGGCGGCCAGGGCTCCAGTGGAGCCCAAGGCAGCCGTGGGCACGCTTGCGGCGCTGAAGCAGGAGGCGCGGCATTGCACCCGCTGCGACATCCATTGCCTGGCGACCCAGACGGTGTTCGGCGACGGGCCGCCGGACGCGCGCGTGATGTTCGTCGGGGAACAGCCGGGCGACCAGGAGGACCTGGCGGGCAAACCCTTTGTCGGGCCGGCCGGAAAACTGTTCAACGACGTGATCGGCGAGGTCGGCATCGACCGAAGGTCGCTCTACATCACCAATGCGGTGAAGCATTTCAAATACGAGCCGCGCGGCAAGCGACGCATCCACCAGAAACCTAATATGGGCGAGGTGCGGCAATGCCGCTGGTGGCTGACCCAGGAACTGGAACTCGTGAAGCCAAGGCTGGTGGTAGCGATGGGAGCAACGGCGCTCTTCGCGCTCACCGACATGCGCCGGAAGCTGGAGGACGTCAGGAGCGAGCCCATTCCCCTTAAGGAAGGGCGCACGCTCTTCGTGACGGTCCATCCGTCCTATCTGCTGCGTATTCCCGACGAAGGCAGGAAGGCGGAGGAGCTTGCCCGGTTCAGGGAGGATATGAGCCGGATCAAGCGCCTGGCGGCGTGAGCGGAGAAAATGATTCAGGGCCCGCTAGGACACGAAGGTCGGATTGCTCGGCAGGTTGAGCGGAGCGTAGGCGCCGGTACTCTGGCGGGTTTTGACGGATTGATGGATCAGGGCATCCTGCGGGATCAGGCGCGGGTCGACGCAAGGGATATAATAACCTGTCGCAGCGTGGCGTTTCCGCCAGGAGGTTTTCGGGACCTTGCGCGGGATGCACTCCACGACACGCCATGCCCAGTTCATCGAATCGTGCAGAGGCGCGCGCTGATCGAGTTCGACGTAGTCGTGCTTCTCCCCTTCACCCAGAACGATCTTGCTGATGATATCGTCCTTGTAGTGGAGGCCGGTCGGCCGGGTCTCCCGGATCATCCAGTCCAGCGGAATCTTGATCTGGCCGCTTTCCTCTTCCGGGAAGCCGCCGCCGACATCGCAGTGGAACCCCGAGAACCACACCTCCCTGGCGTTCTGGGGTCCCTTTGGCGCGGCAAAGGGATTGCCGCGATAGACCTGGCCGGGTGTCCACGGTTCGGGCCTGAACATGGTGCGCTTCTCGTCGATCGCGAGAGCATGGCGCACCCACTCGACGCTGGGATTGCGATGCGTGAACGGGTGGGTCTTCAGCTGCAGCCGGCCGTGGCCGGTCTCGATCATCGAGGCGACCGTGTCGAAGAGACCGAGCAGCTTGATCGGGGGGCGGTCGTTGTCGAGCATCCGCTCGTAAATGCGCATGCCGGCGAAAGGCGAGGCGTTTCCTCCGCCTGACGCCGGCGGTTGCTCGGATATATCCTTGTAGGTCCGGTAAGCGTAGTCGAGGAGATTGAGATAAAGAGGCGAGGTCAGCCCGAAGGCGTGGATAAAGCCTGCCAGCACCCTGGCGGTATAGGCGCCACGGCTGAAGCCGAACAGGTAGATGCGGTCACGGTCCGGGTGGCCGCCGTTCTCAACAGGCCCGCAGTCATAGTTTTCGACAAGGAAGCGATAGGCTTCCTTGACGTTGTGATCGAGGCCCCAGCCGGTCGCAAGGCCCCACACTTCGGTCGCGTTCCGGGCGAACGAAGACCAGTTTTCGTCAGCTCCGAATGTGCCGACGCCGGGATCGTAATAAACGATCTGCCTTTCGGAGCGCTCCAGCGTTCCGAACAGTCTCAGGATATTGGTGCGGTCGGCGGATATTTCGTTCGACGTGCCGTCGAACAGAATGACGATATTCTTTGACATGGTTCCCCCCGGATGATCCAGCCGGGAGACTATCATCACCATGTCATGTTTACAATTTTAAGTAGATGCATCAGTCTTGGCATTCGTCATTTTGCGGGAGGCAGGCATGGCCGATTTCAGATTCGCGACCTTCAATCTCTATCATTTCGCAGCACCCGGCATTTTCTGGCACGAGCGGGATCCGAAATCGACCTATACGCCCGAGCAGTGGCAGGCCAAGCAGGCCTGGATCGCAGGCAGGCTGGCGCAGATGAACGCCGATATCGTCGGCTTTCAGGAAGTGGTCTCGTTCGAGGCGCTGAGGGACCTGACCGCCGCAGCGGGTTATCCGTATTTCTACAACGCCGGCGCGCCGATTTTCGACGCCGAGGACAGCGCGATCTATGTGAATGCCACGGTTGCGATCGCCTCGCGTTATCCGTTCGCGGCGGTGGGGGACCTGATAGGGGTTGCCGATATCGACGTCGATACGGTTGTCGATCCCGGTTTCACGTTTTCCCGCACGCCGGTTGCGGCGCGCATCGACCTGCCGGGAATCGGCGGGACGGACATCTATGTCTGCCATCTGAAATCGCAGGGCGCATTCGTCGATCCGCGCGATGTCGATCCGATCGAGGACTGGGCCGCTAAGATCAAGACCTATTATTCGCTGCGCAATGCCGCCGGCGTCGATCAGGTCGCCAAACGTGCAGCGGAAGCGGGCGTCGTCTACCGGCTCTTCCGCCGCGCCATCGACAGCGACAACGACGCGCCGGTCCTGCTGCTCGGCGACCTCAACGAGGGGCCGGATTCCCACACGATCGGCATTCTGACCCAGGGCGAGCGGGTATTTTCCTGGGGCAGCATTCCGGGCAACGACGTTCCGGCGGAATTCGCCTTCCTCAAACACGTCTACAAGCTCTACGACGCGTGGGCGCTCGTGCCGACCCAGCTTCAGGGCCGGCCGATCACCCACAGCAGTTCGGGCCACGGTTCGATCCTCGACTACGCGATCGTTTCCAACGGCCTCAATCCGAACAACCCGCGCCGGCGCGGGGCGGTGACCAAGGTCGAGATCTTCGACGATCATTTCCGCGACGGGCCACCGAAGGGGATTGCCTCCGACCACGCGCCGGTCGTCGTCACCATAGCCGGACGCGGTGCCTGAAGACCTGGGAGTTCAAAGACTTGGAAGCTCCAAGACTTGGGAACGCGCCGAACCGTTTCCTCATCGAGGCCCGGTCGTGCCGGCTCTGCGACCGGCTTGGCGGGCTCCGCTTAGGAGCGCCGCTTTAAGATGGCAGGCAAAAGGCGGCGGCCAAAGGCGATGCTTCGGCCGTGCCGTCATGGTCAGGCGAAATAGCTCTGCAGCGGGCGGACTTCGAGATTGCCGGCCTTGAGCGCCTTGATCGCCATGGCGGCAGCTTCGGCGCCGGCCATGGTGGTGTAATAGGGCACCTTCTGCATCAGCGTGGCGCGGCGCAGCGACTTGGAGTCGGAGATCGCCTTGTTGCCGTCCGTCGTGTTGATGACGAGCTGGACCTGACGGTTGCGGATCGCATCCTCGATATGCGGACGGCCTTCCAGCACCTTGTTGATGCGGGTCGAGGCGATGCCCTGTTCGGCGAGGAAGCGGGACGTGCCGCCGGTCGCCAGGACCTTGAAACCGATCTCGGTCAGGATGCGGATCGCCGGCAGCACACGGACCTTGTCCTCGTCACGGACGGAAACGAAGACCGTGCCGTCACGCGGCAGTTCGACATTGGCGCCGAGCTGCGACTTGGCGAAGGCCAGCGCGAAATCGGTATCGAGGCCGATGACTTCGCCGGTCGAGCGCATTTCGGGCCCGAGCAGCGTATCGACGCCCGGGAAGCGGGCGAACGGGAAGACGGCTTCCTTGACGGCGATATGCTTGAGCGAGCGTGGGTCGGGCTTGGTGCCGTAGGCCGCAAATGTCGCGTCGAGCTTCTCGCCGGCCATGACCCGGGCGGCGATCTTGGCGATCGGCGCGCCGATGGTCTTTGCGACGAAAGGCACGGTGCGCGAGGCGCGCGGATTGACTTCGAGCACGTAGACGGTGCCGTCCTTGATGGCGAACTGGACGTTCATCAGGCCGCCGACGTTCAGCGCCTTCGCCATAGCCTTCGCCTGGCGTTCCAGCTCGTCGATCATCGCTTCGGAGAGCGTGCGCGGCGGCAGCGAGCAGGCCGAGTCGCCCGAATGGATGCCGGCTTCCTCGATATGTTCCATGATACCGGCGACATAGACGTCGGTGCCGTCGCAGAGGCAGTCGACGTCGACTTCGATGGCGTTGGTCAGGTAGCTGTCGAACAGAAGCGGGTTCTTGCCGAGCAGGGTGTTGATCTGGCCGGTCTTGTCGTTCGGGTAACGCTGCTTGATGTCTTCCGGCACGAGGCCCGGAACTGTGTCGAGCAGGTAGGTCTGCAGCATCGATTCCGAATGGATGATCTGCATGGCGCGGCCGCCGAGCACGTAGGAGGGGCGCACGACCAGCGGGAAGCCGATCTCGGCGGCGACCAGGCGGGCCTGCTCGACCGAATAGGCGATGCCGTTGTTCGGCTGGTTGAGGTCGAGCTTCATCAGAAGCTTCTGGAAGCGGTCGCGATCTTCCGCCAGGTCGATCATGTCGGGCGCTGTGCCGAGGATCGGGATGCCGTTCTTTTCGAGCGCTTCGGCGAGCTTCAGCGGCGTCTGACCGCCGAACTGGACAATGACGCCGACGACTTCGCCCTTTTCCTGCTCGGCGCGCAGGATCTCGATGACATCCTCGGCGGTCAGCGGCTCGAAATAGAGGCGGTCGGACGTGTCGTAGTCGGTCGAGACGGTTTCCGGGTTGCAGTTGATCATGATCGCTTCATAGCCGGCATCCTTCAGCGCGAAGGCGGCGTGGCAGCAGCAATAGTCGAACTCGATGCCCTGGCCGATCCGGTTCGGGCCGCCGCCGAGGATGACGACCTTCTTGGCAGCGGAGACTTCCGCTTCGGAGCGGAGCGAGCCCACGAAAGGCGTCTCGTAAGTCGAGTACATATAGGCGGTCGGGGAGGCGAATTCTGCGGCGCAGGTGTCGATCCGCTTGAAGACCGGACGGACGTTCAGCGAGTTGCGCAGTTCCGCGACTTCCTTCGGACGCTTGCTTGTCAGGCTGGCGAGGCGGGCGTCGGAGAAGCCCATGGCCTTC
>Ga0209758_1001368_pt1 | contig 29107 bp, 26 predicted proteins | sample AraplaMF_Col_mMF_FD_184258 | JGI IMG/M metagenome (GOLD analysis project Ga0209758, IMG submission 184258) | Arabidopsis root microbial communities from the University of North Carolina, USA - plate scrape MF_Col_mMF (SPAdes) (version 2) | ecosystem: Host-associated > Plants > Roots > Endosphere...
GCAGCTACCTATAAAGCGGAATTTGGCAGTGATCTGATAAGCGCCCTGCAAAGTGAATTAGAGTTTTGGGAATATGGCCCAATGATGCAGTTGATCACCAGTAAACCACAAATGTAATGGCGAAACATAAAAATACAGTACGCAGTAAGAGTGCCGGGAGTAAACTGTCTTCCCGATCACAGGCAAAAACGCGGAAAGGCCAGCATGCCATTGTACTAACGGCCCTGGCTGTGGGTGCTGTAGGCATCCTTGGTTATTTAGGTTGGCAGTACGTACGTAAACGGAAAATGGCCAAATCTGCTGATCTGGATACACTGCTGAATAATCAGTCGGCCAGCGCTTCCCTGTTACCGACCAGCAGTTTTCCCACTTCTACGATTGCTACGTCCACGGCTACGCCTTCCTATGTGGATGCCGGATTGATAAATAGGGCTATCATTCCACGTACAAATACCAGGGGGACCAGCCGGTCAACTACCAGTAGTTTTCCCTTGAAGAAGGGCAGCAAGGGAGAAACGGTTAGAGCATTACAGCAGGCTTTGCTGGATAAGTATGGGGCGGGTATTCTTCCGCGATATGGCGCAGATGGTGATTTTGGTAGCGAAACCGTCAATGCCCTGAAAAAGGTAGGACTGCCAACTACTATTGACGAAAGCACCTTCAACGTCCTGGTACCGGACGGAGACTCAGTCATTGATGCTTCCACACTGGCCAGTAAACTACATTCCGCTGCTATCGGCAGAAACCTGAATGCCGTGATCGCTTTACTGAAGCAATTAAAGAATAAGGAAGATTACCGGCAGGTAAGCGCTGTGTTTTCTGGGTACAGACTTCGGGGGGTACGTCAAACGTTGGTAAACGGGTTATTGGGTACATTCAGCGGTGAAGGCCAGAAACAAAAGATACGCTTTGAGTTTTTACGTATGGGACTACGCTACGATGGCAACCGGTGGAGCCTGGACGGATTGGACGGCAGGCCCATTATAACGGTAGAGCCTACTGCTATCTGGCTCAATGCTACACAAAGCGTACAAGTACCGGCCAGCATGGTATTAGGCCCCGAGGTCACGCGGCGATTGGATTACACTCTTTTTGAAAACAATAAAAAGTATTTCCTGGTGCCCACCAAATCGGTGCAGTACCTCTAATTCACTTCTTTTCATTTTTTAACTCATTCCTTTTATGGTTAATGAAATCAGGCAAGCCTTCGCGCAGCGTGGGTACAGGCTCCTTTTGCGTCCTTTTGAACTGAACGTGTTTGGCATCCGCTCCAATATCAGTATCCCGAATGTGTTTGATGACAGCATCAATGTGCTTTTTGTAGACAGCGCGGGAAAACCCCAGCTATATAGCTGGATGGCCACAACAGATCCCGGCACGTACTGGTTAAAAAATCCTATGCATCCACAAGGCACTGCCATATTAAAGCCGGGACAATATATCGGCTCTCATGCCCTGGGTATGCACCGTGGGGAGTATATGGCGCTTGTCCAGGTTAAACCACTTACTGTTATCCGGGATTTTAACCGGGATGATAGAGTTGATTATAATACAGGCAGGCAAATGACCGGTTTATTTGGCATCAACATTCACCGCGCATTGGAAGGCGGCAATACCCGGTATATCGACAGCCACAGTGCTGGCTGCCAGGTATTTGCCAGCGCAACGGACTTTGATGTTTTTCTTAGGTTGGCGGAACGCCATAAGAAATTATACGGCAACAGCTTTACCTATACACTCCTGCATGATTTGCCGGGTAGCAGTATACCACAATTTAATGCAGCGGGAAAGGTCACTAACAGCGATGAGATGAATGCTGTAAAAAAAAATTAGCCTTTAGCCTGGGCGGCCTATTCTTCGCTGCCGGGCTGGCGTACCTCACTTATTATTTCATTCAAAAAAAATAGTTCATCATGAAACAATTTATGAGACAAATATTGAGGGATAAAGATGATAATTATAGTCTGCGGGAACTGGTGATAATTATCCTACTCCTGGCCCTCATTACTGCATGGATCGGTCAGCAGTTCTTTGGGAAACATATACCCGATGCAATGTTTTACGCCTTTGCTTCATTGGTAGCTGCCGGTGTTTTCGGGTACAGCCTTGAAAAAAGAAGCCCTGGTGCAGGCGGGCCTACCTGGCTGTAACTGCCCATGCATCGTTTATTCACCACTTCGCAAGCAAACTTTATGAAATGTTCCTTGTTTGGATATGTATTCGCTTTCATTTTACCTGAGAAATAACAAAAGCGGAAGCAGCTGTTTTCGGCAGTGTGCTGATTTTTCATTGACGGTAACTCCGCTTGTTCTGCTATAAAATACAAATCTCATGCAAAGCACAGAAAGAACAATTATCTCCGGCATGACTTTGGCCACATCGCTCGCCTTCTATTGGTATGCGAGGGCGCATGACAAACATGAAGTGCCTTTTGTCATGATCGGTGCTTTTATCGGTAGCCTGATTGGTGAAAGAATTGTTGATAGCGTTAAAAACCGAGACAATGGCAGTACAGATCATTAATTATAGCGCTTTTATTCGTTTGGTAACGGATAGCTATGTACTGATGTTAGCTAAATCACACATCGTAGACATCGAGGTTATTCGTGACGACACGGTTCGAATTAGTATAGGGGGAGGCCCGTTACAGGAGGTTTTTATTAAGTTAGCCGATGTTACACTCCCTTCCGGTTTGGCAAATGCATCCGCACTGCGAGATGCTATTTCGAATATGCTGGACTATGCCAACCAATACGAAGCAGACGCGCTGGTAAAGCAACAGGCGCAACTAAACGAACTGGTTGCTATTAAGCAATTACTTAACCTTTGGGTATCAAAGCTAGATCTACAAACTGCAGAGTTGAAATTGCACACGACTTCGTTGAATGCAATCAATACTACCCTCACTACTGTCAAAAATAATACTGGGATAATCATCAGTAGGCAGGATGATTCAATCACACGATTAGTAGATCAGGTATTTTACCTGCAGCAAATATTAGCGAACGTCGGTGCAATACAAAATGCAGTAGAAGCCAACATTCTTAGTTATCATCAGAGTGAATTGATGAATCTGGAAGGGATATACATAGCTACGAGGGAGCTAAATAACTATTTCCAAAATGGCGGCACTACACCATAGTCTATTTCAGTTAGTTTTTATCTTATGAAGCAACAGGAATTTGTTAGAGCGATTCAAACGGACTTATTCACAGATAAAAAACACAATAAAATATCTGTGCAAAAACTAGCGGCGGGCTTTGGCATTACTGATAAAACTTTGGTAAAGGAGCTGACAGAGCTGGCTATAGTAGAAACAGCCCGCATGTATGCGCACCAACCTGGAACGATCCGTGAGCGGTACGGCAAAATTGTAGAACTATATTACCGGCAGGTCAATCTCTCTCACCGGACCAGCCAGTCTATCCTGCTACAGCAATACTCTACACCTGCCCCCATTGGTTACTTGGTCGGTGTATTCTGTAAACTGGACAACCTTCGAAGTTCAGGAGGACTTGCTTTTGAGCCATCCGCAGGTAACGGATTGCTTACTATTGCCGCCTTTCCGAAAAATGTATATGTCAATGAAATTGATAAAGTAAGAAATAGCAACCTTCGTACACAAGGATATGGCGCTGTTTGGGATCGCGATGCCTCGCTGCCCTTTGCGGATTTGCGCGGCACCTTTCAGGCTGTTATCACCAATCCCCCTTTCGGCACATTGGATGAACCGGTATATTTCGATGAATATAAGATCACCGTACTGGAGCATTTGATGGCGCTACGGGCATTGGAGACAATGACAGATAATGGCAGGGCTGCTATCATTATTGGCGGGCATACAACTTGGGATGAGGAAGGTCGCATCCAGGCCGGGCGTAACCGTATTTTCTTTAATTACCTGTATAATCATTACCAGGTGGCCGACGTGATTAACATAGATGGGAAAAAACTGTATTCCCGACAGGGTGCTGCTTTTGATGTGCGATTGATATTAGTAGTTGAAAGGAAAGAAAGACCGTATGGCGCGGCACCGTTATATAATAAAGATCATGATATAGTAATACGAACCTTTGATGATTTGTTTAACCGTGTGATGACAGCAATGGAAATACCTAATAATGATCCCCTCCATGAAGTTAAAACCGTTGACATGCGAAGAAAAGAACTCGAAGCTAAAGCAATCATGCTAAAATTGGAATTGCTTAACCTGGATGGACTGTCCGGTTGGAATTATATAACAAAGCAAGGATACGTCAATGACAAAACGATGTTCAGGGAATACTTAAGCTCAAAAAAAGATCATCCTGAAACAATCATCTTTCTTGAAACACCCACTACATTTGCCACTTTCGACGATGATGCAGTACTACTTGCTGATCTCACCAAATCCAACTATATAAAGGCCCCCGGGTATCCGTTTTACGCACAAAAAGGGATATTAAAAGAAGACAGATATAAAATAAAGAAGCTGCTTCATGGTGCCGGTTATGAAACTTTATTTATTGAAAATGACAGGGCGCGAAGTGAAAAGCTAAAACCGGAACAGGTCGAGCGGGATCGGGCTACTTATAACAGGTATCTGGAAATCAAGGATCACTCCACCAAAAACATACTTCTTTTTAAGGAAGGCAGAACCTATACTACCTGGGGCAACGATGCAAATGTGGTAAAAAAACACATGCACGGTCACCATTACCAAGAGAAATCTTTTGTTGATAAACAGGGGGCCCTTATAAAAGGGCTCAGTTTCAGTCGGCTAAAATGGTATACCCCAACATTTCAAAAGTATGGATTTACCATCATTATCGCTGGTGAATCTTTAGGCGCTCCTTATCAACCTGCCTCCAATGCCTGTGTTGTATTGGATACCCAGGTGCCGGACAGTATGAGCTTCGAAACCCAGGCAGCCCTAGACCGTATCCGGCAGGAAGTGGGCGGCGACATCGACAATTTTGTCCGGCACCGGCTTGGATATCCTACCAAAGCAGCTTTGTGTAAAGCCCTTTCTGCTGAACAGACGGATGCGACCGCAATGTCCATTTATAACATCGAGGCAAGAGGCCAGGGCATGATCATTGGTGACCAGACCGGCATTGGCAAGGGCCGGGTCGCTGCCTCCATTATCCGGTATGCAGTACATCAAGGGTTGAAGCCAGTTTTCCTAACTGAAAAGGCCAACCTGTTCAGTGATATTTACCGTGATCTGGCGGCTATCGGTTCAGGCCACCTGAAACCCTTTATTGTCAATGCCCGCGAATCCAAAACCGACATTAAAGATGAAGATGGCAATGTAGTGTACCAGGCCCCAGCATTACCGGAGCAACAAAGCGCTTTTGAAAGCCGGGCGCTACCCGCCGGTTACGATTTCGTGGTTGCCACTTATAGCCAGTTCAACAGCCCAGAGAAAAAACCGGAGAAACCGTATTTCCTCAGGGAGATTGCGCAGGACAATATTTTCATCCTGGATGAAGCGCACAATAGCTCCGGTTCTTCCAATACGGGTAATTTCCTGCAAGGAGTGGTAGCACAGACCAGGGGCGTTGTCTTTCTATCGGCCACATTTGCCAAACGCCCTGATAACATGCCCATCTATGCCATGAAGACCGCCATTGCAGATTGTACCATGAGCAAGGACGAATTGGTGGAAGCCATTACCAAAGGGGGCGTTGCCTTACAGGAAGTATTGAGCGCCCAACTGGTAGCGGAAGGTCAGATGTTACGACGCGAACGTTCTTTCGAGGGTGTGGAAGTGAATTATATCTCCCTGGAAGATATGGGCGAAGAACACAGGGCCATAGCCGATAACATCACAGAAATCTTACGGGATATTATCGCCTTCCAGGATGCTTATATCAATAAGCTGGTAAAGCAGCTGGATAAAATTGCAGCGGCAGAGGGTAAGGAAACAGAGATTCGCAAGGGGACTTCCCAGGCAGGCGTAGACAATACACCTTACTTCAGTAAGATATTCCAGGTGATCAACCAAATGCTATTTTCCCTGAAAGCCGTGTCCGTAGCGGAGCGGGCCATTATGCGGCTGAAGGAAGGTAAAAAGCCGGTCATTGCTTTTGCCAGCACTATGGGCAGCTTCATTGAAACCTTGGAAGATGAAACCGGTATGCCGGTGGGTGATGGCAGTACCATCAATGCCGATTTTGCTGAAGTGTTGAAACGTGGCCTTGATGGGATTTTCCGCTATACGGAAAAGGATGTTACCGGTAAACCCATTTATAAAAGGTTTTCATTGAGTGAACTGGCACCGGAAGCTGGTATAGAATACCATCGTATCTATGAGCGCATTGAGCGCGTGGCTACCGGCATTACCATTTCTCCCATTGATGTGATTGTACAAATGCTCAAAGAAGCCGGTTATACTGTGGCCGAGGTGACCGGTAGGAAATTCGAGTTGCAACTCAACCGGAAAACCAGTATGGGCATGGTGCTTTCCCGTAAAAAGATCAATACCAATGATACCTTTCGCAGGTTTAATAACAATGAGATAGATGTACTCATGATTAACCAGTCCGGTAGCACAGGTGCATCAGCTCATGCCATCCCTACCGCAAAGGTTCCAAGAGAGGAAGTACGCCAGCGAGTAATGATCGTATTACAGGCCGAACTGGACATTAACACGGAAGTACAGAAGCGGGGCCGTATCAACCGCACGGGTCAAATCCTGAAACCCATCTATGATTATGTTACTTCTGCTATCCCTGCCGAAAAGCGGCTCATGATGATGCTACAGAAGAAACTGAAATCATTAGATGCCAATACCACCAGTAACCAAAAGCAATCCACGAAGATATTGGATGTCCCCGATTTTTTGAATAAGTACGGTGATAAGGTCGTTAAGGAATACCTGGCAGAAAACCTGGAAATTAACCGCTTGCTGGATGACCCTTTACATTTGTTGACCTCCGGGGAAGATGACGGCGGCAGTGATCAATCATATACCGAAGATGCCGCCCACAAGGTTTCCGGACGGGTAGCTGTTCTTTCTACCAAAATGCAGCAGGATTTTTACAATGAAATCGCCAGCCGCTATAATGACTACGTAGAATACTTACAACAGGTAGGTGAATATGATCTGGAAGTAGAGGCGATGGATCTGCAGGCCGAAACTGCCAGTTCCCGTGTGGTAAAGATGGGAAAAGGCAGTGACAGCGCTTTTGGTAATGATAGCATCCTGGAAACAGTCAGGGCCAATGTATTGAAAAAGCCCTTTTCCCGGTCTGAACTGGAAAACCTGCTGGTGGAGGTATTGAGGGATAAGGAAGCCGCAGACTTCACCCAGGAATTGATAACGGTATTTGAGCAGTTTGCCGATCAGAAGCTAGCGGCTGAACAGCAGGAAGAATCAGCCAGGTATGATAGGCTGATTGAGTATATTCCATCGGAACCCAAAATTAAAAAGCTGGGGCCTGGCCAGCGGGATTGGTTGGCCGCTGTCAAAGAACGGGAAAACGAGCTGGAAGCGGCCAGGCAAAAGAAGCTGGAGCAGATGGCCATCAAAGCCGGTAATGGCAAAGACTATTTACTAAAAATATTCCGGTTCTTTTATCCGGGCCGTTACCTGAATTACCCGGTAGAAACTTTCACTGGGGGCCATGAGCAGGTTCCTGCTGTTTTTATCGGCTATCAAATAGAGCTGAAAAAGAAAAATCCTTATGTTCCTTCACAGATAAAGTTGCGCTTTGCTATCGCCAATAGCAGCAAATACCTCCCCGTCCCTGCTTCCCTTTCTGAAAAAATTATGGCAGTCATCGGGGCAAGTGCCGATAAATTGACCCCTGACCGGGCTACTATGCTCGATGAATGGGAAGCCTATACCAAACAGAACAATGTTGACCGCAAAACCCGGCATATTATCACCGGTAATTTATTACAGGCCTTCAGCGATTTTAAAGGAAAGCTGGTAAGTTATACCACCCTGGACGGCCAGGTTAAAAAAGGCATCCTGCTGCCGGAGCATTGGGACCCCGGTGAGCAAGTGGCCGACAATGTGACCGTCCCCGTACTCAACGCCCTGCCTTTGATTAAATCCATAGTGAATAATCACCACATGGTTACCAATAATGGTCTTTCCTTTTTCCGACAAGGCCAGCAGTTCAAGATCATAGTAGGCGGTTCAAGGGTTCGCGGTGGCGATATTTACCTGGACAAAGACCTGTTGCCCTTGGTGGAGGGGAATAATTTTCAGAAAACATCGGATAAAATGGTAGCAATGGTGGACGATGACAATATAGGACAGTTTGTTACCGTGCTACAAAATAACCACGGCCATTCTATGACCGTTAACAGTGCACAGTTCCGGCAAATACAGAAAGATGACCGGCGTTACAGCTCTCGTAAAATGATACTGCTGCCACCTCCTGCACCTAGTGAACAGGAAGAACAGCAGGACACTGCCCGCGCCGCCAAACGCCGCCGCCTGGATCTGGAAGCCCAAGCCCTTATCATAAAATTAAAATTACTTGCTGCATAAAACTTTCAAAGATGTTTACACCGGAAAATTATTTTGGTAAAATTAAGGATATAGATTTCAGTCAGATGCCAGAAGCCATTCAGGATGGGCATAAATTCATAGTGAATGCCACCGATAACGGTATGGATTGGAAGGAATATCTTGAAAGCTCAGCCATCAAAGAAATGATGGATACGTATTTCAGCAAGTTGCAACAATACCTTGATAAAAAAAAAGAGGAAATCCCTTCAGCACCTGTTGAACCTTATTCCAGGAAACCACGGACCGCTAAAAAAGGAAAGCAGGAAAAGGCCCCAAAGGCACCTAAGAAAAGAGCTACAAAAACCAACACTCCTGCACCTGCTCCTGAAGGTGAAAATATTGTATGGGTTGAGCGTGTACCTGAAGAAATACGTTTTATCAGACGATTTGTCAACTTACATGGTAGAGTAAAGGAAAAGGAAGATCTACTGCGATTTATCAACAGCCTGCAAAAAGCTATCCTGGAAAAACGTATCCGTAAAACATCTCCTTATGCGGAACAGATACGTTATATCCAGAATACTTTGATTAAAGTATATAATTCCATGAAGGGAAGAATGACGATGGAGGTAAAACCGGCAATCTATGAAGAAATGAAAGCCATTGTAGCCGGTGAAAAGGTGATTCCAGCCATTAACTTTATTAAACGGTATATTGGCATGAGCGGTAAGACCGGTACGAAGGAAAAAGCCCGGCAGCTGCTGGCCCAGATTGACAGGGCATTAGATAAAGGGACACTGAAACAGAGGGACAACTATATGACAGAGCTGTACCAGGTAAGAAAGAACCTGCAGGACTTTGTTAGTAGTAAACAGGTTCCTGTTCTGGAAATAGAAAAAGCTACCTTGAACGGTCTACAGGGCGTATTGCATGACTGTAATTGCGGTGGCGGACTACATGGCCTGGAGGCTGCCCCGCCTGCACTTCCACAGGTAATGAATAGTATGGATTTTGCCAAATTGCAGTTTAAAACGATTGGCTTAAAAGGGAAATGGCGGGATTTGATCGGTGATCCTTCCAGCAATTTTACGGCTATGGTATTCGGTAAGCCCAAAATGGGCAAATCGCATTTATGCGTAGATTTTGCAGGTTACCTGGCAGGTCATCATGGCAAGATTCTATATGTAGCCAAAGAAGAAGGGTTGGATAAGACCCTCCAGGAAAAGCTGGACGATGTGAAACACCCTAACCTGTATGTGGCGTCGGAATTACCGGCAGACTTGTCTACATATGATTATATATTCCTGGACAGTGTAACCCGGCTGGCATTAATACCAGAGGATCTGCGGCGGCTGAAAGCCTCTAATCCTAGTAAATCCTTCATTTTTATCTTCCAGTCTACCAAACAGGGGAATTTCCGGGGGGCTAATGATTTCCAGCATGACGTGGATGTAGTGATTGAAGTGCCGGAAAAGGGAAAGGCAATGGCAATGGGCAGGTTTAACCAGGGTGGGGAAATGGAGATATTTGTTACATCCTAAATAAACTGCCATCAAATCCTATTACAATTTTACCACTTTAAACACTGCATCATTTGTATAAAGTAACTCTGTTGAGAAGCTGGAACTGAATAATCTCCTCTGATACTATTGAACTCAAATCTAATATCAGTTACTTTCTTGTTCTTCAGATGACTAAGTAAGTCTGCGTCAATTTCTGACTTAAGTATGGCTACTGAATTATTATAAATCACATTCGCGCCGGGAAATAACTGAAATGACTTATCATCTTCAAAAAGCAAATATAGGGAAATGCTATTTCTCTCATTTGACTCATACTCGCTAGTCAAATTTTCATAATCTTCAAACCCAAACTGATTCTTTTTGCCATCGCCTGCATGTAATTGGATTCTAATGTAGTCTGGAAAGTCCTTCAGGATAACAGCTTCTAGTCTTATAAATGGTTTTACATCTTCAACACCTTTAAAGAAGACACTGGATGTTTTGTCTTTTGTAAATTTATCTTCATTAAATATTTCACTGCAATCTTGGCCGAAAGAAGAAAGGCAAATAACCATAAATAACGGAACAGTAACTAATATTTTCATAAAGTCAGGGATTGAAAATTGATTGTGAGTATAAGTAAATATACAGAAAATATAAATTATCAGTGGCCCAGACCGCTGCTTTTCTCGTCTCTATGCGATCTCCGATGAGAAGATGAGAATAGCATATGGGATTACAAACCAAGCATATTATATCCCAAATAGCTCAATAGCATTATATTTTTGGAACTCTCCTTTAAAATATTTGCTTCTACTGCCCTTCTCCATAATATTTACCTTTACCATTTCTTCCTCAACAGCTGCATAGATAGAAACATAGAAATGCTGCAAAGCATTGATTTCGGTCCCCTTCTGATTCTCATAATAGAATGCACTATACCCTTTATAATCGCCATCCGATATCACGTAATCTTTTTTTAAGTGGTAAGAGTCATTCAGACCTGTAATTTCGTCGGGAAGCAACTCATAAGTATCGTGGTCATAAAACTCTTTCCTTACCCAATTCTCAAACAAAGGTGGAAAAATTTCTTCTACAACAGAACGCCTTTTATCAGTAAATTCAAATGAATGAAAGAAACTTCCAATCTTCTCAACATACTCTGAATTGTATGCAAACAAATATGTTTTTACTTTAAAATCCTTCAAGAGATCTATAAAATAATCCAGTGCATTATGAAATATTCCTTGATTCAGTGTTGTCTTCACCTCAATAACGGCAATTACAGACTCCACAGGAACTATTACTATATCATGGATCCGGTAAAATGGTGCATGGGATGTAGAGTTCCATATAATAATATCGCACTGTTTGGAACATTTACCAGTACTATTCATGATAAATCCCTGATTTACGCCAACGAACTTCGGAAGATGTTCACGCAGAAAATCTTTTAGGATTTCCTCTGTTAATACCCCAATAGTGGGATTATGCTTAAAGTCAAAATCTTTAAGTGTGTTCAGCTTTAACAATAGGCTGTTAGCAAGTAATCCAAAGTAATCATTCATAGTTTATAGGGTTTGAATGTTAACAGCTAACTTTTCAGGTGAAATTGTTTTAAAATTATATTCTACCGCAAGCCACTTTAAGTTCTCTTCACTAAGAATAGATCTGTTACCAGCACCTTTGGCAAGATCATTCGTACAGAAATATTGATTGTTCATACCAATATGTGCTGCTACGGAATCTCCGTCCGACCATTCGGCTAACGCCGCTGCAACTTTCTTATTCTCGCTTTCAGGAGCCATGCCTAAACCATTGTACCAATACTGGGGTTTATACTTACTACCAAGCTGAATTGCATGATATACACCGGCTTGATGGTCCTCTATAGCGATACAAACTGCTGCTATTCTATCAAACTCTTCTCCATTCAACTTATAGACCAAATCTTGTATATCTGGATTTGTAATACCACCTATTCTATGAATGGGGATGATAGTAAAGTTCAACTCCCGCGCCTTCTGCAAATATCTATCTGCAATTGGGTTGTTTCCAGGATGAAGATGTGGATTAGGTTTCAAGATTATAGAAGCTTGAAGTGTTCCATCTTCAAGTTCAGTCTGCTCAATCTGAATATTGGGTGTATCTTTTCTTAGAAAACTAAGCCTGTTTTTTCGTTGAATACCTTCAATAGAAAAAATGGTTTCTGATAGGAATGGCAAAATCCTCCTGTTGACGATAGCTTCATGAATTATAGTATATGAAGCATATTGAGGATCGGTTAAATATTCGTTTGGCTCTACAACTTTCTGCCATACATTAGTGTCGAATGTTACTTTTAATGGAGCAGTAGCTAATTCCATGGTATAGTAATTTATTTAATGAACAAATTTATGGAATGCTAATCAATTACGTTAATAGTTCAAAATTTCGTTTTGTTAGGCAGGTGAACGTAATGGGTCCATAGAATTTTATTAAATATCTATTTTATATGTATAATTATTTGTATGCGAAGTGGCGTTTAGCCCAACCCGGTAGGGCTACATTTTTGTGGCCTGCTGATCGTAATTAAAAAATTATTTTGTATATTTATAATGATTATAATGGTTTATACCCTTTGCAATATACCTATAACAATAGCATGACCCCGTAGGAGAAATTTAAGACCGAAAGGGTTGATATTCTTTTTTGATGCAAACACCTTCACACAATGCCGTTGCACCAGCGTTAGGCTACTATTATCAAGCAGTTTATGCGCTAAAGCTTCTCTTTGACTCAGAAAATCCGGACGCCTTTGTTAGTATTGAAACTTTGGATGATGTATATCTTTCTGACGGTGCAACAAAGGAACTCCACCAGCTAAAGCATACCATTACAGAAGGCTCGAAAATTACAGTGAAGCATGAAAATCTCTGGAAAACAATCAAAGTTTGGTGTGACTATCTGACCAATAATGAGCCTAATAATGGCTATTTTATCCTGTCTACGGTATCAGAGATCGATGAAGCTAGTCCACTAAATGCTTTGTTGGACTTAGGCCAAGATCGGGCGGAATTGGAAAGCAATTTGTTAGGGGAAGCGGAAAGAGTCATTGAAGATCGAAAAAAAGTCGAGTTGACAAACCAAACAAGGCAAAGTGCCGGAGAGAAAGAACTAGTTCTGCCCTACGAAAAGAAATACAAAGGTTGCCTTGCATTTAAGGGCCTCCCAGAGGCTAAAAGAAAGGCATTCCTTCAGAAAATACTGCTGAAGCCGGGCCAATTTTCAATTGAGGGCGCGATAGATATGGTAAAGAGTTATATCAAAAGGACAACACAGCCGCAGAATCACGATGCGCTGGCTAAATCAATACTTGCCTGGTGGGATAGAGAAGTAGTTGAATCATTGACAGGGGAACGACATGAGAACATTTTTCAAAGTGAGCTTCTGGAATTTATAAGTCGAAAGAACGCTGAACTTTTTAATGATGGGTTCACTGATGATTTGCTCGATATGGCACTACCTCCTATCACTAATCCACATCCGATACATATTAAGCAACTAGAGATTATTGCTGCTTCTCCAGTCCAAAAGCTAAGGTCATTCGACACGGAAATGAAGGCGCGGATACAGCGTGGGATCTGGATTGGCAAGAGTCTGCCTTCTGCTAAGAAATTAGAAAGATACGATGAACTACTTGTAAAGGAATGGTCGTACAGATTTGATGAAACTGCATCCATTGTAGACAGCCTTTCAGAGGATGAACTGAAAGCAAAAGGTAGAGCGCTACTAGATTGGACGCATAGGGACTCACATCACCAAGTAGCCCCAATATCGAATAAATATAACAATCCGGATTTGATACGTGGAAGTTTCCAAATGCTTTCGACAACATTGCAGGTCGGATGGCATTGTAGATACAAAATATTAATAAGCGAACCAACTTCAGATGAACAGCATTGATATTTTTGCGGAGACTAATCCGGCATTTTGTTCACTTGTCTTATTGAGCTTCTGTGAAGGATACGTTGAGCAGGCGAAGTCAGGTGTTCCATATCCGCTGTTAATTCTCCCTATACCGATTGTATTATCCGGTGATCTATACCCCACTTTTGATGGAACGATAGTTACAACTGGTTTTTTTTCTTGGGTAAAGAACAACCCAAACATAGTGATCGAAATGACAGAGCGACTTGAAGACTCTTATGAATTTGTAAGACCAGCCATAGAGTTTGCAGTTGGCAAGAGAATTATCGGATTTACTAATGAGGGACTTGTCCAACCATATATGGAAAGTGTCTCGAATTACACAAATGCTAAGCACGTCAGTTCTTATTTTAAGCTGTCGAAGCGGCTTGGGCATTGGTTGGGGGAGATAAAATCCGTCAAGACAATTTATAATCACTTAGGCATTCAAATATGAGTAGATGGAATATCAGCCATATAGTGTTTTACAGTAAACACGGGCAACAAAGGATTATTAAATTTAATGTTGGAGAAGTAACCATTATAACAGGCGGTTCTAATACCGGCAAATCAGCAATCATTGATACGATAGATTATTGTTTAGGATCATCGCAATCAGAGATCGCAAGTTTTGTTACAGAACGGGTTACTCATGTAGGGGCAAAATGGAAGAATGATGAGACGGAAATGTTCATCGCTAGAGGAATCGAAAAATCAGGAGCGGTTTCAAATCGAATGTATATTGAGTATGGAACGGAGATCAAGATTCCGGAAAAGGCATCTGATTTAAAAGGAGCAGCTCATAAAGACCAAGTTAAGTTAGTAATTGAGCATTTGTTTGGAATACAACAGCAGATAGAAGGTGTAAATGTTGCAAGCAAAATATCTGTCAGGCACATAACCCCTTACATATTTCTCGATAAGGAGGTAATTGACAGTAAAAGAACCTTGATGCATGGGCTTGATGACCGATTTTCTTCTAAGGACATTATCGAGTCCCTCCCTTACTTTTTAGGAGCAATTGACGCGGCTGAATTGGAAGCAATGAGAAAAATGATCGGACTCTCTAAGGGAATTGAAAATGAAGAAAAGAAGAAAACTCAGTTCGAAACACATCAAAATGGTATACTTGAGAAATGTCGATCTTTGCTGACTGAGGCGTCACAATTTGGTTTAATGTCAACAGACAATTTTCCAGAATCGAAAGAGGGTATGATAGATCTGCTTACCACCATTTCTAAACAAGAGCCGAGAATTTCTGTTCAAGAAAATGAAGATGTGGTAAAAGGATTACAGCAACAGAAAACAGAAATATTAGCTGAACTGAACACTTTACGGAAGCGAAAGAGTGCTGCTGCACAGATGAATACTGTTACTAATGAGTTTGAGAAGGTTCTTGACAAGCAACTGGCAAAGTTAGATGTCCGAAAGTTTTTTAAACATGACGAAGAGCACTGTCCTATCTGCAATTCTGTTTTTACCACGCCGAATGAAGTGTTACGCCAGATCGAAAAATCCATTGAAACTTTAGAAAAAGAGAGAACTGTAGTAACTAAACATAAGCCCAATGTAACCGCATATATAAGCGAAACTGATGCGCAAATAGCTCAGGCACAAAGTCGTTTAGCAAAGATAGAAGCTGACATAATCAACTTACTAAAGGAATCTGAGGTTTTGAGAAAGCAATTTGAAGATAACCAACAGGCTACTAGAATAATAGGTCGAATCTCGTACTTTTTGGATAATCATGCTGAGGTGGCTGCATTTGATTCAAGTAAGCTCAAAAAATACACAGAGGACTTGGATGAGCTGAAATCTAAGTATGGCAAAAGCCATCGAGAAGAGAAAATTCAACTTGCGGAGCGCACTATTTCAGATTATGCCACCAAGAACCTAAGTGTCTTGCCGACAGGCTATCCCTGTACGAATGGAATTATTAATTTCTTTTCCAAACCCCCAAAAATTGTCGTTACGGATGGCAAGAACACCACCCACCAGTTTGCAAATATTGGCTCTGATGAAAATTATTTAAGTATCCATTTAGCGTTTGCATTTGGCCTACAAAAGTATCTAAAACTGATAAAATCACCTGTTCCAGGTGTATTAATCCTAGATCAGGTTAGCCGTCCATATTATGCCAATGACAGCGATAAGGAAAAGGGCAGCGAAATTAAAGATGAGGATCAGTTTGGTGATGACGACAAGGCTGCGCTGGCTAAGCATTTCGATTTCATTTTTAAGCAAGTTGAAGCAGATGGCATTCAAGTAATTGTATTAGAACACGCTTATTTAAAAAACGACTCCAGATTCGTAAAAGCAGCTAAATACAGGTGGCCTAAAACTGGAAACGACAAGCTAATCCCGCCTGACTGGCCAACAACGGTTTAGCTTGCGGCGTAAAAGACTGTCATTTTCCATCCGTTTGAATACGTTACTAAATCTCCCGAAGCAGGCTGCTGTCACGTAGTAGCAGACCGGCCTTCCAAAAACTTGTATTCTTTAGAATAATTTTGGTCACTCGACCTTCTTAACTTTATAATTTAAAGATAGATTTGATATTATCACATACTAGTAGAAAGTAATAAATCATGACTAACATTATGCCTTTAACGGCGATATCGGCACATATAGCAGCGTTACGAGAGGCTATGGATGTGGTGATTCAGGGAGCGACACCTGAGCATGCAAAATGGACAAGCGTAAATAACTTTATTCGGAGATATAGTGAGTTGGCACTTCAATATAATTTATTAACCGGAGATGCCAATATTCGAGTTTATGATGTAGAAAAGCTTAAAAACCCATTTGACATGGTCTGGCCAGCACAAAAAGCTTTATTCGATTCTGTTTACACTGATACTCTCATTTTACAAAGAATGGTCATTCAAGCTGAATCTTCTACGTCAGGTCCATTATATAATCTGTTTGTTTCCGGAAGTGAAGATGATTGGGTGGGTGATCCTTTTCAGTTAGAAGTATCTCGTTGCGTCCGAGAATATACTAGTGTTCAATTAACAAGAAGATTTGGAAATCTTGACGAACTATCAATTAGTGCATTAAAGCGTGCTCCTTGTATCTTTGCTTATGAAGCTGACTGCAAGCTATCCCCCAAATTTGGGTACATACGTGATATTGTTCGCAGGAGAGACCAAGTTCGAGTAGAATATGATATTCAGAACGTGACCCCTTTTCTTACACATGCAGACCTTGAAGACATGACGTTTGAACTTGATATTGAGAAACTTGAACTTTATCGGACACATTGGGCTATTAAAGAAGTAAATCTTCCAAAAGAGTTACATTCTAAAGGAATTACGTTACCCGCATCAATGCGAGATATTGCGAATGCAGTGGATGTATCTAAGCATATTTTTGATGTAGCGCTTTCATTTCCAGGTGAAGTTCGGCCCTTGGTCGAGAAAATTGTACACGAGTTAGAGAAAAGACTTGGTCCCAACCGCTATTTTTATGATAACAACTATGTTTCCCAATTGGCACAACCATCTTTAGATGTCCTTTTACAAGGTATCTATTCACGAGCAAAATTAGATGTTGTATTCTTAAGCGCTGATTATCAAAGAAAGGATTGGTGTGGTGTTGAGTTTCGGGCTATAAAGGATATTATTTTCGCACGGGAGAATACCCGCATAATGTTTATTAAGACTGATGACGGTTCGGTGGATGGTGTATTTAGAACAGATGGTTTTATTGATTCAAGGAGATTTGGACCTTCCCAAATTGCTGGATTCATCCTTGAACGACTTAGTCTAATGTCGTGATGTCAAATTGCTCAATCAGTCACCCCAAAGCCAAAGCGAACATATTTAGCTCCTATTTTACGTGCAATAATAGCTAAAAACGTATGTTTGTATTAATGGTATATTAATATTTGTTTATAAACCTGTATACCACATGCATAGATACAATCAACAAGTAAAAAATGAATCTCGCGAGCGGTTAATACAACATGCCATCAAGTCTCTTACAGAACATCGGCAGGAAAGTTTTCTAGTTACAAAGGCCCACTTCGAAAAGATAAGTGACCACTTCAATGAGCTGTGGATGAAGGCGTTTAAAGGTGGAAATATCGAAATTTTTAATACATATAATTGGTTATTCTTTGGTGGAAAAAATAGTTGGTATCGATTTTATGATAACATCTGTAAAAGTAAGGCCGCAAGTGAGCTTAAGGTCTTGTATCTCTCTGGACCAGAACCGCTGCTAGATGTTGAAATATTTTGCAATAATGGGATCCTCTTGGAAAATATTTGGGCCATAGAATCCGACAAAAAAACGTATGAACACGCACTCGACTCTCTTAAAGAGTCAAGCATACATATTAAGATTCACAGGGGATCGTTGACAGAGTTCTTTGAACTAACAAGTCACGAATTTGATATAATATATTTTGATGCATGCTGTCCAATCATATCTCCTAATCAGAGCCCGTTGGAGACATTGAAGCAGATTTTTCTCAACAAGCGGCTAACGGGCTTGTCCGCCTTAGTAACGAATTTTTCCGAACCAGGAAGCAACTATAATTGGGGAGATATTTTGGCTACATGGTTTGTAAGTAAAGCATACTACGAAGTTCCAGCCGAAGAAGAACACATAGGCATGGACCCACTGGAGAAATCAGTATACTTTATTGGATACGGTAAGCATATCAGTTCATATCTGGAATCTTATTATGAGCTATTTATAACGCATTTTATTGCTGCGTTTGCATCCGAAGTCATTCCTATGTGGCAAGTATGCTCGCTCGGTTCTGTTCAAAACAATCACCTGCTAAATGAACAAAGACTTCAAAAGGAACTGCGAAAAATTAAGGAGGTAAAAGCAGATGAAACTGACCTAAGTAATTTTATTAAAGAAGTGCAACATTATAAATTGGCCGTGGATGGGTATCCATTACTTAATTGGTCCAGAATGATTGAGGAGAATTTTTCTAATGAACATATTTTGCATCGATTCATTCAAAGTAATCGAAAAAAAATGACCATGGCTGATGCTCTGTATATTGGCAGCTTCCTTAAACGCATTGAGGAAGCAGATTCTGGCTTTAGTACGTTCATCTACAATATTTGTAGTGATGCTCTTAGGGAAACACTCACCAAACTGGACTTCTTTGACCGTTACATGGGAGTAACCTGCGATATTCCGATGAAGAACCTCTTCATTGAGTTACTTTTCGGTCTTTATGGGCATCCATATATTGCCAATGTTGAGAAAAACCTAGCACTAAAGTACAAGGCGAAAGAAACTTGGATGTATTCAAATGTGTTTGTGTTCGACCAATGCCGATATTTATACGACTTTCTCCCTACTTTAGACCTGTGGCAAAGTTTTTTTGAGAATTGGGCGAACCAAACTATTATACGGGCATGCATTGACGGGATAAGAAGGAATCACCTTAACCTAAATGAAAACCTATTCAAATGGGGATTCATCGAAGGAGTTCCCAGCGAGTTTACTGTTCCCGCTCTTGAAAAGAGAATTAAATTAAATAGTTAATGATATTACAACTTAACTTCCGGGATCTTGATTACGTACATCCTCCAGGAAGCTTAACGCAAATTCTCGCCCACCCTGATCCAGAGAAGAATGAGGCCATTGAACTTGCATTGTTCCAAGAACATCGTTATGCTTTCTTTTTTTGGAACAAGTGGACGCAAAAACTTAGAAAGAACCTAGCATACTCAAATACAGCCCCTTGTCTTGTAACTTTTGATTGGCATCAGGATTTGGCATGGCCCACTAGCGAGCAAAAAAAATGGCTGGATGATCTAGATCTTTCAAATAACCGTGATGTTGCATTATACTCCTGGGCTAATCTGACACACATTAACGATGAACAAATAATGGCAGCTGCGTACCTAAATCTGATTGGCAATATATATGTTCTTTGCAGGCAGGGTAAACAACCAGCCCATTGGGAAGACAAAGTTTTTACTGATAAATTCGGGAATACACACACAGTTAAAAAGTTCAAAACCTATGACGCAGTAGAGAGTCATCTGCTTAAATCCGAGGAACAAAAGGTTTACTTTGACATAGACATTGATTTTTTTGTTCTGGATAGTCCATTGAGTGGCACAGGGAAGCGGTTTTCTTACTTAAAGAAGAATGATATTGTTGCTATCCTAGATCATGACAGGCCGTTGATATCATGGATATTTAAACGAATGCAAGGCTTCACGATCGCTACAGAACCGGAGCACACTGGTGGGTTAATGAAGTCCAATAAATTCTTGAATTTGTTGAATCGTATTTACTTCAAGCCAGGGTTATTCACCAGCATTCCAGGTAAATGGCATAAAGGCACTCAGTGGAAGCATTTGAACAAGTAGTAATATGTCTGTTAAAAGTAAAAAAGCTCTTCTGTGGTAAGTCAAGTAAATTGACGGAGATCTACGGTTATTTCGAGAAAATATGTCATATTTTGGTAAATGATCTTTATGACAAATTCTGACAATTCTACCAAATAAACTATCGGATTTTAAGTTATAACTACATATTACAATAAATCTACATATTTATCCAAAAAGTCCTTGATTTCACCTAAATCTGCCATAAATCGGTTCGAAAGTTGTAACCCACTCTCCGCTAAGGTTAAATTGGGAAGAATTGAGCTGGATTTTGCTTGGTTCTTCCTTTTTTTGTCATGTTATGTCGGGTTTTTCTTCCAAAATTCGCTTTATGTCGATTTGAAATTATTCCAGCACTTCAAATTCCTTCTTTTTGACGCCCAGAAAGAAGGAAGTCCTAAAACCATCTCTGATTTATTCGTAAATTCCGCTTCTACCCATATTATAATTTAATACCTGGCAAATATCATCACATGGATGAAATGTATGAATACATTTTGAATGAGTTAAAAAATGAGATCAAATTACACAGGTTAAAATCTGGAGAAATAATTATTGAGCTAGATCAAATCAACAGAGATACGAATGCCTCAATTTTTAATTTAATTGACAGATTTTTTCTTGATAACAATATTCAGACTGAACACAAGGATTTTATTATCAAAGAGATTATCTTAAACGATGCTATCAATTCCATAGTATACGGATTCAGCTCGAAGCCAAATTATACAAGTATAGATAGGGAATTTAGCGACACCCAAAAAAATAAAATAGCATACACATTTATAAGCCTTTTCAGTAATCCTAAATTTTATTCTCTTAATACCAGAATTTATAGAGAACCGCTTGATCTAGCAGACTTCTGGGAGACAGGCGGAGCAATTGTGGTTGATGATAAAATGATAGGTATTATTTGGGTAAATGATCTTTATGACAAATTCTGACAATTCTTCGAATAAACGGCATCAAATCTTAACTATCACATTTTAAATAATGACTACCTACTACACTAAATCTCCATACCTGTCCAAAAAGTGCTTGATTTCACCTAAATCTGCCATAAATCGGTTCGAAAGTTGTAACCCTCTCTCCGCAAGTGTTAAAGCCTTCAAGTCGAAAGATTTGGAGGCTTTTTAGTTTTTGAGGATTGGGGATGAGCAGTCATGTCGCGAATGATTTTGACTGTAACAGGTCAGGCGCTTTTTTTCATTATATGAATCATTTGCGACTGCGTCATTAAAAAAGACAGCTCTAAATATTGTTGGAAGAAATTGCTTTCTTGTGTAGAAATCAATTCCAATGTTTAATTATTTGAAACCGGTATTCGTTGCATTACTGATTTTCTCTTTTATCAACAACATTTTTGGACAAAGAGATAATATTGATGCTTTTATAGAAACCCAAATGCAGAATCGCAGAATTCCCGGCTTGCAACTGGCAATTGTAAAACAAGGGAAAATTATAAAGACAGGCAATTACGGGTTGGCAAACCTGCAGGATTCAATTGCTGTAAGTGATAAGACTGTTTTTACAATTAATTCAATAACCAAAGCATTTGTTGGTGTTGCAATTGTGCAATTGATGGAAGCCGGAAAATTGAAGTTGGATGCGCCCATTTCTCAATACCTTCAAGATATCCCTGACACATGGAAGCCGGTAACAGTTAAGCAACTTCTGTCGCATATTTCCGGGATTCCGGATATTGTAAATGAGGAGGAGTCTGTGCTAATAAACGACGATCCTGAGGAAGCATGGAAAATGGTAATTCAGATGCCGAATGAATTTAAGATCGGTGAAAAATTCAGCTACAATCAGACCAATTATTTATTACTCGGCCGTATTATCAATAATTTAAGTGGGATGTCGTTCCAGGAGTTTATTACCAAAGAGCAATTGGAAAAAGTAGGTATGCCAAAAACGATACAATCAGGTTTTGGTGCTACAAAAGCTGTTATAGCGCATTCAGCCTGTAGTTATCAATATCGGAAGGGGGTGCTTAGTAATATGTTTTTCTCATTTCCTCCTTTTTTGCAAACAGCTGCCGGCATGAGTTCAACAGCAATGGAACTTGCGAATTGGGTGATTGCTTTGCAAAGCGGGCAATTATTAAAACAACCATCAAGTCTTAAGGCGCTTTGGACACCTGCAGTGTTAAATAATGGGAAAACAGGTGGTTTTAGCAGTTTATTAAATGGATATGCTGCAGGATGGCCGGTTATTAAAAGAACAGAGCATCCGGCACTTGCGCCTGTAGGAGGCAATCGTTCAGCCATATTTGTATATCCCAATGACGATCTTTCTATTATCATACTTACCAATCTTTCAGGCGCGTTTCCAGATGGATTCATTGATGAGCTGGCAGGGTTGTTTATCCCAGGTATGATAAAATCATCTGGGACTGCTTACAATTAGTCATTATACCTTTTGGGTTATCATAGTAGTCAAGCACAACACCGCTGTACTGAATGAACTGCCCTGCCAATCACGGATATGAGTTGGAAATGATCAGTTAAAAGTCTGACGAAATTCCAGCGGCGATAAATTCGTCTTCTTTTTGAAAAGGGTGCTAAAGGATTGCGCATGCCCAAAGCCCAAAGCATAGGCGATCTCGTTGACCGAAAGCCTGGTTGTGGAAAGTTTCTCTTTGGCTTTTGCTATCAGTTTTTCATGAATATGCTGCTGGGTGTTCTGCCCGGTATGAACCCGAAGCAGGTCACTCAGGTAGTTCGGCGACAGGTTCATTTGTGCAGCAATATATTGTACCGTGAGCAAACCCTGTACATCGCTGTTAAAATAGTCATCGATCAACTGTTCGAACCTGGTCAGCAGATCTGAGTTATTGTTGTTGCGGGTTAAAAACTGCCGCTCATAAAAACGGGTGGAGTATTTTAACAGGCTCTCGATCTGCGTTAGAATGATCTCCTGGGTATACTTATCAATATGCTGACATTCCTTATCTATTTTATGGAGGATCGTAATCAGGTCATCTTCTTCCCCGGCTGACAGGTGCAGTGCTTCGTTAACCGCGTAATCGAAAAAACCGTAGTGATGAATACTGTTCGCCAGCGGATGCTGTAACAGGAAGTCCGGGTGAAAGACCAGAAGATAACCGGACCCGCATTCCATATTCTGCAGGTTCAGTTGTTGCACCTGGTTGGGTGCGGTAAAACTCAATACCCCTTTATCGTAATCATAATGCTGTTGTCCGTACCTGATCTTGCCTTTAGCTTCGCGCTTGAGCGCCACGCAGTAAAAGCGGTTAACGAATCCTTTCCAGATCTCGTCTTCCAAAAAAATACTTTCCGCCAGATCGATCACGCTTACCAGAGGGTGGCGAGGTTCGGGCAATGACAGCAACCGGTGAAATGCTGATATAGATTTAATGGCGTTCATATACGAAATTAATCAATTAAGCCCATACTGAACTCGTCGTAAGGTGCGCCTGTATCCGTACCCAAAGGCACGATGCTTTCCAGTTGTGAAAGATCTGCTTCTGTCAGCTCAATGGAAGCCGCCGCAAGGTTTTGCTCCAGGTACTTTCTGCGTTTCGTTCCCGGGATTGGAATAATTCCTTTGCTCACGATCCAGGCCAAAGCCAGCTGTGATGAAGTGACGTTCTTGGCTTCGGCCATGGTTTCAATTGCCTTAACCAATTCTATATTCTTATGAAACATTTCGCCCTGGAATCGCGGGATCGCTCTGCGGAAATCATTCTCCGGCAGGTCATCGATGCTTTTGATCTGTCCTGATAAAAAACCGCGGCCCAGTGGTGAGTAAGCCACAAAACCAATACCCATTTCATTTAGTGTTGTTAATACTCCGCGTTCTTCCACCGTTCGTTCAAATAAAGAATACTCGCTTTGTACTGCAGTTATCGGATGCACCGCATGCGCCCGCTTAATCGTTTCAGACGATACTTCCGACAGACCGATATAACCTACTTTACCTTCTTTAACCAGCTCGGACATGGCTTCAACCGTTTCCTCGATAGACGTATTTTTGTCCAGGCGGTGCAGGTAATACAGATCGATGTAATCCGTATTCAGGTTTTTGAGCGAGCGCTCCAAAGATTTCTTTACATAGTCCTTTTTACCGTTTATGGCCCAGGTCACTTTATTGTTGTCATCGATCTCCCAGCCGAACTTGGTGGCCAAAATATACTGATCTCGTTTACCGCTGATCGATTTCGCAATGAGCTGCTCATTTTTCAGCGGTCCGTACAGATCAGCAGTATCCAGAAAATTACCACCCAGCTCGAGCGAACGGTGGATCGTCGCGATGGCTTCCTGCTCATCCGCAGGTCCGTACATATGTCCTTCTTCAAACCCGGTCATACCCATACAGCCCAGGCCGATCACCGGCACAACCAAACCCTGGCTGCCCAGTGCAATTTGTTTTATTTCCATGATCCAAAGGTCGGCAAGTTGGATCGTGCGTATGTATGCAAACCCCTGAAGCTTGTAAGCAAATCAAGTATTTGATTTGCGGATACGATAAAATATTCGTTTTAAATAATTGCTTTATTTGTATAAAATGCAGAAATTCAAATGCGGGTTAATAAACTCCACAGTTATGACTTACAAAAGCTACTTAAAGCGCCATTTTAGAAATAATAATATAATATATATTCTTCTGATATTATTAATTCCCAAAGGCTTAATTGCTCAAACCGACCCGGTTTTTAAGCCCATATCGGCAGATATCATCAAACTTTCGTCTAAAATATTGAATGAAGACCGGAAAATTTATATTTATGTCCCGCCTATCGACACGCTACAACCCGATAAGCGTTATCCGGTATTATATGTACTTGACGGGGATAATCATTTTAGCATGATTGCAGAATATTGCCGGTACCTTAGCCGCCTGGACGTAAATGTCATGCCCGAAATGATTATAGTTGGCATCCCTAATACAAATCGCACAAGGGATCTTACCCCCACCCATAGTATTGTTAATTATTACGGAAAGCCTGATACCAGTTCGAACTCCTGGTTAAAACCAAGCGGCGGTGGAAATAATTTTTTACAGTTCATTGGTGATGAGTTGATACCTTATGTTGACGCGCACTACAAAACAGAAGCTTTTAGAGTTTTTGCAGGACACTCCTTTGGGGGCATCACAACAATCAATTGCCTGTTGACGCAGCCGGATCTGTTTGGCGCTTATATAGCCATTAGCCCCTCATTTTGGTGGGATAAGGGATATTTACTTGACTTCGCTAACGAGAAGCTAAGAACCAATCGAATTATAAATAAAATGATCTTTTATAGTGATGCGAACGAAGGAGCGTCAGACAAATCTACCTTTCATACTAATCTTTTAAAGTTCGACTCTATAGTAACACAAAATAAAATAACTGGTTTAACCCATAAATATGTTTACTATCCTGAGGATATACATATGACCGAGCCGGTAAAAGCCTATTATGACGCTTTACGATTTATTTACAGGGAGTGGGATCTACCAGAGATGGATCCAAAATCATTGAACGCCTCTGTTGTAAAACAACATTATCAGCAACTATCTCAACGGTATGGATATGCTGTGATACCATCAGAAGTGAATATTAACAACCAAGCAATGTATTTAATGACCCAGCCCGGGGCATTGGATAATGCAATAGGTTTACTTGAAATGAATACCGAAAACTATCCTGCATCACCAACTGCTTTTAGCCAGTTAGGTGATGCATATCTAAAAAACGGTGATCGTTCAAAAGCGATTACTTACTATAAAAAGGCACTTGCGTTAAACCCCAAATCACAAAGTATAAAAGCTAAACTAATAGGGGCTTCAGGAAACCGGTAACTGGGGGACGAAGTCTGACCTTTTTTGTTTCCCCCTCTCCAAAAAATAATTTCACTACGCATAATGGATAGTAAGTGCCTCCCTACCTTTGATATTATTAAGCCAAAATAACTAGTTATGAGAACCCTTGTGTTATTGGACACCCTACAAGGGCTGTTTAGAGGATGGCAGCCCATACTGTTACCCGCAGCTTCCCCTAAGCAACACGCTTTCTAGCAATTTATTGACCGGGTTAACTCCTGTCTGCAAAAAATCACGGGCATCCATGCTTGCCGGTGGTTTTGAAGCGGCTATTATTTTATCACAACTTAAAGCATCAAGAACGATTATGAGAGGACAACAATCGCTTTTCAACAACTACATTGAAAACCCTGTCAGGAAGACAACGAGGAAAGGACGTTCGGCTGATATGATAGCGCTCAGAGATGAATGCCTGCTGCACAGGTACTATTACCATATCAAATTGCTGGGCAAACGATATGATATGGCTATCCAGGAATTGTCAGGTGAATTCTGGATCAAGAACAGTAACATTATTTACCGTCTGCAATGTAATAGCGAAAGACTGGAACAGATCATGAAACAAGAACAACCGGACCTGAAACAATTGAAGATACTATATCCCTGGTGGGCCTGGTAATAGCAATAAAAAAGCCGCTGTAAAAACTACAGCGGCTTTTTTATTGCATGTTGTGAGATCGCTTTTAATTTCGTTATCAGGGTAACAGCTCAAGCGATGGTGCCGGGATCTCACTGCCTGGGGATTGGAAGGGATACTCATTAAAGTTAAGACTGTAAGTAAGTACCCGCGCACGGAATGCGTCATCCCTGTCTTCCGTGCCCAGCTTTATACGGGTTAGTGGCGCGATGGTGCCATTGGTCCATCCCTGCAATGTCTGGTGCAATTTTAATTCTGCTTCATAATGACTAAGCGCGGTGGGTGTATCCAGGAAATCAGAACCGGTTGCGTTAGTAACCTTGAATACCATCCTGCACTGAAGTTCACCGGATGCAGCCTGTATAAAGGAGCTTTGTTCCGAATAAGTAAGATTGGTGAAATCAATAAATACGCAGGGCCATTCGGAGGGGCTGCCATTGTAATTCTCTGTTTGTGAAAGCTCGGGATATACACCCTTTATTAAAGGCACTCCGCCTACAATACGTTCTTCCAAAGCAAGGAAGAGATTTGAAAATAAACTATCCATTCTTTATGATTTAAATGATCAAAATGTTCGTTGCTGAACGGATGTAAAGGTCGCTGCAATACACTTCTTTTCCGCTTTCACTTTTAATGATTGAACAATGATTGAAGAATGATTGCACAATAAAAGAACAAGCATTGTTTCCTGATTTTTTCAACGTGCCCCGATGTTGTTTCTTTGTATTGTAATCGCTTGCAGACAGTGCAGGTAAACGTAAATGAAAATGTTGTTAACCCCAGATGGAACTATTAAACGCAATTATGCATTCAGACCCCGAGCAGACCGTTTTACAGCGGCTGGGCGACCAGGCATTTTCAGTGATTGTTCTAATAGGTATTGCGTGGATCTTATGGAAACGCCAGATAAAACTGGAAGACCGTTTGACGCAATACCTCGATGATGACCGCGAAAAAATGCAGGGAGTCATAGAGAACAACACAAAAGTGATGGAACGGCTGGAAGACGTGTTGAACAGAAGCAACCCCAGATACTCCTGAAATTATCCGGCATACCCCCCGGATATCTCCTTACAGCAAATAGCAATTTTATATCAATTACAATGACCAAAAAAAGTAAGAAATGGGATTACCAAAAGTAGCAATTACATTAGGAAACGGCAACCTGGGCGCACGCATCGCAACCGATGATGGTGTAGCCGGATTAGTACTGACCGGAGCAGCCACCGCCAGCCTTGCCCTGAACACGCCCAAAGTGATCTTCAGCCTGAGTGAGGCACAAGACCTCGACATCCTGGCTGCCGGTAGCAATGCCAGCGCACATCGCCACATTAAAGAATTCTATGACCTGGCAGGTGAAGGCGCAGAGCTGTACATCATGATCGTACCAGACACGGTAACGCTGACACAAATGGCAGACCTGACCAACGAAAATGGCGCTGCTAAACTGCTGGATGCAGCACAGGGACGTATCAAGTTGTTAGGCCTGGCCCGTACTCCGGCTGCATCCTACACACCGGTGCTGGCAGATGGCCTGGATAAAGACAGCCTGGATGCTATTACAAAAGCGGAACAACTGGCGCTGGCCTATTCAGCACAGTACAAACCGGTACGTGTATTGATCGAAGGACGTGAGTTGAATACCACTGGCCAGACTGTAGTGAAAGACCTGCGTACCTATACCGCCAATCATGCAGGCATTGTGATAGGCAGCACCACCAACGATGGCAGCGCCTCTGTTGGATTAGTGCTCGGACGTGCAGCGGCTATTCCTGTTCAGCGCAATATCGGCCGCGTTAAAGACGGCGCATTGCCCGTACTGGCGGCATATGTAAACACCACAAAAGTGGAAGACCTTACCTCCGGCGATCTGCTGCATGACAAAGGTTACATCTTCCTGCGCACTTTTGCCGGCCGTTCCGGTTACTATCTGAACGATGACCCTATGTGCGCCCCTGTTACAGATGACTATAGCCAGCTGGCATTAGGCCGCGTAATAGACAAGGCCACCATGGTGAGCTATCAGACCTATGTGGAAGAACTGAACGATGAGATCACTATTGATGAAAACGGCAAGATCAGCGTACCTGTGATCAAGTACCTGCAGAACAAAATAGAATCTGCCGTAAACCTTGCGATGGTTGATGAGATCAGCTCCTTCAGCGCATACATTGACGCCAACCAGAATGTGCTGAGCACCGGCAAGATCACTGTAAAAGCATCCATTGTGCCGATGGGATACACTAAGACAATAGAAGTGTTGCTCGGCTTCACCAATCCTGCTCTCCAGTAAAGCTGTTATTAACTCTAAAAAAAGAACCATATGATTTTTGACAACAAAGAATGTACCTGGGCAAGCATGAAGGTGGTA
>Ga0209758_1001369_pt1 | contig 29106 bp, 41 predicted proteins | sample AraplaMF_Col_mMF_FD_184258 | JGI IMG/M metagenome (GOLD analysis project Ga0209758, IMG submission 184258) | Arabidopsis root microbial communities from the University of North Carolina, USA - plate scrape MF_Col_mMF (SPAdes) (version 2) | ecosystem: Host-associated > Plants > Roots > Endosphere...
GAAGTACGGCGAGATGTAGCCGCGGTCGAACTGCATGCCCTCGACGACGTCGAGCTCGGTCTCGAGCGACTTGGCTTCCTCGACGGTGATGACACCCTCGTTGCCGACCTCCTTCATGGCGTCGGAGAGGAACTTGCCGATCTCCGCGTCGCCGTTGGCCGAGATGGTGCCGACCTGGGCGATCTCCTCGTTCGAGGTGACCTTCTTGGAGTTCTTCACGAGATCGGCGACCACGGCTTCCACCGCGAGGTCGATACCGCGCTTCAGGTCCATCGGGTTCATACCGGCGGCAACCGCCTTCGCGCCTTCACGGACGATCGCAGCCGCGAGCACGGTCGCGGTGGTGGTGCCATCGCCAGCTGCATCTGCCGATTTGGAGGCAACTTCTCGCACCATCTGCGCGCCCATGTTCTCGAACTTGTCCTCAAGCTCGATCTCCTTGGCGACAGTGACGCCGTCTTTGGTGATGCGGGGGGCGCCGAACGACTTGTCGAGCACGACGTTCCGGCCCTTGGGCCCGAGCGTGACCTTAACCGCATTGTTGAGAATTTCAACACCGCGCAACATCCTGTCGCGGGCGTCGACGCCGAACTTAACTTCTTTGGCCGACATCATGATCTCCGTTTTCAACTGTCAAATCCGAAAGACCGCGCGACTCGGCGAGCTCTTTAGGGACGTGAGTTCAACTTGCGGGCCTTATCCTTCTCCTTCGAGACGCTGGCTGCTTGGGATAAGGAAAACAGACTGGCGCTTAGGCGACCTTCTTCTTGGCGGCGGGCAGCTCGGTGAGAACGCCCATAATGTCGCTTTCCTTCATGATCAGTACTTCCTGATCATCGAGCTCGATCTCCGTACCTGACCACTTGCCGAACAGGACGCGGTCGCCAACCTTGAGATCGATGGGCAGCTTGCCGGATTCGTCGCGGCCGCCTGGGCCAACCGCCGTGATCTCGCCCTGCGAAGGTTTTTCCTTGGCGCTGTCCGGAATGATGATGCCGCCAGTGGTCTTCTCTTCGGCTTCGATACGCTTGACCGCAACGCGGTCGTGAAGCGGACGGAATTTCATGCTGCCCTCCTGTTTTCTTGTTGTTGTTGCTTTGGACGAAATGGCAGTCGTGGCCAGCGAGTGCTAATCAGCACATAAGCCGCCGCAAGGGGACGTACAAGACCGTCCCGAAACGATATTCGCTCAGAGCATCACGAAATAGCTGCCAAGACCGCGGCGGCTAAGGATCCGGTGAAGGCCAGCTGTGTGGTGCGAAAGTCGTTGGACGCCGCGTCATCAAATTTGAGAAAGCTTCCCATCGCGCAGGGGCATTGCGTTGTTCTCGACGTGCGCCAGAATACGCCGGACGTCGGTCGCTTCTTGTGCAGCCATTCAGCGGTGCTTGTCGAGATCGAGTGGCTCGTCACTCGCGAGGCGCTTCGGCATCAATGCGCTGAGCGTCAGCCAAATCGACCGGGTTGATGGAAATCCTCTCCACCGTTGAAGTGCGCGGCGGCGCCGCCGGCACCGTGATCATAGTGGCAACCCGGCGAAACGCCTCGAACGACAATCCTTCGATCATCTCCTCATCGGTGATGACCTCGTAGGCACCCGGAGGCAGGAGGCGGTCGATGCCCTTGATCCGGAAGGGATGCTTGAAGGTGACCGTTTCGCGTCGGGAGCGCATGGTCATGATCGGCTATCCTTCAGAAACGGCTTTGCATCGGCGCGATAATGAAGCAATCCGTTTACAGTGCTTTCTGTGCCGAGATTAGCTATCTCTTTATCATGAGATGGCTGCGAAGTCACCAAACACAAGGCAATACACATCGCGGATTTGTATAGATGCCGGCGGACGAAATGCTTGCTGATGCCAAGTGAAAAAATGCGAGTTGGCGATCGGCAAGCATCGCGACTCGGAGAGAAGAAATGCTATCTCGCAAATCTACCAGCCGAGATAGACTTGCAGCGGTTGGCTACAACCGTCATGGCGCGATGGGACGGTTCTGGCACGGTCTTCATCGTCACGCTCTTATGACGATGGTTGCTTACGCCTTCTTGCAGCACTTCCGCATTGCCAAGACGGGGCGCAAAAATGAAACGACGGCCACCACCTCAGCCCAACCTGCCAGCCGCGCGTCCCGCCATCGTCGCTCTCATTCTTCAGCCATCAGATCCGCGATACGGGTACTGCAGAACACAGGTCAGCGAAGAGCAAGGCGTGAACAAATCTGCCAAAGTCGTGTTAGCGCCCACCCGAAGCACCTTTATGATCGTGCAGGAAACGGGCGATCCGCGTCTTCAACACGGTGGCGTCGTGCGATTTGCCCGAGGCCGCGTGCTCGAAGAGCCTGCGCTGGACGTCAGTAGGCAGATCATTCCATTCGCTGACAAGGGCGGCACCCAGACATTCCAGGACTCTGCGCTCCACATCGCGCAAATCGCTGGCTTCATAGGGTAAAGGCCACGCCAACTCCTGCGCTCCGCCTTCCTCGTCCCAACGGTCGAGAGCGGTTGCCATTTCTTCTCCCGACGTTGGCCTTCGACCTTTCTTTTTGACCATTCTATATAGTCGCATATATCGGCATTAAGCGCCATTCGCTCGATCGCGGGGCGATCCGAAGCGCCAATCCTTCCAGTACCGAGAATGCCGCGGCCGCGGAACTCGGTAGTTCGCCCATCGGTTATTGCAGCGGTTTGTTCGCGCGGCGTACAGACTCAAGGTTCACCATGGATGTGATCGTTACACCGGCAGAGGGAGGCACGGTTTGGCAGCTGACGGACCTGCTCGGCCGCTCGATGGGGCGCATCACGGCAAGCGCTCCACGTCAGTTCATGATCCATCCGGAGGGCCACGCATCGGAAACTATGGCCGGCATACAGCAAGGGCCGCACGCCTCGCTCGACGCCGCACTGGCTGAGATCGAGAGGCACACCCGGGGCGTCTGCCGTCGAAATCCTGGCGAAGATCAGCTTTAGACAGCGCCCAACAATCCAGATCGTCGGCAGAGTATCCTATATTTACTGCGGGAAGATCTATATGTTTTACAGGTAACGCCCGCCCAGATTGCCTGATGACGGGACCGTCAGTTCCGGTAGAAGGAATTGTGGATTTTCGCGCGAGGACCGAGCGAATGTGGGCTCCGGCGGATGTCACCGCCGATCATTGCGTTGCCGTGTTCGCCGAGATCTTTTGGCGGCTCGGCTCGACGCAACCCTGACAGTGCGGAGGGAACCCGCTTGAGCCGCTTGGTCATCGTCTCCAACCGTGTCGCCTTGCCGGCAGAAGCTGCGCAGCGCAGCGGCGGGCTCGTGACCGGCCTCGTCGACGCTCTGCATCAGGCTGGAGGCTTATGGTTCGGGTGGAGTGGCAAGCTTGGAGAAACAACACCAGAGCCGAACGTTTTTGAGACCGAGGGAGTGACGTACGCTACCGTCGATCTTACCCGCGCGGACCATGACGGCTACTACAGCGGCTTCTCCAACGCGGCACTGTGGCCCTTATTCCACTATCGCCTTGACCTCATGAACTTTACCCGCCGGGACTTGGCCGCCTATCGACGGGTGAACGCCGTGCTCGCCGACGCCCTCGCGCCCCTGCTCAGCCCGAGTGACCTCGTCTGGGTGCATGACTACCATCTGATCCCGATGGCCGAGGAACTTCGCCGCGCCGGCGCCACACAGCGGATCGGGTTTTTCTTGCATACGCCGTTTCCGTCTTTGGGGGTGCTGGCGACCCTTCCTCACTACGGCGACCTGCTGAAATCACTGTGCGCTTACGATCTCGTCGGCTTCCAGACGGTGGAGGATTTGACCGCCTTCCATGACGCCATCCTTCGCCGTGCAGGAGGCACGATTTCGTCCGATGGCCACGTTCACGCTTTCGATCGGGTTCTGCGCGCCGGCGCCTTCCCGATTGGTATCGATACTGAAGCGATCGCCGAAATGGCTAGTCGCGCTGTGAAATCCCGAACGGCCCGCCGGCTGCAGGAGAGTCTCCGGGGGCGCAAGCTCATCATTGGGGTGGACCGGCTGGATTACAGTAAGGGTCTCGAGCACCGGTTCAAAGCGTTCACCGCCTTTCTCGAGGGCTATCCCGCATACCGCAACCACGTCCGCTTGCTGCAGATCGCCACCGCAACGCGCAGCGACGTTCCTGAATACCGTGCGTTGCGACAGAGGCTTGGTGCGCTGGCGGGCGACGTGGCCGGTCGCTACGCGGAACTCGATTGGGCGCCGATCCAGTATTTGAACAGGAGCTTCTCGCAGCGTTCGCTCGCTGGCTTCTTTCGGCTCAGCCGCGTCGCTCTTGTCACTCCGTTGCGCGACGGAATGAACCTGGTTGCCAAGGAGTATGTCGCTGCACAGAACCCCGATGACCCTGGCGTGCTCGTTCTCTCGCCCTTTGCCGGCGCGGCCTACGAACTCGACACTGCCGTGATCGCCAACCCGTATGACCCCGACGCCGTCGCCGAAGCATTGCAGACAGCGCTGGGGATGCCACTTGGAGAGCGATGCGATCGTTGGCGGGCCATGATGGTGGTACTACGCCGCAATAGCATTGCGGCGTGGCGCGAGAGTTTCCTCGGGGCTCTCAGCAGCTAACTGTGGATGTCGTTCGGGACGTGGCATCGGTGCAGCAGGTCGCGATAATCTCGTTCGTCAACGAGGCCGCCCAGTCCGCCGATAAGGTGTTACTTCGAAATCATCTCCGGGGCGGAAATGATCCACGGGTGACGGGACTACCTGCATCCGCTTGATCGTCCCGCCGAACCAGAAAGACCAAAGGCGAATCGCCTGCAGCATTCTCCGTCTTCGCGTCAACGTAGTACACTTCTTCTTCTGGCTTGGCGCGACGCACCCTGATCGGCGACTTCCCATTCCAAAGCGGCCTGTGTCCGACCATCATTCGCTTCAAATCATCTTGCAGCCAGTCCTCCTTGCCGAGTTCTCTGGCCTGACGAATCGTCGCAGCTCTGAACGCCAGAATGGGCTGACCGTCGATCTCCAAAACGAAGACAGTCGGCGGCGGCGCCTCGGCTTTCGCTGGTATAGTCATCCGGATCACTCCTTCCTCTGCTGGCCGACGCGGCCTTCCGAACCCGGCGTCGCGGCCAGCGCAGGACGCCTCGTCGCCTTTGTAGCTACTGCCCGCCTGATTCAGATTCACGGATTTTCGGCAACAGAGATCAGGCAACAGCCATCGATGGTAGTACTAGCTTCCTCCCGTGGCCCGTAGACCCTTCTCAACTGTGGATGCAACAAATGACCAATGAGCAAACCCATAAGTCCACCTCAGTCCAGAAGACCAGGAGCGGCTGCGAGAACTCCGGACTCAAAAGCCAGCCCGCAACTTACCCAAGCTCGCACTGACGCCGGGCGCGATGCTTGCTGACCGGGTCGCTGAAACAGTTGGTTCTTGGTGCTTCATCATCATCCAAGCGTCCTTCTTGGCATTTGGATCATGCTGAACATGATAGCATTCATCAGACATTGGGACCCTTTTCCCTTCATTTTGCTGAACTTGGTTCTTTCCTTCCAGGCGGCTTACGCAGCGCCCATCATCATGATGAGCCAAAACCGCCAATCTGAGATTTGAGCTGCTGCCGGTTTGATGGACACCGAGATCAGGTGTTTCATGAAGCCGGAGGTGGGCGATGAAGAGACGGAAGTTCAGTCGCAAGGTCGAGGCGGTTAAGCTGGTGCGGGAGCGCGGGGTATCGGTGGCGCAAGCCGGCCGGGACCTGGATGTTCATGAGAATGTTCTGCGCAAGTGGGTGAAGGAGCTTGGCGCCGATCCGGTACAGGCCTTTCCCGGTCATGGGCAGATGAAGCCCGAGCAGCACGAGATCGAGCGGTTGCGCCGTGAGGTCGCCAAGCTGAAGGCCGAGCGGGATATCCTAAAAAAAGGCCGGAGCTTTCTTCGCGAAGGAAGCGACATGAAGTTCGTCTTCATCGCGAAGCACCGGGCGATCTGGCCGGTGAACTCAAAACGGGATTTGGGAGCAAGGTCAAGGCCGCTGCCATTATAAACGTTCGTGCCCTTCTCTCGTCCATAACGGTACCTACCCTCTGCCGGCCGAGCGAGCTCGAGCCAGGCCTGCGCGACCTGAATCCAACGCTGCCGTTGGAAACCATCGGCGTTGACGGCCTCCTTCATCGCCGCCTCAGCCTGATTTTGAGGATCGATGTCGCCGCCCATGCAGGAGATATCGTACCAGCAGTGCGTAAACGATAGATGGCGATCGCTCCGTAGGAATCCGGGGGACTGTGTTTGGATGGAGGTGACGCCCAGCTCGTGATCCCTAATCCTTGGGGAGCGCGACACCAGTCATCTCGCCCATACGGGTGATGAGCCGATCCTGGAACCACGATCGGCTGCCTCGCGCGCCAGCTCCTCCTGCTTGTCATTCGGCCTGCAATATTGGCTCTGACGCAAGTTTGGTGCAGCGCCGACTATTCTGAACGAATTAGTCTGGCTTGAAGCAGATCGATTTTGCCGCGGCCGTACATTTTGACGTCGGACGAGCTTGAGGCGCGTGATCTGACCTTCAGTCTGGCCGTTGGACCATGGTGAAGTGATTGCCGCCGGTACCGCCGCCTCATCCTTCGCGACGCCGCTGGAGAACGAGGCGACGAGACTGGCGCTGACGCGGGCGCGCTCGATCCATGGGATGAGGCCCGCCTCGGTCTTGCGTCGGATCATCAGGTGGAATTCGGCGATGATCTCGCGTGCCTCGACCAGGGTTGGTACACCAGCTTCGATCGCCGAGACCGTGACAGCCTCCGCTTTCGTGAGCAAGTCTCGGCCGATGGTCATCAGGCGCGCGATGGTTCTCGCCGACGGAATCCTTTCAACTGAGGCGGCCTTACTTGCCCATGGTTCTCTCAAGAGACGCCAGCCTATCGAGCTGACCGGCTAAACCCCGCAAAGTTCGGGCGATGTTCTTGAGGACGGCGGCGCGATCCTGGGAAGGGCTAGCCTGACGGGACAGTGTAGAATAGTGGTCCGCAGCTTCCTGGCACAGTGAAACGCTGATCATCATTGCCCTCGGATTTATGTTCCGGCCATGGCATCCTTGCAGGCATGGCAGATCAAAACTGAGCAAAATTGATCAAGGCACCACAAATGGCTTGGCAACTGCATTCCAGTTCCGTTCTCAGCGGGCAAGAAACCTTGATCATGCTCAGATCTGGCCAAATTCAAAACAGGCCACTCCCAGAATCAAATTAGGCCACGGAGATAGGCCAGCCGCCCGGCCCATAGGAACCTTCCAGAAAACGAGAAACAAAGGCCACGCGCGTGAACGAGAGGCTACCGGCTGGTGCCGCCTCTCTGCGCTAGTAGTCTATGTCGGAGCGCGCAGACCGGGTGAATCCAGCCATTTAACCGAGGTCTCGATCCGGCTTGCGATCCGTAAAAGTTCGTTGCGTCGACCGCCATGAGCCATACCCTCAGCCTGCTTGCGCAAGTCAATTGCCTCGTCCTCTAAGCGGTATTGAAATATCGATGATTGCTTGAACATGGGTGCTCCCTGTTCGGTTAGGCGGGAGCGCAACTGGGGTTCTCAGCACCGATAGAAGCCATGCACCGGACGGTGATGGGTGTTGTTAACACTTGTCGCAGACTAGGTCTGAGCAATTTTGACCATCCGCTTGCGCGCACTCGGCGACCGGCCGGCGCGCCCCATAAGAGCACGAGTCGGTTAGAACGGCCCGCCAGGCGACGAGAATTTAGTGGTGGCTTGCCTTCAATATGCCGAGGCGTCCGACGCCGGCGGCCTTAAGCGGGCCTCCGCAGGAGGAACCACTGCGCAACGCTTTCGTTGTGTGCTCTCCCAGCAGCAAAGGACACGATCATGGACCGCGAACATGTGAAGGGCGCTGCCGACAAGGCAAAAGGCGCCATCAAAGAAGGTGCCGGTAAGCTCACTGGCGACAAGGACATGGAAGCCGAAGGCAAGATCGACAAGGCCAAGGGATCTGCCCACAATGCGGCGGGAGATGTGAAGGATGCAGCGCGGGACGCCGCTGACGCCCTCAAGAAATAAGCAGAAGAGAAGACAAAAACTAGCCGCCTCCGGGCGGCCCTCTCTTTTCTGGTGGGGAGACGGCTTCTTGGATCTTTTGATCCCGAATGGCGCGAGGCTTGGAAAGGCCCGTCCTCGCCCCGAACCTCAATTTTCGTGTGCGCCGGCCGTTCGCTGCTCTTCCTTACTGAGGTTATCAGCCACCAAGCGTGAGGGAGCGTTTGCATCCTGTAGGAACAGCTAGTCAATGCTTGCGTTGGCCGCTACGAGCTCTGCTCAGGAAGATTCGCATGCGGAGAGAGCGTTGGATGGTGATCGGCGCTTGGTCGTCAATTGCTTTGATGGCGAGTACACGCAGATCCTTTCAAACGCCTCGATTGACCTGCAAGGTGTGCCGATATCCGATCCGTCTCTGCTTATGGTCTCGGAGAACAGCCCGTATATGTGGAATGAGCGCTAGGCCGCTCTAACGCTGCTGGTACGCCCTAAGCGTACGGTGGCACGTTCACTAGCGTACCTATCAGGCGCAGAAGAGCCTGGTGCTCGGGTCCTTTCGGCTCCCTTCGCAAGAAATCGCCGAGTTCAATGTGTGTCAGTCGGCCGCCAGAAGGCGCATTTGGCTGATGAATGATGAAAGCATGGCCATTGGCCGGCTCGCGTCCCAGAAATCAAGCGTCGCCGTTGGTACTACGATATAGCTCACGTCGTTCGCTCATCTGACGCTCCTTGTGGGCTAAAGCTTCAAAATTCATCTGGCCGGTTTCCCCGCTCGCAGATCGAGGCGGCGGAGAAACGCCTGCGTATCAGCTAAGCCCGACTCCTCTGCTTACCTCGCGGGCTTCTCCTGGCGCGAGTCCAACAGTCAGGCCGAGCGCTGCAGCTTGCTCCAGAGCGGTGCCCCCGCGATCGATTAGTTTGGCGGTCCATCCCTCCGGGATGGCATCCAAGACGAGCTGAACGGCCTCTTCTTCCGTACCGGCTGCTAACCAAAACCGGCACTCGCCATCGTCAGTAGTGACCTGCAGAAGATGCGCTTCCATGCATGTGAACAGCCAAAGCCATACTTTGTTGCCGCGCGTCCTAGGTGTCAAACGCCATCCGGAACTGCCCCCTTTGCGTCATGAAGAACTGCCCCCACCATCTGGGTTATGATCTCGGTTGAAGGTTGTTTCCGCCGGTGACGGGCCGGAGGGAGGCGGAGCCGACCGGAGGGCCGTCACCGGCGGGCGGCGGCTGGATGAGGCCGCTCTTTCGCTTGGCGCGGAGCCGGTAACTATCGCCGCGGATCGTCAGCACGTGGCTGTGATGCAAGAGCCGGTCGAGGATCGCGGTGGCGACCACGGGACCGGCGAACACAGTGCCCCATTCGGCAACACTGCGGTTCGAGGTGATCAGCATGGCGCCAGTTTCATAGCGCCGGCTGACCAGTTGGAAGAAGAGATGTGCCGCGTCAGGTTCCAGCGGCAGATAGCCGAGCTCGTCGACGATCAGCAGCTTTGGCTTCGACAGCGCGAGCAGTTTCTCGTCCAGACGCCGTTCGCCATGTGCCTTGGCAAGGCCCGCGACCAGCGTCGTCGCGGTTGTGAACTGCACCGTGTAACCGGCCAGGATCGCCTCTCGCCCGAGCGCGATCGACAGGTGCGTCTTACCGACGCCCGGTGGGCCGAGCAGCAGCACGTTCTCACCGTTGGCGATCCAATGTGACGCGGGCAGGTCGCGGATCTGTTTCGGATCGATCGACGGCTGCGCCTCGAAGTCGAAGCCCGCAAGCTCCTTCACGGCCGGGAAGTGTGCAAGTTTTAGTGCCATCTCGATACGGCGATGAGCCTTGCGCGCAATCTCGCGCTCGTACAGCAGGATCAGTGTCTCACGCGCCGACAGGTTCGCGCGTGCCGCCTCGTCGAGCAGGCTGTCGAGCTGATCGCAGATGCCGGAGAGCTGCAGTCGCGCCAGCATGGCATCGAGCGGATCGGTCGTTGCTTCCATTACCTTCTTTGCCGCGCCATCAGAAGCTTCCTCCGACCCTGGCTTCGTATTTCGGCTAGAGGGCGCAACAACGACGGCGGTGAGGACGGCGCCAGCACCGCCGCCGTGATCTCAGCCCGGCGGACCGCGCCAGGGCCGGACTGGATCCATGAGGTAAAGCACGACGGCCATCGGATGCTGGTCATCCGGGAAAACGAGCGCGTCCGGCTGCCCTCCCGCAACGGCAGCGACTGGACGAAGCGTTATCCCTGGATTGCTGAGGCCGCGCTGAGGAACCGCCAAAAGAGGTTTGTGATCGATGGCGAGGCCGTGATCCTTGGGGTGGACGGCATCAGCGACTTCAGCGCGCTGCACAGCGGGCAACACGACCATAAGGTGCAGCCGCGCCTCTTGTCAGTTTATCGACCGACTGCGCGCGAGTGCGTCATGGGATAGACTGTGGCAAAGCCCCGATGCAAGTCGCGCGCAGGCAGGCCCGGAGTCTCGTGCACTGACAACTATTCGGCCTCAACCATGATTGAGTTTCCGAACCATAGTCGTTCACGCGGCCTGCCGTGCGATTTGGGGGACACGACAGCGCTATTGAGGCACCGTTTTCATAAACGAAGATACGGACCGGTCGAGCCGGTCTGGCAGAGTCCGTCAAGTGAGCTAAACCGGAAAAGCGCAGCTCGGCGAATTAAGCAGGCTACCTGATCAGATCTGAATGTCGACCGAAGTTATCGGCGGACAAACTGTCAGAGAGGTTCGCGATGAAGGACGCCATCGCTCGCAACTACGATGCGGTCGAAGATGGTGGTGAATTGTTCCTGATTGCAGTCCGCCGCAGCGGCTCTTTTTGCCAGGCGGGACGGTTGGACGCACAGCAAAGCCTATCCGCGCGCTCCGTTGGCAATCTTATTTTGCGCCTGGGCTCGTTATTCGAACCTTCGATCCCCATATCCATATCTGTCCTGGTCAACCAACGAGAGGGCTCTGCATGTTCACATCCGAGCAGCATCGCCCAAGGGCAACCGCGCGCGGCGAACTCGTCAAGGGTTCTCAGCGCTGAGGAAACGCGTAAATTCAAGACCTGAAGGGACGGCTTCGTCTTTTTGACGGATGACAAGCGAGGGTTCGCGGAGGCTTGCAACGGCTCCGTTCTCATCCCGGAGCAGGACCATCCCCGCGGCGCAGCCCTCGCGGCTGACGAGGAGTACATTCTGCGTTGTCTTGGCGCGGCCCTCATCATGCAATGGAACGCCTTGCCGACGGTGCTGCAACGGGAGATCTTCGACGCCGCCGGGGCGGTTGGAAGGCCGGTGGAGACAGCGGAGCTCCGCGGGAGATTGCCTGATTTCTGCACGACCACAAGGATGATTCCGGTCGCGGCAAATTGCCTGTGACAGGAGGTACGCCTGCCGATGCGAGATCCAGTGCTCTGGCTGCGCCAGCGTCGTTCTGGCTGTATGTTTTAGCCATCACGGCGGGAGCGTAACACCCTCAGTCACCTAGGAGCGCCCGTGCAGTAGCACCTCGGACAGACCTCGCGACAAGCTGCGGGAAGCGGGTGACACCTGCGCGCTTCGCCACGGCACAATCTGCTTGGCATTTGAAAGCTCACCTCATTGGTAGGTGGCGCTGCCGTAATCCATTCCGCAGGCCAAGAGGCGGGAATACCAATCGCGGGAATGCAGCGAGCCCACAATTGACTTCGCATCGGCCGCTGGGCGCAGCGCGTACGACCTCGCGCTGCGATGCCATCCCTTGTGGGATTGCGGCGACTCAGAGAGTTTCGTCGGAGGCATAACACCGCAGATTTTTCAGACCGCCTCCATTGCCAGTCATTATTGATTAGGCGTTGAACCGGAAACGGAGTAGCGTTTTTGTAGCGGTCAAGCGGATTGCTTGCCCGACAGCTGCCAAAACGGCGACGCACCGAATTCCTCGCCTCCATCTAAATGGCAGCACATTGCCGTCGGTAGGCAAACTCTTTCCAAAATTGCTGTTCCAAACACGGGAGTGCCGACCACGTCGCGCGCGTCAGGCAATCGCAGAAGGAAGATCGACATGAAAATGAGCAATGTAGTTCCCAGTGCCCTGTCTGCGGCAAAGTACACTTATGGCGCGGCGACCATATGGGTCGCTCCTTCTCCCCTAATCAAATCGGCGCATTTCCTTGAAAGGATTGGACTCGCCACGATTGGAGGCTCGTGCGGCATGTACGTGGCCGCAGCGTTGATGCGCCTCGAACACGAACTGTTTGGAAGTGTCTGGTTCATCTTGCTGCTGATGCTCTACGGAGCTTTTAGCTTCTATATCGGCATCGACCTACCTCGCCATCGTGCTCAGGGGCTCCCGGAAGAGCGGAGCCACACCGATGCGGCTGAGATCTTCAGCGCAGCAGGCACATTCATTGCCGCGATTGCAGCGTTTCTATCTGTCAGCATGATTGTCGTTGATCAGGTCGTGTCTCACGGTTCGATCGTTGTGATCGCAGGCTGTTGGGCAATCGGTTCTTTAGTTCAAATTTCTGCCGGTACCATCGCGCGCAACTCCGTGGCCGAAGCTGGTAGGGAGTAACTTCCGATGGCAATTGGACCGACGCCGCTGGCCGATTTTTTTTGCGCGCGACAGTGAGAGGGCACACCGACAAGACGTAGCAAATAGGGAAAGTCATTAGGATGATGAATCAACGTGTAGTCTATTCTCCAGAAGAGCTTGCCAGCTTCAAAGCAATTTTTGAGGATGCGATAGGGTCATTCTCACCCACTCTGCTCACGACCTCCAACCGTTTGCAGGTTGCGCAGAGCATCCTCGCTCGTGCTGCGACCGGTGAGCGCAATCAGAACGAACTGCGGCGTGCGGCATTGGCATCAATTGCTTAGCAAGCCGACGGGTGTGGGTATCAAGCCGCCTTCAACTTGGAGTCCCTGCTCCTCGCCTGCACCTGCGCTAAATATTATTCGCATCCGAGTTCCTGGAACCATCCTGTCGCGAGCCCATTGGCTCACTGACACAATCACCTTTGGAGAAATGCTATTATGAAAACCTTCGCAATCACTCTGGTAGCCGCCGCAAGTACGCTTATTGTGACCGCCGCTTCGGCCGCCCCACTTTCCGCCAGCGTTTCGATTGCGCCGGAGAGCAACATTCAAAACGTTCGCATGGTCTGCAATGAAGATGGTCGCTGCTGGCGTGAACGCGGCGAACGCCATGTTATCATCCGCGACGGGCGCGATGCTTACGGATACGCTCCACGCGAGCGTTACATCGAGCGGCGCGGCTATGACGACCGTGCCGGCGTCGGCTTCCGCGCTCCCGGCGTGAGCGTCGGAATCGGGACCGACCGCTACTGAGAGACGACGGGATATCTATGAATGGCCGCGGAGTACTCCGCGGCCATTTTCATTGAGGCCATCTTCAAATGGCATAGATCGAACGCTTCACTCGGCGTCTGACGCTCAGTCTCGGTTAAACTCTGCCGCTACCCCTCGTGGTCAGTCGAGAGTATTCAGATGGCCAGATCGAAGCACATCAAGCAGTTTGGCCGATCAGGCGAAATCCAGAAGCACGATCGGTTCAAAAATTAGCGGCGACCAGGTCGTAAGAGCCCCTGCTGCCGCGGACGTACACCTTGGCAGCGGCGGCGCATATCAAGTCGCGATTGGAATCGAACGCGCGCAGAAAACCCGACTCGTCGTAACCGATATCTGGTTGAATTCGCTTCAGCGCATTTTCGTTGATGAAAAACGATGCCTCAATAGCGCTGTCGTGTCCCCAAAATCGTACGGCACGCCGCGTGCGGTCATATGACCGGCTATGGTTCGGAAACTCGATCATGTTGTCGGGGCCGATCAGTTGTCGGAGCACGAGACCTCCGTGCCGGCTGCACGCGATTTGCGTCGCGGCATATTCGATGGCGATAGCCGATCCTGTCTCCGACGCACTCGCGTGCAACCGGTCGATACGCTGACAAGATGTGCGGTAGCCAAAGCTTGGCGCCAAGGGAGGGAGTTTGGAGCGATCCGGTTGCGCCAGCCTCCAAATGGCTATGCTGGAAGCGGATTACAACCCCGCTCGATCCTGTCACAGCAAATAGTTGCGCCTGGACTGGTTATTCTGCGGATCGGCACTATATCCTAGACATCACCGCCCGCCCTCGGCTGTTATCGGTGACTGAGAGCATTGTGCTCCCGCCGCGACCTAGAGGCGGTTACTATGTCAGATATCTCCAAATTCAGCGTTCGCGAGTGGCTGGTGCCTCCGGTACTGCTGCCGGTCTTTTTTGTGCTTCTGATCGCTGCTGCGATGCTTATTCAGTGGTAGTTTCCCTCGGTGGGCCCGCGCCGTCAGCTCAAGCCAACCGCTCATTCCGGCCAGTCAAGCGAGTCCAATCCTCGTTAGCTTGCAAGCTGAACATCCGGGCGGCAGACGCCCTGGATAGAGCCCGCAAGATGCCGCCGGGAGACGAGCGTGCGGATGCGATGAAAATGGCTACGATCCTGGAGAACGCCGCTGAAATGCTCGAGCATTTCAGCGGCAGGGTCGGCGTGCCAGCAAAATGACGGTTGAGAGCTATCTTCTTTTCGCGCTCCACCGTTCAGGCCCAAACTCGGATATTTAGGAAAACAGCACCTGGGCATGGATCGTCGGGGCACCGAGATGCTTGTCTCAGATCAATCGCTTGTTTCAGTCACACCCGTTTTCCCGTGGATGCCCATCCGATGGTGCCCGATCTTTCACGCAGTCCGGCCGTCGTTCTCGTCGTAGAGGACGAGATGATGCTCCGCATGCGCGCGGTCGACATGGTGGAAGACGCCGGTTACACGCCGCTTGAAGCTCTGGATACCGACGAAGCCGTCGCAATCCTGGAATCCAGGTCCGACATCGCGCTCATGTGCACCGACATTCAGTTGCCCGGCAGCATGGACGGCCTGGGTCTTGCGCATACCGTGCATAAGCGTTGGCCGGCGATCAAGATCATCCTGGTGTCGGGACAATTGAACCCATCGAGCATCGATCTTCCCCCCTGCAGCAGATTTTTTGGCAAACCACTCCAAGCCTGGCAAATCATAGCTGAGTTACGCAGCATGATTGGCCACGCCTGAATCTCGTCGTTCTTGGCGCCGGATGCCGCCAGAGGGAATGCTCGGCCGAAATCAAGTGCGGTACCCAGCCCAAGGTGATACAATTGCAAATGCTTGAAGTTGATCTCCGTACGGACAAGCGCCCCGGCGGCGCAGAATTCCACCAGGACTTTCTGGCGGAGAATGTCAGCCTGCGGCTACTCCTGGCGCAGGCTGAGATCAATACGAGGAGCCTGCTTGCCAAGGCCGGTATCGATGCCAAAGAACGCGAGGCATCCGACAAGCTGCAGAAGCTGATCCTCGAAGAGCTGCATCACCGCATCAAGAACACGCTCGCGACCGTCGCCGCAATCGTGTCCCAGAGCCTGCGCAACCTGCAGGGGGTTGAGCACGCGCAGCGCGCCATCGAGGGCCGGCTCCTGGCACTCGGCCGGGCGCACGATCTCCTTCTGCAGGCAAAATGGTCCAGCGCCGATCTTGGCACGGTCGTTCGCAGCGCCATCGAAGCCTTCGACAATCCCGACGAATCGAAATTCTCGATCGCGGGACCCGATATCCGGATGGCGTCGGGTGCCGTCATCGCCGTCGCGATGACGCTCAACGAGCTTTGCACGAATACCACCAAGTTCGGCGCCCTGTCGGTCCCGGAGGGACGCGTCGACATCATCTGGACGGTGGACCAAGCGACACAACGCTTGCACCTCACCTGGACCGAAAAGAATGGCCCGATCGTCCAGCCGCCCGCAAAGCGCAGCTTCGGAACACGGCTGATCGAAACCCTGGGCAAGCAGTTGCGGGGTGACGTGCAACTAGCCTATGCGTCGACGGGGTTTTCGTACACGTTCGACGTGCCAATAGCCGCGCTGAGCACCCCGGCCACATAGCTTGTGCGCGACGTATCGCGTGACGTGAGTGGACTCCCTTTTCGGGCTTCGGGCCCTTAGGTCTTGAGTGATTTTACTTGTTCATCTGCCGGCAGCCGGCAGACGAGTTCGCAATTGGAGCATTCGAAAGTCCGCAGGTCAGGATTGCCGTGGTCGGATTCGATCCGGGTCAGCGTCATGCGGCCCTGGCACTTCGGACAGCGCGGTCGTGCGATCGGAATAAGCGAGGGCTCGGGGCGCGCGAAGATTTCGGGCATGTGATGCTCCTTCCGGGTCGGGGCCGTTCACCTGTGGTCGTGAAGCGAATCGGACGGCACCAAAATCGCGCACCACCTGACCGGCTGCTGATCAATATTGCTCACATTTTCCGAGAAGTGATTGCAAGATCGGTCAAGGAGTCCGGCCCGCATTCGCCGCATCCCGAAAGCGTACACCCCGTAGCCTCGATCAACCCGCGTCCTTTCTGAAGTGCCGGCTCCCGGACTGAGCAATATTGCTCAGCAAGACATCCGGACGCGGATTAGCATTGGGTTCGATCATCGCATGTCCTGCGGTAGCCCGCGTCGCTTATCGGCGCGGTGCTCGGTGTCATGGGTTACCTCGTGCCGAACCCGGGCTCGTCGTGATCATTCCGGTCGTCGATGATGTCGCGGCCTGGCTTTGGCGGCTCACTCCGAAAGCAGTTAGACATGGTTCAATATCCACCGGAAGCCCGCTCGCTGGCAGCGCTGCTCGCCCGGTATCGCCAACCCGATGACGCGCGCGGCATTTTCGAGCTGGTGATCACGGCAGTACCCTTTTCTGTCATCTGGGCTCTGATGCTCGTCGGCGTTGTCCGCGGCCATGGGATTGGCCTGCTGCTGGCCGTGCCCGCGGCAGGCCTGCTCGTTCGTCTCTTCATGATCCAGCATGACTGCGGCCACGGGTCTTTCTTTCGCAGCCGGCTTGCGAACGATTGGATCGGCCGAGCCATCGGCGTTGTCACTTTGACTCCCTACGATTATTGGCGGCGCAACCATGCGCGGCATCACGCGAGTTCAGGCAATCTCGATCATAGAGGCTCGGGCGACATCGATACATTGACCGTGAGTGAGTTTGCCGCACGGTCTCGATGGCGCCAGATCCTCTATCGCCTGTACCGGCATCCGATCGTCATGTTTGGCGTGGGCCCGACATATCTGTTCATCTTGCGGCATCGATTGCCGATTGGGATGATGCGTAACGGCTGGCAGCCATGGCTGAGCACGATGGGCACGAACGTCGCCATCGCGGTTCTGATCGTCGGCATGATCCGGCTGGTAGGCCCTGGGCCATTCCTGCTGGTGCATCTGCCGATCATGGTTCTGGCTGCGTCGATCGGCGTCTGGCTGTTCTATGTCCAACACCAGTTCGAGAACACCTCATGGTCATGCGATGAAGCCTGGAGCTTTCACGAAGCTGCGCTCTATGGCAGTTCGCACTATCACTTGCCGTGGGTCTTGCGCTGGTTCACCGCGAACATCGGCGTCCACCACGTCCATCATCTATGCAGTCGAATTCCCTGCTATCGGCTGCCGGACGTGCTCCGGGATCATCCGGAACTCGCAAATGTGGGCCGAATCACCCTCGTCCAGAGCTTGCGATGTGTGCCGAAGGCCTTGTGGGACGAGAAGGAGCGACGGCTCATTTCGTTCCGAGACGCCAAAATAGGTCTGGTCGCGCGCCATAAGGGGACGCAGAGCAATGGTTCCGTTGCGGGTCCTGGAATTCGCCGCTTGAATTCGTGAACTTAACGATGGGTTCGCGCTTGGTTCATTGGAGAACCCGCTTGAGCCGCATGTTCAAACCCTTTGTGTTTCTGATCGCAGCCATCTACTTCCTGGTGGACGCGGTCTTTTTCACTCTCTTCAAACCTGTCTTTCGCCGGTTGGCGAACTGCTGGTTTTTCGAGCGCGTGCGAGCGTGGATCGAGTCGCTTCGCCCTTATCCGGCTCTGGCACTGTTCCTCGTGCCGGTCATCTTGCTTGAACCTGTCAAGCCTCTTGCGGCTTACCTGACGGCGACCGGGCACATCGGTCGCGGGTTTGCGCTCCTCATCGTCGGCGAGCTTCTCAAACTCCTGCTCATCGAGCGGCTCTTCTGCGTCAACCGCGACAAGCTGATGTCAATTCCTGCTTTCGCCTGGTGCCACGATAGGTTTTGCCAAGGCCAGGACTGGGTCGCGTCCCTGCCGGCATGGCAACTCGTGCGTCGTTGGAGCTTCAATGCCAAGCACGCCGTTCAACGACATGCCCTGGAATTCAAGGCTGCGCAGAAGCGAAAGCGGCTTTCCTGGCGATCTTGATCCGTCTCTTCGGCGCGGTCGAGCGGCAGGCGTGGACTGCTGGGAGCTCAGATCGCAACCACATTTGCAGGCCGCGCTCTCTGCGCGCAGGAACGTCGCGGGGTCCTGCCAGTTAGCTCGCCGAGACTTTCACCCCAAGGAGTATCCGCTATGGAGAACGATCGCATTGCCGGTTCGGCGAAGGAGTTCGCCGGTAAACTCGAGGGCACCGTCGGCGATATCGCCGGAGATGCAAAGAGCCAGGCAGCGGGCCGTCTCCGCGAGGCGAAAGGCACCGCGCAGAACCTGTACGGCCAAGCCAAGGACGCAGCGCGCGACGTTACGGATGCCGCCGCCGACTACGCCAAGGACGCCTATGAGAACAGCGGCGATACCTTCCGCGACGGCACACAAGCGATCGCCAGGAAGGTGCAGGATAATCCGCTCGGTTCGATGCTGATCGCCGGCGCGATCGGATTTGTGTTGGCGCAATGGCTGGCGCGCCCGCCGCGGCGCGCGCGATAGCGTTTGGGACGGGTACAGCCGAGCAATTGCTGGATTGGAGATTGAATCATGAGTGACGACATCCCGCTCGCCCCCTTCCCCCACGAAAGCCTGGATCCTGCTTCAGAGCCGAAATCTCCTATCGCGGAAGTCTCCGACGCCGTGAAGGGGACGGCCAATCGGGTTGCGGGCGCGATAGAAGCGGGACGAAAGCCAGGAATGCCGCTGAGCATCCTGAGCAATATCGCGCGCGAAGCCCCTCTTGGCTCTCTGCTGGTCGCCTTCCTGCTGGGAGTTGCCATCGCCCGCCGTCGATGACGGCTTGCGCAGCTCGAGTGATGGTTCAATCGGAGAAAGCGGAACTCTGGGAGGTCGGAGCCGTTGCACCCTATGGCCGGCTCCGTCGGCATAGATTGAATTGAATTGGAAAATCAGATGAGAAAGTCATTAATGGTTTCTGCGGCCGTTGCGGCCCTATTGGCCACGACCGGGTTTGCGACAGCTCAAGGCGCCAATCAAGGAGCGGCGAAGGACTCTCCGACGGCCGCTTCGCCGAAAGGTGATAATGCGGCGCCGATGAATGCACCGGCGGCAAAGGGAGTCGAGAAGGCTACCCCAGGTGCTGGGTCAAAGGAGATGGCGCCCCAACATGCGCAGGGCAAGCCGGATGCGAAAACGACAGGTGACATGAAGGCCGATGGCAAGTCGAAGGCCTCGGAGTCAACGACGCCGGCCGCCACGAAGGACCTGAAGAATCCGACCGCCGAAACGACGTCGCCTTCGGGCGGCAAGGCGGCGAGCGAGATGAAAGCCGAAAGCAAGACGAAATCGTCTGATTCGGCCGCGACCTCGAAGGACTTGAAGACTCCGACTGCCGAGACCAAGCCCTCGACCTCGGACAACAAGACGACCGGCAACGCCGCAGCCGCAGCGACAGCGACGCCTCCCGCCGAGAAGCGCACCCAGATCAGTTCGGCGATGAAGCAAGAGAAGGTCGAGGAAGTTGCAAACGTGAACTTCAACCTCTCGATCGGAACGGCCGTCCCGGCGGGCGTCCGCTACTACCCGATGCCGGCACGTATCGTCGAGATCTATCCGGAATGGCGTGGATACGATTTCATCCTCGTGCACGGAAGGTACATTGTTCTTCGCCCGCGCACCCACGAGATCGTCTACATCATCGAAGGCTAGGCGACCACGCCGGGCATATGACTGGCAGTTACGAGGGCGGCTCGAGAGCCGCCCTTGTTGTATGGGTCAACCAGACATGCGAACCTGCCCTGGCATCGCTTGCGCCACGGCCTTCCGAAGATCTCGTCAGTTGTCGGCAAATTCAGATACATTTCCCGTCGGAATGCGATCGTCGCCATCAATCGAGCGAATCGTGAGCCCTTAACCCTCGTCGACCGGCGACATCATGGCGATCTTCATCGTCCGGCATAGTACAACGTACCGGTACGAGCGCGAGGTAAGGCTCGGCCGGCATCAGCTAATGGCACGTCCGCGGGACAGCTTCGATCAACGACTGATTGACTTCTCGCTCGATGTGACGCCGAAGCCCTCAGAGGTGAGATGGCTTCATGATGTCTTTGGGAATTGCGTCGCACACATCGAATTTGACCGCGCGAGCGATTACTTGCGATTCGACTGTGAAATCAAGGTTGACCACACTCCGGAGAACGCCCCGGACTTTAGGATTGAGGATTACGCGAAGGACCATCCATTCACGTATCATGACGAAGAGGCGCCTGACCTGGCACCTTATGTTCAGAGATGGTTCTCCGACCCGGAAGATCATGTTGGCCGGTGGCTGGACACCTTTCTCACGCGGGGGACGAAACGTCCGACGGGCCAGCTCCTGATGACCCTCAATGAAGCAATCTCGGATGGCTTCGCATATGACCGCCGCACGGCGCCAGGAACTCAAATTCCCTCCACCACACTTGAACTGAGGAAAGGCACCTGCAGGGACTTTGCCGTCTTGATGATTGAAGCTGCGCGAAGCCTGGGCTTCGCCGCACGCTTTATCACCGGCTATATCTACGTACCGGATCGCGATGGTCCTGTCTGGCTGGGCGGGGGAGCCACCCATGCCTGGTGCCAGATTTACATCCCCGGTTCGGGCTGGGTCGAGTTCGATCCGACCAACGGCATCGTCGGAAACCGGGACTTAATTCGCGTCGCGGTGGCCAGAATCCCGAGCCAGGCCATTCCCCTGTTCGGCACCTATTGGGGAAGTCGCGAGGACGAGCTTGGAATGAATGTGGAGGTCAACGTCAAAACGGCGTCGGCTCTATTGTAGCTGCCGTGATGAAGTGGCTGGAACACAAGCACCACCAGGGCGTTGGGGTTCGCGCCGCGCTGTGTCGCGAGTGTAGGGTGAGCACACACAAGATCGAAGTAGTCGAGCAGCCTTCTCGACTTTGGAGGATGTCGAGTGAAGATCCGGGTCGGCTATGAGATGGTCTACGAGTTTCCGCAACCCACACCCATGATCATGGTCCTGGGCGTTCATTTTACCCGGGCTTCCGACGTTATCGTGCCTGACTATCTGACCACTGATCCTCCGGTGGCGATCAACCCATACCGCGATGGCTTCGGTAGCTGGTGCAGCCGTATCGTTGCTCCAGCCGGTCGACTGCGGCTGGCGGCTGATGGCATCATTCGCGACACGGGCTTGCCGGACGCCACCGTGCCCTCGGCTTCCCAACACGCGGTCGAGGACTTGCCGGCAGAGACGATCGTGTATCTTCTCGGCAGTCGCTATTGCGAAACCGACCAGCTATCCGACACCGCGTGGAAGCTCTTCGAGAAGCAGCCGCCCGGATGGGCGCGCGTTCAGGCGATCTGCGATTTCGTCCACAATCACATTCAATTCGGCTACGAGCACGCGCGCGCCACCAAGACGGCCCGGGAAGTGTACCACGAGGGCAAGGGCGTTTGCCGAGACTTCGCGCATCTGGCCATCACGTTCTGTCGCTGCATGAACATTCCGGCAAGGTACTGCACCGGCTATTTGGGCGACATCGGCATGCCGCCCCCCTATGCGCCAGGAGACTTCGCCGGATGGTTCGAGGCCTACATTGGCGGACGTTGGTACACGTTCGATCCGCGCAACAACGTGCCACGGATTGGACGCATCCTGATTGCCCAGGGACGTGACGCTGCTGACGTCCCGATTACCCAGACGTTTGGGCCGAACACCCTGGTGAGCTTCAAGGTGTGGACCGACGAGATCACTTCCTAGCAACGCGACTTGCGGCTTTCCTGGAACGAATGTCGGCGGCGTTGCTTGGTAACGGGCGACCGGATGCATGTGCCCCACGCATCCGATGAAATGACGGCCCCAGCGCGCCCCCACGCCCTGGGGCCGTTCCTTTAGGAGAGCCCTTCTGGTCTGCTCTCTGGGCCTGGGCTTCTCGCCCAAATCAGCACTTCACCGCTTCGAAACCGAGATCGCCGTCAGCCAGTCACTTTCGGGGCGCCGTTGGGCTTCTTCGGTATCAGCCATTTCCTCATCTCAGCGGCAAAGCCAAGTTGCTCCGCTTTTCTGATGGCTTCGAATCGCATCGCTCCAGGCGGCAACTGCCTTGCTTGCGCCAGAGCCTCGGATGCCCGGGTAGCCCAATCGTGACGATCCAGATCGTTCCACGGCAGCGTTTTCATTTCATCGTCCTCACTGTGGCACTCGAAAGCCAGCACCGGTCGCCGCGTCGCGCGAGGTGTTAGGGGTCCTGGCCTCTGACCCGAGCACGCTCGCCCCCTGCGGAATAAAGGTAGCGGCACTATCGAACTCTCTCTCACCGATCGGCGCCCACGGCCGGTGCGATCGCAGCAGTATGGACCCGGCAGCGCCGCACGCTGGTCAATATTGCTCACGACAGGGAGTTCGACGGGATCATCGCAGTCCGCGGCAATGCTCTTTGCACGATGCTGGACGCCAAACGATGCAAACTATCGTGCAAGTTTATTTGGACCCTGGGCTCGTTGTCCGGCCCTTTGATCCCCATATCTATTTGAGTCTGATCACCCCATCGGGGCTTGTTCGGAAGGGGCCGCGACTTTCAACGAAAGGGGCCCGGCATGTTTAGATCTCAGCAATCTCGGGCGAGAGAAGCCAAGCACGGCGAACTGGCCGAGCACCCGCCCGATCCGGATGAGAACCGCTCGTACGGTGCAGCCCTTGCGGCCCAAGAACAACGTGTTTTGCGGTGTCTGGGCGCGGCCATCATCATACGATGGAACGCCCTGCCGACGACGCTGCAACGGCAGATCTTCGACACTGCGGGGTCGGTCGGCAAGTTACGGGCGACATCGGCGCTCCGCAGCCAAATCGCCCGGTTTCTTCACAACCACAGAGATGATACCGGTCGCGGCAAATTACTGGTGACAGAAGACTCGCCTGCCGATGCAAGATCAAGTGCCCTGGCGCTGTCGCGATGGGACAACGAGGGAGGAGCAGTCCACGCCTGCCCGCCGATGTAGATGGACGCCGATAACAGGAGGACTCCCATGTCGCTTACACAGTTTCGGGTCGATGACGGACCACACGTCATGGATGGACTAAGGCTTCTCGCTCAGGATGGAAATGAATGCGTGGAAGCGTTCATTGGGCGGAAGGTGATGGACGCCTGGGCGGACGCTATCGAGCATGGTGGTGGGCGACAAAGCCTGTTTCGCGATCAATACAATGCGCTTGGCAGGCTGAACCTTCCCGCACTTCAGCGGATCGTGAGCGCGAAATACCAGCGAGGCGGGGTATTCAACCGACAGCATCCCTTCGTCGAGGTTCTATTCTCCGACATTGCGGACAGCGGCGAGGCGCTGGATCTGAGTCAACTGGTTCGAGAGACGTTGCCACCGGCATTTCACAGGACGGCCTGAGTCTCTGGACTCCAAGAATGCTGCGACGCTGGCAGCGTCGCCGCGGAACTCTCTCAAGGCTGGGCCGTTCCAGACTTGCAACAGTTGCCTAGGGCGCGTACTCATTAATTTCGACCTGTCTGCTTCGCTCCGAAAGCGGCCGAGATCATGAGGTGGCGCAATATGTCGCACTTGGCATGCGCAGACATTAACTGCAAGTAGCGAGCTCGCTCCACGCCTGTGCCATTGGATCGAAAACGGCAGGGTTTTTCCGTACGGTGACTGACCATACTGGCATCGTGAACGTGGGGTCTAGGTTCAAGACACGTTCGGCGGCCGATCTCGCCTCTTCGATTCGACCGAGCCGGACCAGGGCAATCGTTTGAAGGACGTGCGGCACACTGAATGAAGGATTGGCTTCGACTGCGCGAGCCGCTGCCTTCAGAGCTTCATCAAACCGATTGGCATAAAGCTCAGTCACCCCGATCGCCATGTGAGCAATCAGTGTGTCGAAAGGACTTACCTCGAGGGCGTGTTGCGCCAGTTCAAGCGCACTTTGGCGGTCGCCCATGAACGCATGCGCGAATGCACTGTTCCCCAAGGCAACGACATTTGAAGGACTGATCGACAGGGCCCGGCGAAACACCTCGAACGCGTCACTGAAGTCAGGGTCAGCGAACCAGATCACCAGACCGGCAGCACCGAGCGCGGTCGCGTCATCACTTCTCGTCGCAGCGCGAGCATAGCGGACGGCGGTGGCGCGATCGGCCTCGCTCAGTCCACCGCGGCTGAATCTGATCTGAAAACATCGCGCCAGCTGTGCCTGAGCAGCCGAATAATCGGGCTCCAGCTCCAATGCCTTCTGCAGAAGCGGAATGGCTTCCCCAGCGCCCGTCGGCATGGTCGTGCGCATCGATGAGATCGCCCGCAAGACGAGATCATAGGCATCGAGACTGTTGGGACGCTCTCGTCGGACGCGGCTGATTTCGACCTTGCGCAGATTCGGTTCGAGTGCCCCGATCAGGCTCATCGCAATGGCGTCCTGAACTTCGAAAATATCGTCAAACCGGCGATCGTACCGCTCGGCCCACAATGTAGCACCCGTGTCAGATTCAACCAGCCTCGCCGTGATCCTTATGCGATTGTCGGCCTTGCGCACGCTCCCCTGCACGAGATAGCGGCACCCCAGCTTCCGCCCGATACTTGCCAGGTCGCCGGTGCCGGCTTCGAACAGCAAACTCGACGTGCTGCCGACCACCGATAGACCGGTGATACGGGATAGTCCCGTGATGATGTCCTCTACGATACCATCGGCGAAGTAATCCTGAATGGAATCCCCACTGAGATTGGCGAACCGCAGCACGGCGACCGTGGTCCCGCGCGCCGGGATTTCTCCAGAGCCCGAATACGCCAGCATGTCTGGACCATTCTTGACTCCCACGAGGCGATAGCCTCGTCCCGGAACGGTAACGACGTAGCTCTGACCGTCACTTCCGAGTTCAAGTGCCTTGCGCAAGGCGGACACGTGCACCTGGATCGCGTTCTCCTCCACCACGCGGCCCGCCCAGATTTTTTCCATCAGGCGATCCTTGCTCACAACCTCGCCTTGGACCGAAGCCAATTCGCAGAGGATATCGAGCGCGCGGCTTGGGAGCTTGACGGGCTGTCCCGAAAAGGTCAGCCGCCGCTCGACAAGATCCAGGACAAACTTTCCAAATCGAACAGTGTCTCGATCCGGTTTCGGATTGACCGCCATGCCTGTTCAGAACTCTTCAGACCCTGAAACAAGGACCTTAAGGGTATCGCTCCGTAGTGTCCATCGCGCCCGACAAACCGCCGTGCCGGCGATCGGGACGAGGAGGTTCCGTCATGCGCACCACGCATTTAGCTTTGGGACTGCTGACAACGATCGCTCTGTCGTTTGCCGCGCTTCCGGGCAACGCCCAGTCGTGGCCAACCCAAGTCGTGAAGATCATCACGCCATTTCCGCCTGGCAGCGGTGGCGACGTCACGGCTCGTCCGTTCGCCGAAAAGCTCGCGGAGCGGTGGGGGAAGGCCGTCATCGTCGAAAATCGTCCAGGCGCCGACGGCATCATCGCCGCGACCGCGGTGCTCAACTCGAACGATGGTCATACGCTCCTCTATACGAACGGGGGACCGCTCACGAGCAACCTGCTCGCGCACGCGGGCAGCCTTCCGTACAATCCCGATGATCTGCTGCCGGTTGCGGCTGCCGCTGAAGTCTACGTAGCGATAGGGGTGCCTGCTTCCCTGGCGACAAGCTCGCTGTCCGAATTTGTGGCGCAGGCACGCCTCAAGCGGGGCCAGTTCAATTGGAGCGGAACTCCCGGCAGTCTCGACTATCTGGTGCCGGGGTTTTTGAAGCGCGCCGGCATCGATCTCCCGCGTGTCCCATACCGAGAGGTGAGCATGGCGATGCAGGACCTCTCGCAAGATCGACTCCAATTCTATGCTGCTGCCCTCGCGACCCAGTTGCCGATGGCGCAAACCGGCAAGATCAAGATTATCGCGATCACGAATAGTCAACGATCCCCCTTCTTACCGGACGTTCCCACGGCGCGCGAGTCGGGTTTTCCGGAGCTTGAGTACGAAGCGTTCCTTGGCTTTTTCGCGCCCCGCGGGATGTCGGCGGAGCTGCGTGAACGCATCGGTGCCGACCTGCACGCGATCGGCGCAGGCGCGGACTTGGCGGGACGCTTCAATGCGATCGGCATGCGGGTACGAGTCACCTCTCCGGCAGAACTGCAAAAGATCGTCATGGACGAGCGCGCCGCGCTCGCCCGTTACACCCAGGCGCCGCCGCAATAGGGACGCGCAAAGCACCGAGACAGGAGAAATGTCCCATGACCCGCGAACACCCGCGTACCGATCGGCTTTTCGAGATCGGCAGCGCCTATCGACAGGCGAAAGTTCTATTGAGCGCGGTCGAACTCGGAGTTTTTTCCGAGCTCGCAGCCGGCCCGCTCGATGCGAGGGATCTCGCCAGCCGCATTCGGGTCCACGGTCGCTCAGCTCGCGACTTCTTCGACGCACTTGTCGCGACTGGTTTTCTGACGCGAGATGACGAAGGGCGATATCGCAACACCGAGGAGAGCGATTTTTATCTAGACCGAGCGAAGCCGACTTATCTCGGCGCCAGCTTCGATCAGTACAACCGCCGCGAATACGTCTTATGGAGGTCGCTGACGCAGTCGCTGCAGACCGGCAACCCGGCGGCCGAAACGCATGGCCATGATCACTTCGGGTCTTTGTACAACGACGCAGCGAGATTCCGGACCTTCGTCACCGCGATGACGTCCGGCAGCTTGCTCGCCGCTCAAGGTATCGCTCACCAGTTCCCCTGGGAGAATTATCAGACACTTTGCGACGTAGGCACCGCTCAAGGTTGCCTACCGGTCCAGGTTGCTTTGGCCCATCCTCACGTCCGCGCGATCGGATTCGATCTCCCGATGCTGTGCTCGACATTCGAGGAGTACGCGGTCGAACGCAACGTCGCTGATAGGGTGAGTTTCGCGGGAGGCGATTTCTTCAAGGATCCGTTGCCTCAGGCCGATGTCATCGTCTTGGGTCGCGTCCTCCACAATTGGGACCTTGAAGCCAAGAAGATGTTGCTGGACAAGGCGTATCGATCGATCCAGACCGGTGGGGCTGTCATCGTCTATGATATGCTGATCGATGACGACCGGCGCACAAGCACAACTGGCTTGCTCTCCTCTCTCAACATGCTCCTTTGGACGGCGGGTGGGTTTGGATATACGGCAACGGATTGCACCGGTTGGATGCGTTCGGCCGGGTTCACAAAGACGATGGTTCGCCACCTTCCAGGTGGAAACTCCATGATCATCGGCGAAAAATAGACGGCGCCATATCTTCCGGTGCGGACTCAGGATCATTTTGACTGATCCAGCCGGACGGTCCCTTGGTTGATGTCCGCTCCGCTCAAAAAGCAGCAATGACTGGGGACAAATTAGGCGCATTGTGTTTGGTCGGATGCCTGTGATTCAAGCTGTCAAAATGGAGCTTCGAATCATGCGCTATGAACTTGCCGATTTTGAATGGGCCGCCCTCAAGCCGATGTTGCCCAACAAGCCGCGTGGCGTTCCTCGGGTAAACGATCGTCGTGTCCTAAACGGCATCTTTTGGGTCTTGAGATCGGGAGCACCCTGGCGCGATCTGCCTGAGGCGTTCGGCCCGTACACCACTTGCTATAACCGCTTCGTTCGCTGGCGGAGGGCTGGCGTCTGGAGCCGTATCATAGACGCACTTCCGCTGCTCATGATGCCGCTGTCCAAATGATCGACACCTCGATTGTCCGCGTGCATCAGCATGGAGCCTGCATCATGCGAAACCAGCGCCAATCGATGGGGCGGTCACGCGGCGGCTTGACGAGTAAAATTCATGCGGTGGTCGATAGCAATGGTCTGCCGGTACGGCTGGCGTTGAGTCCTGGCGAAGCCCACGACGTTCGACTTGCCGGAAAACTGCTGTCTCGTCTGAAGTCGGGGTCAATGCTGCTTGCCGACCGTGGCTATGACGCCGACTGGATCAGGGAGCTTGCCATGAAGAAAGGCGCGTGGGCCAATATCCCGCCGAAAAGCAATCGCAGCGATCCTATCTGCTTCAGTCCCTACCTCTACCGGGCTCGTAACCGGGTCGAGCGGTTCTTCAACAGGATCAAACAATGTCGACGGGTGGCGACGCGCTACGACAGGCTCGCCGCCAACTACCCTGCCTTCGTTCAACTCGCGTCAATTAGGCTATGGCTGCGCCTTTAATGAGTCCGCGTCCTAGAGTATTGAGGAGCCACCAGTGCGAATACTTATGGTCGAGGACGATCCACTTGTCCGCGAATTGGTGGTCGACGCTCTGCGCGAGGAAGGCTACGAGGTCTTTCACGCCTCCAATGGTGAGCAAGCGCTGGCATTGTGCAAGAGGCAGATCGCGGACGTTCTGGTCACCGACATCAGGCTGCCCGGCGGAGTAGACGGATGGCAGATCGCCGAACGTTGTCGGGAGCTTGATCCCCAGCTGCAGGTGATCTACGCGACCGGCTTCTCGCCCGTCGAGGCCCGTCCGGTGCATGGCAGTCTCACCTTGCACAAGCCCTACCAACCCGACCGCATCGTCGAAGCGGTTAGACAAATGGGAAAAGGAAGACGGCCTCCTTCCATCAGCTGACGGCGCTCCTTGCGGTCCGTCGATCGCCAATAGCTGACTAGCGGACATCTGCGGTGTGGCTTCCGCTTCGCCAAGGAAATCATTCAATGCGCGCAAATCTGCCCATAGGCTCTACGTCCGCGAATGCTCAGCCGAGCGGCAATTGGTTCGCCCGGCTGGCAGTTGCGACCTCGCGCATTTCCGGCCGACCGACGACCTTTCTGCTGGCAGTTGCCGTCGTACTCGTGTGGGCGATCACGGGTCCCTTATTCGGCTTCAGCGATACCTGGCAGCTCGTCATCAA
>Ga0209758_1001374_pt1 | contig 29041 bp, 22 predicted proteins | sample AraplaMF_Col_mMF_FD_184258 | JGI IMG/M metagenome (GOLD analysis project Ga0209758, IMG submission 184258) | Arabidopsis root microbial communities from the University of North Carolina, USA - plate scrape MF_Col_mMF (SPAdes) (version 2) | ecosystem: Host-associated > Plants > Roots > Endosphere...
ACAAGCTGGTCGCGGATCGGCATCAGGGCCTGCGTGGTCGGCTGCTCGAACAGCACGCTCCAGCCGAGCTTGGGCACGGTGCTCGCCGCGCTCATCACGGCATGGCCGTTGAAGTCGGTGCCGGACGTCTCGGATTCGCGTCCGGGCGCGATCGCGGCGGCCACCTGCGGCAGCTTCGACAGGTCCTTGCCGATTTCGGGCCCCTTCGACGACGTCGCCAGCACCCGGCCGCGCGGATCGACCACATAGGCGAATGCCGCCTTGCCGACTTGCGCGTCGGACAGGAAGTCGGAGAGGAAGCCGAGATCGATCTCGGCGACCGTGACGCCGGCGTTGAAGCCGGAATGCGCCACCGAGATCGACATCAACGGCGTGCGGTCGGAGAACCAGGCCGGGGCATAGCTGACGCCGCGCGCGACCGTGTCGGTGAAGCGCATGTCGCGGGACAGGTCGGCATTGCCGCCGGTCGTGGTCGACTGGCGCGAGACGCGCAGCACCTCGCGGCCGTCGCCGTTGAGCTGGAACAGCTGGTTGACGACCGAGACCTGGTGCAGCAGCGAGGCGTAGTCGGCGCGACGCTTCTCGAGCGTGTCCTGGCTCGCCCGCGTCACCCAGCTGATCTGGCGCTCGAGCTCGGAGATCGACTGTTCGATCCGCCGGGCGGCGCCTTGCGCCTTGTCTTCCAGCCCGTCCGTCAGCTGGGTCTTGGTGGCGCGGTAGGAGATCCAGGTCTCCATCGCGCCGTTGACGGCAAGCACGAACACGACGAGGCCGACGAGGGAGACGACATATTTGGCGAACAGGCCCTCGCGCAAAAACCGTGTCTTGTCGTTCGCCCCTGCCATCCGGATCCTCTCGCGCCGCCACCAAGGCCGGCGCTTTGGGCCGCACGGGCCCCGGCCGCCCTTTTATCACAATTTGGGACAGCGGACCGCCGGACCGCCGGTGTGGTTACCTGTTGTGGACGCCGGGACAGGCGGCAGGGTGGTGAATTGTCGCAGCCTCATCCGTTCGGAGGAAGCAGCGGGCGGGTCAGCCGATGTAAGGGGATTGGCGTGACATCCAGCCCGGTCCGCCCATCATCGATTGAAGAGCTGCCGCAGCACGTCGTTCATCGGCTGGCTATCCTGCTGCGCCACCGGCGAGTCCTCCTGGGCGGGGGGCGCCGGCGATGCCTGCGGCGCCGGGGTCGAGGGGGTTGCCGGCAGGCTGCGGCTGCGGCCGGTGCCCGTCGCGGTGCCGGCTCCGGTTCCCGCACCGCTGGACAGCCCCTGCTGGATCAGATTGCCGATCGCCTCGCCGAGCGGGCCGCCGAGCAGATTGTTCTGCCCCGGCTGCTGGGCTTGCGGATTGGCGCCGGCGGCCGCGTTGCCACCCGGCGCGGCAGTGCCGCCGAGACCCAGGCTTCCCAGGATATTGCCGAGCCCGGCGCCGTCGGGGCCGAACAGGCCCTTGCCCATCTCGCGCAGCTTGGCATAGGCGGCGTCGGGATTGTCCAGCATGCCGGCCATGTCGGGGTAAATCTTCGGCTGCGACCAGCTGCCCTGGATCATCACGGGGATGCCGAAGCCGACCGGCTCGTTCGCGCGGCCCTGGCCCTCTGTCGTCATCACGAGCTTGGGCTCGACGCGAAAGCCCATCATCTTGGTGTCGAGCGCGATGGTGCCGGCGCCGGTCACGCGCACCAGCGGTCCGATCAAATTGAGATCGGTCGTCACGGCCTGACCCTTGTCGATACGGAACGAGGCCGAGAGCTGCGACAGATCCGTGCTCTGCTCCTGGCCGGCGCCTTGGCTATCCTGCCAGCCGGACAGCGTGCCCGATGTCAGCGAGCGGATCATCTGCGCGACGTTGATGCCGCGGATCGCGCCGTCCTGGAAATTGACGAACGCCGTGCCCTGCATGTTCGCCATCAGCGCGCGCTGGCTGGTGCCGGCGCTGCGCAAAGCGAGCTTGGCCTGCAGCTTGCCGTCGATCCGGTCGAATTCGGCAAGGCCCTGCAGCAGCGGCAGCGCACGCACGCCGACGAGGTCCGAATGCATGGCAAAGCTCGGCGCGCCGGTGGTCGCATCCAGGATCACTTCGCCCGAAACCTGGCCGCCATAGGCGCCGAGATTGGCGGTGCCGGCCTTCAGCACGCCGCCGGCGAGCTTGGCATCGAGCGCCAGCGGCGCGAGGCGGGCATCGCCGATCACGGCCTCGTTCGCGGAGATCCGCACCTGCGCGTCGACGTAGTTCAGCCCGGACACGTCGATCGGCGCATTGCTCCAGGGCTGTCCCGACGCGCCGTCGGGCGTTTTCGCCAGCGGGATCGCGAGGCGCTGGAAATCCAGATCGACCTTGACCAGGGGCTTGCTGGCGATGTCGACCGAGGCCCAGCCGTTGAAGGCGCCGTCGCCGAGCCTGCCGCTCACGCCGTTGATCATCAGGACGTCGCCGTTCAGCCGCATCTCGGCGTGACCGTTGAGCTGGGACTTCAGCACGTCGGGCATGTCGATGGCGAAATCCACCGGAATGGTCGGCCGTTCGGCCGGTGGCGACGGCGCGATCGCCTTGATGTCGAACTTGGTCGGGTGATCGCCGACGCGCGCGGTGCCGGTGATGTTGACCTTGCGGTCGCCGCCAACGAGCGCATCGGCATTGATGGCGCTGATGCGGCCCTCGACGCGGTCGCGCAGCCGCGCGAATGCGACCTCGCCGTCGATGACCTTGACGCGGTCGATGGTCGCCCCGGCCGTGTCGAGCGCAACAGGCTTCGACGCGCCGCCGGCGTTGGGCAGGCGCTCGCGCAGCAGCGGCTGATAGAGCACGGGATGGGTGACGATGAGCTCGCTGATCCTGGGTTTGCCCGACCACGCGCTGGACAGCGACATGTCGGCCTGCACGCTGTCGATGGTCAGGCGGGTGATGCCGCTGCGATCCTTGGGATCGGCGAGCGTGAGGTCGTTCAGCGTGACATTCAGCGTCGGCCAGAGGCTGATCTTCGTGGTGCCGTCGATCGACAGGCGATAGCCGGTGGCGCTCTCGACCCGCGCGGCAATGGTCGAGGTCAGGAAGCCCGAGGGGATTCCGACCACGAGCAGTATCGCGATCACGATGACGACGGCGGCGACCGCGGCGCCGGCGAATTTCACAGCTCTCATGTCGACTTTCCAACGACGGACGAACGGCGCCGAAACCGGCAAATGACCGTCCTTTGCACCCGTCTCTTGTGCGTGAGTTTATCCCCGGACGGGAAGCGGCTCCAAGCGGTCAAAAATAGTCAGGGGGTGCTGCAAAGTTATGTGACTTATGACACACTTCCCCGGCGCGGTTTTACGCGATCCTGATCTTGATGGTTCCAAGCGATTTGCCGGTGAAATTGACGAGCGAATTCACAAGGACGTTGAAATGAGCAAACAGGCCGAATTTGCGGTCATCCTGAAGATGAACCCGATGTTCGCCGATCTCGGCGCGGACGAGCTCCAGCGGCTGTCCAATCTCTGCCACACCCAGCATCTGGCGAACGGCGAGGTGCTGTTCCAGAAGGGTGACGCCGGAGATGCGCTGTTCGGCGTGCGCCGCGGCCAGGTCCGCATCGAGACCGGCGCCTCCGACGGCAGCCGGCTGACGCTGAATTTCATGGGCCCCGGCGACCTGTTCGGCGAGGTCGCGGTGCTGGACGGCCAGGACCGCACCGCGGATGCGACGGCCGGCGAGGCCAGTGAATTGTTCGTGCTGCGGCGCGAAGATTTCCTCGGCTTCCTCGAACGCGAGCCCAAGGTCGCGATCAAGATCATCGCGCTGCTGTGCCAGCGCATCCGCTGGCAGAGCGAGCGCATGGAGGAGTCCATGCTGCAGCCGCTGCCGGTGCGCCTCGCGCGCCGGCTCTGCGCGCTCGCCGCGGATTTCGGCTCCGAGGTGCACATCTCGCAGGAGCAGCTCGGCGTCTTCGTCGGCGCCGCCCGCGAGAGCGTCAACCGTCAACTTCAGGCCTGGCGCAAGGAAGCGATCCTGGATCTGCAGCGCGGCCGGATCCTGCTGCGGAACATGACCAAGCTGACCGCGATCGCGCGGAACGAGTAGGTCGTCCAGGCTGCTTCGCATCTAACGCAACGTCAGTAATTCAGATCGCGGGCACGGGGCGGCACATGGCCGCCCGCGTCGCGCGAATTCTATTCCGCCGCGGGATGCACCATGTTCTTCGATACGGGCGGGGCGCCCGCATCCGAAGCTCCGTGATGAGCGTCCGTCTCCGCATCCTCGCTGTGCACGATCAGGCGCTTGCCGAAGCGCCAGATCAGGGCGCCGAGATCGTCCATCACCATGAACATCGCGGGCACGAACACCAGCGACAGGATGGTCGAGAAGATCAGGCCCCCGATCACCGCGAGCGCCATCGGCGAGCGGAATTCGCCGCCGGCGCCGACCGCGAGCGCGCTCGGCATCATGCCGGCGGCCATCGCAATCGTCGTCATCACGATCGGGCGGGCGCGCTTCATGCCGGCGTCGATCATGGCCTCTTCGCGCGGCTTGCCGTCGCGGATCGCTTCGATCGCGAATTCCACCAGCATGATCGCGTTCTTGGTGACAATGCCCATCAGCATCAGGATGCCGATCCACACCGGCGTCGTGAGCTGCTTGCCGGTGATCAACAGGGCGGCGATCGCGCCGCCGATCGAGAGCGGCAGCGAGAACAGGATGGTGATCGGCTGCAGGAAGGTGCCGAACAGCAGCACCAGCACGGCATAGACCATCATCAGGCCCGCCGTGATCGCGGTGGCGAAGCCGTCGGACAGCTCGTTCAGGCTTTCGGCGTCGCCGGACGGTGAGACTTTCACGCTCTTCGGCAAGGTCTTCATCACCGGCAGGTCGTAGATCTTCTTGGTGGCGTCGCCGAGCGCGGCGGAGCCGACGAGGTCGGCTGCAACCGTTGCCTGCCGCTCGCGATCGTAGCGGTTGATGCTGGTCGGACCCTGGTCGAGCTTGACGTCGGCGATGACCGAGAGCGGCACGCCGCCCTTCTCGCCGCGCTCGCCGAGCGGCACCCGCAATTGCTCCAGCGTCTTCAGATTGGCGCGCGCGGCGTCCTCGAGCTGCACGCGGATCGGCACCAGGCGGTCGCCGACGTCGAATTTGGCGAGCGCGGGCCCGACGTCGCCGATGGTGGCGACGCGAATGGTCTGCGACAGGCTTTCGGTCGAGACGCCGAGACGTGCGGCAAGATCGGCGCGCGGCTCGATGCGCAGCTCCGGCCGCTCCAGCGTGGTTTCCGAGATCACGTTGGAGATGGTCGGAATCCGCTTCATCTGCGTCGCGAGCTCGCTGGCGACGTTGTTGACGATATTGGCGTCGACACCGGTCACGACCAGCGAGATGGCGCGCAGGCCGTTCTCGTCGAGGAACCAGAAGCGGATGTCGGGGATGTTCTCCAGCTCCTGGCTGATCGAGAATTCCAGCTCGCGCTGGGTAATGTCGCGATCGGCCTTGGGCGTGTAGTTGATGATCAGGGCGGCGCGCCGAACTTCCTGGGTGCCCGGCGGAACGCGGCCGCCGTCGACGAAGATGCTCTTCACCTCGGGCCGCTTGCGCAGCCGGGCGACGATGTCCTCGGTGACCTTCTCGGTGTAGGCGAGCTGGGTGCCCGGCGGCAGCTCGAGCGCCAGCAGCGAGCGCGCGCTGTCCTGCGCGGGCAGGAAGCCCTGCGGCAGCAGCGTGATGCTCCAGATCGAGGCGGCGAAGATGCCGAAGCCGATCAGCACCGTGATGAAATAGTGCTTCACCGACCAGGCCACGATCCTGTGGTAGGACCGCAGGATGCGGCCGGGCGGCGGCTCCTCGTGATGGCCGTGCTTGAGGAAGTAGGCGGCCAGCACCGGTGTCACGAAGCGCGCGGCGAGCAGCGAGAAGAATACCTGCACCGAGACGGTGATGCCGAACTGCTTGAAGAACTGTCCGGCGATGCCCGACATGAAGCTCGCCGGCGCGAAGATCGCGATGATGGTGAGCGAGATCGCGATCACCGCGAGGCCGATCTCGTCGGCGGCTTCCAGTGCGGCACGATAGGGCGACTTGCCCATGTTCATGTGCCGGACGATGTTCTCGATCTCGACGATGGCGTCGTCGACGAGAATACCCGTCGACAGCGTGATGGCGAGGAAGCTGACGAGGTTCAGCGAGAAGCCGAGCAGGTCCATCGCCCAGAACGCCGGGAAGATCGACAGCGGCAGCGAGATCGCGGCAATGATGGTGGCGCGCAGGTCGCGCAGGAACAACAGCACGATGACGACGGCGAGGATGGCGCCTTCGAACAAGGTGGAGATCGCCGCGTGGTAATTGCCGTTGGTGTATTCGACCGAGGTGTCGATCACCTTCAGGTCGACGTCGGGATAGGCGGCCTTGAGCGCGTCGACGCGCTTCTGCACGGCCTCGGCCACCTTGACGTCGCTGGCGCCCTTGGAGCGCTTGATGCCGAGCGCGACGATCGGCTCGCCGTTGAAGCGGGCGAAGGTGCGGCGGTCTGCGATGGTGTCGGTGACGGTGCCGAGATCGTCGAGCCGGACCTCGCCGCCGCCGAACAGCGGGATCATGGTGCCGGCGAGATCGCCCAGCGTCTTGGCGCCGGCGAGCGTGCGGATCGCCTGGTCGTTCTTGCCGATCTCGGCGCGGCCGCCGGCGACGTCGACATTGGTGCCGCGCAGGCTCTGGCTGACATTGACCGCGGTCAGGCCCATGGCCTGCAGACGGTCCGGGTCGAGCGAGACCAGGATCTCGCGCTCGACACCGCCGATGCGCTCGACCTGGGCGACGCCGCGGACACCTTGCAGCGCGCGCTTGACCACGTCGTCGACGAAATAGGAGAGCTGCTCCGGCGTCTTGCCGGGCGAGATCGCGGCATAGGTGACGATCGGCAGGCCGATCACGTCGACGCGCTGGATCAGCGGCTCGGTGACGTTCTGCGGCAGGTTCGAGCGCACGCGCGTCACCGCGTCCTTGACGTCGTTGAGCGCGCGGTCGGTGTTGGTCTCAAGCGCGAACTGGATCGTGGTCAGCGACAGGCCGTCGGTGATCTGCGAGGTGATGTGCCTGACGCCCTCGACGCCGGACACCGCGTCTTCAATGGTCTTGGTGACCTGGGATTCGAGCTCGGCGGGCGCCGCGCCGAACTGCGACACCGCGACCGAGATCACGGGGATGTCGGCCGAAGGCAGCCGCGTCACCGCGAGCTTGACGAAGGAGGTCCAGCCGAGCACCAGCAGGATGATCGAAAAGACGACCGACGGCAGCGGATGACGAATAGACCATGCCGAAATATTGAGAGCCATCAGCGTACCCGCGTGCGATCGAGTTCATCGGCGAACATGGTCTTGATCTGGTCGCCGTCATGCAGCGAAGAGCCGGCGTCGGCCACGACGATTTCGCCGACGTCGAGGCCCTCCAGGATTTCCGTGGCGGTGTCGGACGACAGTCCGACCCGCACCTTGCGCGTCTCGACAATGTTGCCTTTGACGACCTGCACCGTGAGATGGTCGATGGCGGTCTTGGGGACCGCGACGCCGCAGCTCCGCTTGGCGTCGATCGAGGCGCGCGCGAACACGCCGACCTTCAGCGAGGGATTGTTGGTGACGCTGATGCGGACGCGGCCGAGCTGCGTGGTGCGGTCGATCTCGGGCGCGACCAGCCGCACGCGTCCGATCAGATCGGGCGCGTCGTCGCGGCTGATGCGCACGGTCGCGCCGGCGCTGAGCTTGGGCATGTGGACCGCCGGAACCTGGGCGTCGAGCTCGATCTCGTTGTTGACGGCGATGCGGAACATCGGGCCGGCCTGCGGCGAAGCGGGCGCGCCGACGATGGTGCGGACCTCGGTGACGAGACCTGGCGCGGGCGCCTTCAGCGAGATCGGGCCTTGCGATCCGGGCCGCTGCGGCTGGCCGGGGATCTGCGGCGGCGGGGTCAGGCGCGCCAGTTCCTGATTGTCGGTGACCATGGTGCCTTCGGTGACGAAGAGGTCGGTGACCCTGGAGCCTTCCTGGTCGGCGACGACCACGGCCTCGCGACGCGGCACGAAGAAGCCGGTCACGCGCACGAGGTCGGAGAAGCAGGCATTGGTCGACTTCGTCACGATGACGAGCGCCTCGCTCGGCGCCTCCTTCACCTCGGGACGGCGCCGGTGCTCGAACAGGTAATAGCCGACGCCGAGCGCAACGACGAAGGCCACGGTTCCAGCCGGCTTGATATATTCGGAAAGGTTCATCGCCGGATCATCCTGGCCTGGCTCACGGCCGTCCGAACGAGGCCCATGCAGAGCGTTTTCCTGAAATAAAGCGGCGTCCCGCAAGGCTGCGGGACGCGCTTCGCAAGCGAGACTTTACACCACATCACGACGGGTCACTGCAAAGGATTGCGTCGTGCTTACTTCGATGCGGTGGTCTTGTTTTCCATGTTGACGACCTGCACCCGGCGATTGGCCTCGGCCATGGGCTGGCCCGGGTCCTTCAGCTTGCTCTTGCCGTAGCCGACGGTGACGAGATCGGTCGCGGAAATGCTGTACTTCTCGACGAGGTAGCGCTTGATCGAATCCGCGCGGCGTTCCGACAGGTCCTGGTTGTAGGCCTCGCCGCCGGCGGCATCGGTGTGGCCGGCGACCACGAAGGTCGAGCCCTTCAGGTCGGGGCTGGTCAGCGCGCGGCCAAGCGCCTGCACCGAGGGCATCGACTTGGCACTGATATTGGCCGAGTTGTAGTCGAAGGTGATCTCGAGATCGATATTCGGCTTGTCCTTGGCGACCGAGGCGATCTCCTCGCGCTCGGTCGAGGACAGCGAGCGCGTCGAGCGGCCACGGACCGACTGGATCAGCTTGGTCTCGGCCGCGTTCGGCGCGGGATCGGCCTGCGGAGCGCCGATCGAGAGGCCGCGGGTCAGCGGCTTCTTCGCCGGCGGCGCCAGGGCGCGGACGATCTCGTCTTCGGTGACGTTCTTGCTGTTGCCGTCATCGCCGGCGAGCGCGGGTGCGGCGGGCAGCGACAAGGCGGCGCCGACGGCCATGATCGACAGGATTGCGGTAAGTCCCTTAGCAGCCAATCTCATAGCTCGTCCCTCCTGCGCGCCGAAGCTCGCGTGGTTCCAAAATTCCTGCCATGGGCCCCCCGGGAAAAGGCCGCCTGCGGCATCCGACGGTTAGTCTTCCGAGGGCCGTCCAGGGTTCGAGGCGTCGATCGCCTCGGCTCAAAAAAATACTAGCGTACTCCGTAGCTTGCGAATTCCTGAACGATGTTCGGATCCATCGCTTTGGCGTTCGCAATATCCAGCGCCCCTTCCTGGGCGGAGCCGTTGCGCTGCTTGGCAATGCCCCGTCCGTACAGTGAGGAGGTCAGGCGCGGGTTGATCCGCAGGGCCGCGTCGAAATCGGCGATCGCGTTCTTGACCGCTCCGGACTTCAGATTGACGAGCCCGCGACTGTCCAGCGCATCGACGAAGTTCGGCCGCAGCCGCAGCGCCTCGTTGCAATCCTTCAGCGCGCCCTGGAGATCGCCGACCACGGTTCGGGTCCAGCAGCGGTTGTTCAGCGCTTCGACATCCTTCGAATTGATCCGGAGCGTGTCGTCGAAATCCTTGATGGCGAGGCTGTAGGCGCCCTTGCTGGCATAGACCTGGCCGCGCCGGTACAGCGCATTCACGTCATCAGGATTGGCTGCGATCTTGGCCGTCAGGCCCTTGATGGTGGGGTCCTCGGCCAGCGCCGCCGCGCTCGGCCCGCTATCCATGCTCGGCGCGGGCGCGGGATCGGCGGGTTTCGCCGGTGGTGGCGGCGGCGGCAGGGCGGCCTCGACCTGCGGCTTCGGCGACGGAGCCGGTGGGGGCGGAGGGGGAGGCGCTGGAGCCGCGACCGTGTCGGCCGGCTTCGGCGGAGGCGGTGAGGGCGCCGCGGGCGGTGCCGGCGGCGGATTGTTCGCGACCACCGGCGGCGCGGGTGGTGGTGGCGTCGTCGTCGTTGCGGTCGGACGCGACCCGGCGGCGCCCGGGATGAAGGAGAAATCCTCGGCGAGCGACGAGGAGATCCACGGCACCTGCTCGCCGCGCGAGGCACGGGTGACGCCCATCTTGGTACGGTTCAGCGTCTCCTCGGCCATCAGGTCGGGGACGCGGATTTCCTTGAGCAGTTCCTGGACGAACAGGCTGTGGTCGCCGCCGGCGTCGGAGACCACCGAGGCCAGCGCCGCCGAATACATCACCAGCGTGCCGTTCGGCGCGATGACGGGCGTAAGCCCGGCCGAGAAGCTGCGGAACCGGCGCTCGAACGGGTTGCGCCTGGAGGCATCGATGAGTGCGATCTTGACGCCGGCGCCGCGGGTGTTGAGCTCGCCGAGCACGGTCTCGAGGCTGAAACCGTCGCGGCGCACGTCGGATTCGGTCCAGATCTGCGCATCGACCGGTAGCATGTAGCTCTGGCGCGCCGACTGGATGCCGAAGCCGCTGAAGAACACCAGCGCCACCGAGCCCGGCTTGATCTTGCCGTAGAGCTTGTCGAAGGCGCGGCGCATGCCGTCGCCGGTCAGGTTCTCGCCGATCTCGACCGAGAAGCCGTCGCGCTTGAGCTCGTCGGCCATGTCGCGCGCATCGTTGATTGGTTCCTTCAGCGGGGCATCGGCATCCGGATATTTGGCGTTGCCGATGACCAGCGCATAACGGTCCCCGGCCGCCAGCGAGGGGGCCGTCGGGACGAGCGAAACCAGCAACGGGAGAAGGAGAAGAAAGCGAATTTTCATAATGAGCGCGGTCCAGCCAAAAAGGCGCCGTTCCAGCTTGCGCCGCGGCGACCTTAACTTACGCAATGTGCATTATCAAACCGGGGGAGGGGGGCGTCAACCGCTTGGAGATTCGGCATTATCGCGACGATTGATCGCAACGGAGCGGCGTACCGGCGAGGAGCTGGTGACGAAGATGAACCGGCCGTCATGATTGAGCTCGACGCGACGTGGTTGGGCATTGCATCGGCCATGCTAGGGGATTCATGGCGACAAGAATGTGATTGGTCTCACATTGCAGCCTTGCGGTCGTAGCGGGCTCAGTTGTTTGACCTTTGTGGCGGACGATGGCTTGCTGCGTCCGGTCGTTCAGCTCCCCTTACAAAAAAGCAAGAGTAGAAAAGCAAGAGCCATGGGAAACGTCTACGAAATCTACGCCCTGCGCTATGCGACGATGTCGCCGCGCACCCCCAGCATGAACTTCCTGGCGCCCGATCCGCATGACAGCGCGGCGCAGGATCTCGACTACTTCGTTTGGCTGATCCGCGGTGGTGGCCGCGAGATTCTGGTCGACACCGGCTTCAATGCGGAAGAGGCGAGCGCGCGGGCGCGCAAGCTGACGCTCAATCCGGTCGATGCACTGGAGCGCTTTGGCGTTGCGGCTTCGAGCATCCGCGACGTCATCGTGACGCACCTGCATTACGACCATGCCGGCAATCTCGATCGCTTCCCGAGCGCGCGTTTCCATCTGCAGGAGCGCGAGATGGCTTACGCGACGGGGCGCTGCATGTGCAACGGACTGCTGCGACATCCGTTCTCGGTCGAGCACGTCACGCAGATGGTGCGTCATGTCTATGGCGAGCGCGTCACGTTCTATTCGGGCGACGGCGAGGTCGCGCCTGGCGTGACCGTGCACCGTGTCGGCGGCCATTCCGACGGCTTGCAGGTGGTCAAGGTCGAGACCGCGCGCGGCTCGGTGGTGCTTGCCTCCGATGCCGCGCATTACTACGCCAATCTGCAGCGGCGCAGCCCATTCCCGATCGTCTACAATGTCGGCGACATGGCGGCCGGCTGGGAGACGATCGAGCGCCTTGCCGGCCACCCCGATCGATTCATCCCCGGCCACGATCCGATCGTGACGGAAATCTATCCGCGCGCCAGCGACAAGGTCGATGCCTGGGCACTGCACCTGCCGCCGTCGCGGTCGTTTGCGAAGTGATGGCGAAGGCCTGCCCCATGTTCGTCGTCCCGGACAAGCGCGCCCAAAGCGCGCGTTGATCCGGGACCCATAACCCCAGGGAGGAGTCGCCGCGCGAGCTGGCAACTCCGAGTCTTCGCCAAACATCTCCCTGTGGCTATGGGTCCCGGATCTGCGCTTCGCTCCAGACAACGCTTCGCGTTGTCGGGTGCTCTGCTTGTCCGGGACGACGATTGAGGGGAGCGTGTTCTTCGGGCTGCAGATAACAGGAGCTTACATGACGCACTACATCATCTACTTCAACCAGCAATGGGTCGGTGATCACTCCAAAGAGTGGTTTCAGTCCCGTGGGTCGCTGGTCAGGGCAGTCCTGGCAGAGATGAAGGAGGCGGGCGTGTTCATCTTCGCCGCGGGAGTGGATGAAGACCTGAGCAAGGCTTTCAGTGCTGACGAGACCGGCGGCGAACTGCGCTTCGGCGAAGGTCGGTATTCCAATGGTCCCGAATATCTTGGTGGCTTCACCGTCGTCGATGTCTCCAGTCAGGAGTCCGCAAGGTTTTGGGCCGGCAAGATCGCAACGGCTTGTGGCTGGCCACAAGAGGTCCGACCACTCCATGTATGACGATTGCAGGACAGGGGGCCGAGCCGACGCCGAGGTCAAATGACTGAACGTTTCGCGTCGGCAAGCGACTCCATCCGCGCGCTTGGCGCTCAGGCGCGCCTCAAAATCCGCGCGGCCCCGATCAAGGACGAGTTCTCTGCTCAGCCGTCCGCGCCTTCACGGGTCCAGGCTCTAATACGCCTGCTTGGCGTCGGCCTCTTCGCTGGTCTGGATCAGATCGAGGCTCTCCTCGATCTTGCCGAGCAGCGCTGACAATTGCTTGCGTTCCTGCGCGGAGAGGCAGGCGAGGATCTCGTCCTCACGCCGCAGCAATTGCGGGAACAGCTCTTCATAGAGCGCGCGGCCCTTCTTCGTCAGTTGCAGGCGGAATTCGCGGCGGTCGGCTTCGTTCTCGACCCGCTCGATCAGTCCTTCGTTCAGCAGCGTAGTCACTGCGCGACTGATGGTGGATTTGTGGGTGCGGGTGCATTGCGAGATGTACTGCGCGCTGCAGGCATCGTTGCGGAAGCCGAGCGTGGCGATGACGCGCCATGCCGGAATGTCGAGGCCGTGGCGTTCCTGATATTCGACCGACAGCGCGGCGCTGACCTCCGCAGCCAGCCGGTTGAGGCGGAACGGCACGAACTTGAACAGATCGAGCCGCGCCTTCGGCCGCGGTGCGGCATCATCGGCGTTCCGTGTCTTCAGCGAGATGTCGCTGGATGTCCTCGCCAAGGGAGCGCTCCGAATTCCAGTTGACGGCCGGCCGGCTCCGGTCCAAAATAGTTGCACGTGAGACTATCTAGCAGATCAGTCCCCTCCTGACCAGAGCCGAGGTTAGTGTATGGCGCCGGCCAATACGCATCAGGCCAAGACCCAGTTCGGCTATCGCCGCCACCCCGATCAGGATCGCCCCGGCCCAAGCCCGGCGGAGCATCCGGTCGTGATCGTCGGCGCCGGCCCGGTCGGCCTGTCGCTGGCGATCGATCTCGCCCAGCGCGGCCAGCGCGTCCTCCTTCTGGATGATGCCGATCGCATCGGCGAGGGTTCGCGCGCGATCTGCTTCTCGAAGCGGTCGCTGGAATATTGGGACCGGCTCGGCGTCGGCGATCGCATGGTCGACAAGGGCGTGGTGTGGAGTGTGGGGCGGATCTTTCACGGCGAACAGCAGCTCTACCAGTTCAACCTGTTGCCGGAGGACGGGCACAAGCGGCCGGCCTTCATCAATCTCCAGCAATATTACGCCGAGGCCTATCTGGTCGATCGCATCAACGATCTGCCCGGGATCGATCTGCGCTGGCGTAACAAGGTGACGGCGCTGGAACAACGCAACGATTCCGCCCTGCTGACGATCGAGACGCCGGAGGGCGCCTATCGCCTGCAGGCACAATATGTCGTCGCCTGCGACGGTGCGCGCTCCTCGCTGCGGCAGATGGTCGGTGCGGAATTCGCGGGACAGGTGTTCGAGGACCAGTTCCTGATCGCCGACGTCAAGATGACGGCGGAATTCCCGACCGAGCGCTGGTTCTGGTTCGATCCGCCGTTCCATGCCGGACGCTCGGCGCTGCTGCACCGGCAGCCCGACGATGTCTGGCGCATCGACCTCCAGCTCAACCGCTATGCCGATCCCGTCGTCGAGAAGAAGCCGGAAAACGTGCGTCCGCGCATCGCGCGCATGCTCGGCCACGACAAGTTCGAGTTCGAATGGATCTCGCTCTACAAATTCCAGTGCCGGCGCATGGACCGCTTCATCCATGGCCGCGTGATCTTCGCCGGCGATTCCGCGCATCAGGTCTCGCCCTTCGGCGCGCGCGGCGCCAATTCCGGACTCGAGGACGCGGAGAACCTGTCCTGGAAGCTCGACCGCGTGCTGCGCGGCACCTCGCCCGCGAGCCTGCTCGAAAGCTACCATGTCGAGCGCAGCTTGGCGGCGGACGAGAACATCCGCGAATCCACCCGCTCCACCGATTTCATGGCGCCGAACTCCCACCAGGAGGCGCGGCTGCGCAAGGCGGTGCTGTCGCTGGCGAAGGAAACCGAGTTCGGCAAGCGCATGGTCAATGGCGGCCGGCTCTCGGTGCCGTGCAGCTATGAGACGCCGCTGTCGTCACGCGACGCGGACGCCTGGCGCGGCGGGCCGTCGCCCGGCTGTTCCATGCTCGACGCGCCCGTCGCCGGGCAGGGCTATCTGACCGATGCCTTCCGCAAGGGTGGAACGGATTTCACCTTGCTGTCGTTCAGCAATGGCGCAGTCTTTGAGATGCCCGATGGCGTCAGGGATATCCGCATCGGCGGCGAGGGCGGAATTGGCGATCCCGCAGGTCTTGTCGCCAAACGCTACGACGCCGAGCCGGGTGCAGCCTATTTGCTCAGGCCCGACGGCTACGTCGCGGCGCGCTTCCGTCATCCGACACGCGAGGCGATCGCCGCGGCCCTGTCGCGGGCCGCAGGCCTGAATTGAGGTTTGGCATGGCGCTTTCCACCAGCTCCAACTTCGCACGCCCCGACGATGCCTTCCGCGCCATCGTCGAGGCGCATCGCGGTCTCACCGAAGAGCAGAGTGCCGATTTCGATGCGGCGCTGGTGCTGATCCTCGCCAACCATATCGGCGACATCGACGTGCTACGCGAGGCGATCGAACTGGCGAAGCGCCGCATGATCGACGGCCAGCAGCAACAACAGCAACAACAGCAACAACAGTGAACTCGTAAGGATGAATTGATGGCGAAGAACTTCGCGTCCACCGGCGATCTCTCGGAGAAGAAGATCACCTTCTCCGAGATCGGCACCGATCTCTATGCCTTCACCGCCGAGGGCGATCCGAACACGGCCGTGATCGTCGGCGACGACGGCTGCCTGGTGTTCGATGCGCAGGCAACACCGGCGATGGCGAACAAGGTGATCGAGCGCGTCAAGGCAGTCACCGACAAGCCGATCAAATATGTCGTGCTGTCGCACTATCACGCCGTGCGCGTGCTGGGCGCTTCCGCCTACAAGGCGCAAGGCATCGTCGCCTCGCAGGAGACCTATCGTCTCATCGAAGAGCGCGGCAAGCAGGATTGGGATTCCGAATACGGCCGCTTCCCGCGCCTGTTCCAGGATGCCGCCAGCATTCCCGGCCTGACCTGGCCGACGCTGACCTTCGATGGCGAGATGTCGATCTATCTCGGCAAGCGCGAGGTGCGGCTGATGCAGCTTGGCGCGGGCCACACTTCCGGCGACATCGTTGCCTGGGTCCCGGATGCCGAGGTGATGTTCTCCGGCGACCTCATCGAATATCACTCGGCCTGCTATTGCGGCGATGCTCACTTGCGCGAATGGCCGCTGACGCTGAACGAGATCCGCAACTTCAATCCCAAGGCGATCGCGCCCGGTCGCGGCGATGCGCTCAAGGGCACCGCCACGGTGCGCGAAGCCATCGCCATGACGCGCGACTTCGTCACCTCACTCTATGGCGCCGCCGAGATCTCGGTCGCCAAGGGCCGCAGCTTAAAGGAATCGATGGCGGCGACGCGCGAGGTGATGGATCCGAAATTCCACAGCTTCGCCATCTACGAGCACTGCCTGCCGTTCAACGTATCGCGCGCCTATGACGAGGCGTCGGGGATCGACGATCCCGTGATCTGGACCGACAAGCGCGACCAGGAAATGTGGGCCGCCCTGCAAGGAGGAGGAGAGCCATGAACATCAACACCTCGCCTGATCAGATCATCCGCAGCTCGGCCCAGGTGACGCCGGGCTACATGTCCGGCTTCGGCAACTCTTTCGAGACCGAGGCGCTGCCGGGCGCGCTGCCGATCGGGCGCAACTCGCCGCAGCGCTGCGCCTACGGCCTCTATGCCGAACAGCTCTCGGGCTCACCCTTCACCGCGCCGCGCGGCACCAACGAGCGCTCCTGGCTCTACCGCATCCGCCCCTCGGTGAAGCATTCCGGCAGGTTTGAGAAGGTCGATGCCGGGCTGTGGCGCTCGGCGCCTTGCCATGAATACGATCTGCCGATCGCGCAGCTGCGCTGGGACCCGACGCCGCTGCCGAAGGAGGAGGTCACCTTCGTCCAGGGCGTGCAGACCATGACGACGGCAGGCGACGTCAACACCCAGGCCGGCATGGCCGCGCATGTCTATCTCATCACCAAGTCGATGGTGGACCAGCACTTCTACAATGCCGACGGCGAGCTGATGTTCGTGCTGCAGCAGGGCAATCTGCGCCTCGTCACCGAGTTCGGCCGCATCGATGCCGAGCCCGGCGAGATCGTGGTGATCCCGCGCGGCGTCAAGTTCCGGGTCGAGATCCCGAACGGCCCCGCGCGCGGCTATCTCTGCGAAAATTACGGCGGCGCCTTCACCCTGCCGGAGCGCGGACCGATCGGCGCCAACTGCCTTGCCAATGCGCGCGACTTCCTGACGCCGGTCGCGAACTACGAGGACAAGGACACGCCGACCGAGCTGGTCGTGAAATGGGGCGGCTCGCTGTTCAAGACGACCTTGCCGCATTCGCCAATCGACGTCGTCGCCTGGCACGGCAATTACGCGCCTTACAAATACGATCTGCGCACCTTCTCGCCGGTCGGCGCGATCGGCTTCGACCATCCCGATCCCTCGATCTTCACGGTGCTGACCTCGCCGTCGGAGACCGCGGGTACCGCGAATATCGACTTCGTCATCTTCCCCGAGCGCTGGATGGTCGCCGACAACACCTTCCGTCCGCCCTGGTACCACATGAACATCATGAGCGAGTTCATGGGCCTGATCTACGGCGTCTATGACGCCAAGCCGCAGGGCTTCGTTCCCGGCGGCATCTCACTCCATAATTGCATGCTGCCGCATGGCCCCGACCGCGACGCCTTCGAGCACGCCAGCAATGGCGAGCTGAAGCCGGTGAAGCTGACCGGCACCATGGCCTTCATGTTCGAGACCCGCTACCCGCAGCGCGTGACGGCGCACGCTGCCAACGCCTCGACGCTCCAGGACGATTACGCTGATTGCTGGAGGGGCCTGGAGAAGCGCTTCGATCCGGGCAAGCCGTAACTTTCTTCACCCTCTCCCCTTGTGGGAGAGGGTGGCTCGCCGCGCAGCGGCGAGACGGGTGAGGGGTTCTCTCAGCGAGCGAACTCTCACTTCGAATACGCGGATAGAACCCCTCATCCGGCGCTTCGCGCCACCTTCTCCCACAAGGGGAGAAGGAAGTAAGGACCGAGCCAAACGTGACAACCCACCCCAACGACCCCAGCCTCCGCTCCTTCATCGAGGTCGATCCTGCCTCTGACTTCCCGATCCAGAACCTGCCCTATGGCGTGTTCTCGACCCCTGCCAATCCGACGCCGCGCGTTGGCGTCGCCATCGGCAATTACGTGCTCGATCTCTGGGAGCTCGAGCAGGACTCGCGGCTCGATGTCGGTCCGCTCGGCGTGTTCTCCGGCGCCTCGCTCAATCCCTTCATGGCACTGGGGCCGAAAGTCTGGACGAAGACACGGGCGCGCATCAGCGAGCTCCTGCGCGCGGATCATCCGGAGCTGCGCGACAACGAAGAGCTGCGCAAGCAGGCCCTGGTGCCGATGCGCGATGCAAAGCTGCATCTGCCCTTCGCGGTCTCCGGCTACACCGATTTCTATTCGTCGAAGGAGCACGCCACCAATGTCGGCGTGATGTTCCGCGGCAAGGACAATGCGCTGCAGCCGAACTGGCTGCACATGCCGATCGCCTATAACGGCCGCGCCTCCACCGTCGTGGTGTCAGGCACCAGGGTGAAGCGTCCGCGCGGACAGCTCAAGCCGCCGAATGTCGAGGTGCCGAGCTTTGGTCCGTGCAAGCGGCTCGATTTCGAATTGGAGATGGGCGTCGTCATCGGCCAGTCCTCGCCGATGGGCGGCATGCTGAGCGAGCAACAGGCGGAGGAGATGATCTTCGGCTTCGTCTTGCTGAATGACTGGAGCGCGCGCGACATCCAGCAATGGGAATATGTGCCGCTCGGCCCGTTCCTCGCCAAGGCGTTCGCGACCTCGATCAGCCCTTGGGTGGTGACGCGCGAGGCGCTGGAGCCGTTCCGCCTGAAGGGGCCGGAGCAGGAGCCGGTGCCGCTGGACTATCTCAAGCAGGGCAAGCCGCAGAACTACGATGTCGAGCTCGACGTCTCCTTGCGCGCCGGCGGCGCCAACGCGCCCGCCGGCATCAGCCGCACCAATTTCAAGTACATGTACTGGTCCTCGGTGCAGCAGCTGATGCACCACGCCTCCTCCGGCTGCGCCATGAATGTCGGCGATCTCCTGGGGAGTGGCACGATCTCCGGCCCCGAGAAGAACCAGCGTGGCAGCCTGCTCGAGATCAGCTGGAACGGCACCGAGCCGGTCGAGCTTCCCGGCGGCGCCAAGCGCTCGTTCCTGGAAGACGGCGACAGCCTCGTCATGCGCGGCTGGTGCCAGGGCAACGGCTATCGCGTAGGGTTCGGCGAGGTCGAGGGGACGATTTTGGCGGCGGAGTGAGCCGCGGTCGCAGCCACAACCTTCGTCATTGCGAGCGCAGCGAAGCAATCCAGACTCTCTCCACGGCAGCAGTCTGGATTGCTTCGTCGCAAGGGCTCCTCGCAATGACGTGGAGAGAGCTTACCGCCTCTCCGGCGGCACGTCGCGCACCCGCGCACAATGCGCAGCGACATCCTCGACGCTGTACTTCAAATGCACCCGCTTGTCCGACGGCGCCTGCTTCGTCGTGCACACGCCCGGCCGCCACTCCTGCGTCGGCCTGATCGGGCGCGGGGCAAAACCGCCGCCGCAGTTCGGGCAGACGTTGGAGAGTTTGGTCTCGACGCAGTCCGCACAGAACGTGCATTCGTAGGAGCAGATGCGCGCATCCATTGCATCAGGCGGCAGGTCGCGGTCGCAATATTCGCAGTTCGGTCGAAGCTGCAGGGCCATGGCGGTATCTCCGAAGATGGCCTGGATCATCGCAGATCGCGGGGCGAGCGCGAATGCCGTAGTTCCCTCGATTTCAGCCGGGCTTGATCTCCTTGAGGGGCAGCCGCGAGCTTTCCTTCAGCCGGTCCAGCACGATGGAAGAGCGCACATGCGCCACGCTTTGATGCGGCATCAGCACGTCGTTGACGAGGTTCGACAGGCCCTTGAGATCGCGCAGAACCGCCTTCAGCACATAGTCGGCGTCGCCTGTCAGCGAATAGGCCTCCTGGATCTCGTCGATCCGGTTCACCAGCGCGCGGAAGCGCTTTGAATTGTCCGGCGAGTGGGTCGCCAGCCCCACCTGGATGAAGGCGATCACCCCGAAGCCGAGCGCCTCGCTGGAGAGGTCGGCGTGATAGCCCGCGATCACCTTCTCTTCTTCCAGCCGCATCCGGCGGCGCGAGCATTGCGAGGCCGATAGGCCCGCGAGATCGGCCAGCTCCTGGTTGGTGAGGCGGCCGTCATCCTGCAGCGCGCCGAGGATCTTGAGGTCGAAGGCATCCACCGAAATCATGCGCGTTTTGTCCATTTCATGCACATATCGTGCATATTGTAGCCAAATCGCGCCCCCTTTGCACGCTCCTTGCGCGCTCCATGAAGGATAGTTCTTCCCAGCAGCAAATTGGGAGAGCAGCATGGGTCCGTTTCCGCACGATGCACCGCCGGCCACCATCACCGCCGACAATCCGATGGGCACCGACGGGTTCGAGTTCGTCGAATACGCCCACCCCAATCCGCAAGAGCTGCACGCGTTATTCAAGCTGATGGGCTACGCGCCCGTTGCGCGCCACAAGAGCAAGAAGATCACGGTCTACCGCCAGGGCGACATCAACTATCTCGTCAACGAAGAGCCCGGCACCCACGGCTACGAGTTCGTCGCCGCCCACGGCCCTTGCGCGCCGTCGATGGCGTTCCGCGTCGTCGATGCCAAGGCGGCCTATGACCGCGCGATTTCGCTCGGTGCTGAGCCTGCGGATGCATCATCGGCGCAGAAGACGCTCGATGTGCCCGCGATCAAGGGCATCGGCGGCAGCCTGCTCTATTTCGTCGATCGCTATGGTGCCAAGGGCTCGGCCTATGATGCCGAGTTCGAGTGGCTCGGTGCGCGGGATCCGCGCCCGGTTGGAGCGGGCCTGTTCTATCTCGATCATCTCACCCACAACGTCCATCGCGGCCGCATGGATGTCTGGACCGGCTTCTACGCCAAGCTGTTCAACTTCCGCCAGATCCGTTTCTTCGACATCGAGGGCCGCGCCTCCGGCCTGTTCTCGCGCGCACTGACCAGCCCGGACGGCAAGATCCGGATTCCGATCAACGAGGACGCCGGCGATTCCGGCCAGATCGAGGAATATCTGAATATCTATCGCGGCGAAGGCATCCAGCACATCGCCTGCGGCTGCCGCGAAATCCACGGCACGATCGAAAGCCTGCGTGCGGCCGGCCTGCCGTTCATGCCGTCCCCGCCGGACACTTATTTCGAGAAGATCGACGCGCGCCTGCCCAAGCACGGCGAGGACGTCGCGCGACTGCAGCGGAACGGCATCCTGATCGATGGCGAAGGCGTGGTCGACGGCGGCCAGACCAAGGTGCTGCTGCAGATCTTCTCGGCCAACGCGATCGGTCCGATCTTCTTCGAATTCATCCAGCGCAAGGGCGACGACGGCTTTGGCGAGGGCAATTTCAAGGCCCTGTTCGAATCGATCGAGGAGGATCAGATCCGGCGCGGGGTGCTGAAGGTGGGGAACGCGGCGTAGGGCGTCGCTATCGTCCGCACTGTCGCATCACAACAGGTGTCGTCCCGGCGGAGGCCGGGACCCATACCGCGTGATTTATCGATGGCGATCGGTGAAAGTACCGAACGCCGAGTCTTCGCCAAACCACTTCCTGTGGTTATGGGTCCCGGCCTTCGCCGGGACGACGGCGGAGGTTGGCGCGACAGCAGAGAGTCTAACGCCCGGCCCACGCCTTCGTCACCGCGCCGATCTCGGCGCCCTCCGGCTCGCGCACCGCCGATGGTGTCCGCGAAAAACGCGGCGCCGGTGCGGGCTGCTTCACGCCGTGGCGCTCGAGGAAGACGTTGCGGGCGACCATGTGCGGATGTTGCGTGGCTTCCGACATGGTCAGCACCGGCGCGAAGCAGATGTCGGTGCCTTCCATGATCTTGCACCAGTCCTCGCGCGTCTTGCTCTTGAACACGGCCTTCAGCTTCTCCTTCAGCGCCGGCCAGGCCTTGGGATTCATCTGCGCGTCGAAATCGGCGTCGGAGAGGCCCGCGTGCTCGCGCAGCAGCTTGTAGAACTGCGGTTCGATCGAGCCGATCGAGACGAAATGCCCGCAGGAGCATTCGTAGACGCCGTAGAAATGTGCGCCGCCGTCGAGGAAATTCTGGTTGCGGCCTTCGGTCCAGCGGCCGAGCGTGGTCATGTCGAAGAAGAACGACATCAGCGATGCGGCGCCGTCGCACATCGCGGCATCGACGACCTGGCCCTTGCCGGACCTCGATGCCTCCAGCAGTGCCGCGAGCACGCCGACGACGAGATAGAGTGCGCCACCGCCGAAATCTCCGACCAAATTGAGCGGCGGCACCGGCGCTTCCTTGGTACCGATCGCTGCGAGCGCACCGGTGATGGAGATGTAATTGATGTCGTGGCCGGCGGCGTTGGCAAGCGGGCCTTCCTGGCCCCAGCCGGTCATGCGGCCGTAGACGAGCTTTGGATTGCGCGCGAGCACGACATCGGGACCGAGCCCGAGCCGCTCCATCACGCCGGGACGAAAGCCCTCGACCAGCGCGTCGGCGCTCGCGAGCAGGTCGAGCACCTCCGCGATCGCCGCCTTGTCCTTGAGGTCGAGCTCGATGACTTTGCGGCCGCGGCCCGCCACCGACTTCATGCTCTTCTTCGCACCGACCCGGTCCAGCGTGACGACGTCGGCGCCCATGTCGGCCAGCATCATGCAGGCGAACGGGCCGGGTCCGATGCCGGCGAATTCGACGATGCGGAAGCCCGAGAGCGGACCGGAGGCGCGGACGGACGAGGTGGGGGCTGATTTGTCGAGCACGTTGTTGTTTCCTCTAGTCGCGGACGAGTGCCGGTGATCCGGCAAACGCCTCTGACGCTGCTCTTGGGGGCGAGTTAATTGGCTGATTAACTTTTCTCGCCTTCCCGCCAGCGAGGCAAGCGGTTTTCATGCCGCATGGGCAAAATAAAACGGCGCGCACCGAAGTGCGCGCCGCGGAAAATTTGTGTCGAGGCGCTGGCGCGGAAGTGTCAGCCCGCTGCAGCCACCGCGCGCTGCGCCATCACCTTGACGAGGTTCGCGCGATATTCCGCCGTGCCATGGATGTCGGCCAGCAGACCGCTCGCGGGAATGCTGACATTGTCCAGTGCCGACGGCGACCAGTTCGCCTTCAGTGCGGCTTCGATGGCGCCAACCCGCATCACGCCGCTTTGCGACGCCCCGGTTGCGGCGACGCGGATCTCGCCGGACTTCGTCTGCGCGACGAACACGGCGGTGAGCGCGAAGCGCGAGGCGGGGTGCCGCATCTTGGCGTAGCCCGCCTTTGCCGGAACCGGGAACGAGACGGCGGTGATGATCTCGCCGTCTTCCAGCGCCGTCGTGAACAGGCCTTTGAAGAAATCGCCGGCCGCGATCGATCGCTTGTTGGTCTTCACGGTGGCGTCGAGCGCGAGCAGCGCGGCAGGATAATCCGCGGCGGGATCGTTGTTGGCGATCGAGCCGCCAATCGTGCCGCGATAGCGCACGGCGGGATCGCCGATCAGCGAGGCCAGATAGGCGAGCGCGGGAATCGCCTTCTTCGCGGCATCGCTGGTCGCCACATCGTAATGCGGCGTGGCGGCCTTGATCGTCAGCGTGTCGCCGGAAGCCTCGACGCCGATCATGTCCTTGATCTTGCCGAGGTCGATCACGTCGGAGGGACTGGCGAGCCGCTGCTTCATCACCGGAAGCAGCGTCTGGCCGCCGGCGAGGAACTTTGCTTCGCTGCTCTTGCCGAACAGGCTGGCGGCCTCGTCGACCGAGGAGGCGCGATGATAGGTGGTCTGGTACATCTTCGTTCCTCCCTCTTAAGCCGCGGTGATCGTGCGCCACACCCGGTCCGGGGTGGCGGGCATTTCCAGATTGTTCTTGCCGATCGCATCCGTGATCGCGTTGATCACGGCGGCGGAGGCGCCAATCGCGCCGGCCTCACCGCAGCCCTTGATGCCCAAGGGATTGCCCGGGCACAGCGTCGTGGTGTGGGAGAGGTTGAAGGAGGGCACATCGTCGGCGCGCGGCATGGCGTAGTCCATGAACGAGGCCGTGACCGGCTGGCCGTTGGCATCGTAGATCGCATGCTCGAGCAGGGCCTGCCCGATGCCTTGAACGAGGCCGCCATGGACCTGGCCCTCGACGATCATCGGGTTGATCAGCCGGCCGAAATCGTCGGCCGCGACGAAGTTGACGAAGGAGGTCTTGCCCGTACCGGGATCGACCTCGAGCTCGCAGATATAGGTACCGGCCGGGAAGGTGAAGTTGGTCGGGTCGTAGAAGGCGCTTTCCTTCAAACCCGGCTCCATCCCGTCAGGCAGGTTGTGCGCGGTGTAGGCCGCGAGCGCGACCATCGGGAAGGCGATTGCCTTGTCGGTGCCGGTCACCTTGAACTCGCCGTTCTCGATGACGATGTCGGCTTCCGATGCCTCCAGCGCATGCGCCGCGATCTTCTTGGCCTTGGACTCCATCTTCTCCATGGCCTTCAGGATCGCGGTGAGACCGACGGCCGCGGAGCGCGAGCCGTAGGTGCCCATGCCGAACTGCACCTTGTCGGTGTCGCCATGGACGATCGAGACCTGGCTGATGGGAACGCCGAGGCGATCGGCAACGAGCTGACAGAACGTCGTCTCGTGGCCTTGGCCGTGGCTGTGCGATCCCGTGAGGATCTCGATGGTGCCGACCGGGTTGACCCGCACTTCCGCCGATTCCCACAGGCCGACGCCGGCGCCAAGACTGCCGACCGCCTTCGACGGCGCAATGCCGCAGGCCTCGATGTAGCAGGACACGCCGATGCCGCGCAGCTTGCCTTGCGATTTCGCCTGCGCTTTGCGGTTCGCAAAGCCGGCATAGTCGATCGCCTTCATCGCGGCATCGAGCGAGGCGTTAAAGTCGCCGGTGTCATAGGCCATGATCACGGGCGTCTGGTGCGGGAACTGGGTGATGAAGTTGGTCCGGCGCAGCGCGGCCGGATCGACCTTGAGCTGGCGCGCCGCCGTCTCCATCAGCCGCTCGATCAGATAGCTCGCCTCGGGCCGGCCCGCGCCGCGATAGGCGTCGACCGGCGTCGTGTTGGTGTAGACGCCGATCACCTCGGCATGGATCGCCGGGATGTTGTACTGGCCCGACAGCAGCGTCGCGTAGAGATAGGTCGGCACCGACGACGAGAACAGCGACATGTAGGCGCCGAAATTGGCGTAGGTCTTCACCTTCAGGCCGATGATCTTGTTGTTGGCGTCGAACGCCATCTCGGCATGGGTGACATGGTCACGGCCATGCGCGTCGGTGAGGAAGGCTTCGGTGCGGTCGCCGGTCCATTTCACGGGACGGCCGACCTTCTTGGAGGCCCACAGCGCCACCATCTCTTCCGGATAGATGAAGATCTTGGAGCCGAAGCCGCCGCCGACGTCGGGGGCGATCACGCGCAGCTTGTGCTCGGGGGCGATGTTGTAGAACGCCGACAGCACGAGGCGGGCGACGTGCGGGTTCTGCGACGTCGTGTAGAGCGTGAAATGCTCTTCCGCCGCGTCGTAATCGGCGATCGCCGCGCGCGGCTCCATCGCGTTCGGGGCGAGGCGGTTGTTGGTGACGTCGAGCTTGACCACGTTGGCGGCCTTCGAGAAGGCGGCGCTCACCGCGCCGTCATCGCCGATCACCCAGTCATAGACCTGATTGCCGGGAGCCTCGGGGTGAAGCTGCGGCGCGCCGGCCTTGATGGCTGACTGCATGTCGGCGACCGCCGGCAGCTCTTCATAGTCCACGACCACGGCTTCGGCCGCGTCACGCGCCAGATTCTTGCTGTCGGCGATCACGACGGCGACCGCCTGGCCGACGAAGCGCACCGTCTCCGGCGCCATCGCCGGCCATGCGCCCATCTTCATCGGACTGCCGTCCTTGGAGGTGATGGCCCAGCCGCAGATGAGGTTGCCGACCTTGTCGTCGACCAGCTGCTGTCCCGTGAGCACCGCGACCACGCCCGGCATCTTCAGCGCGGCGGACGAATCGATCTTCTTGACCTTGGCGTGCGCGTGCGGGCTGCGGATGAAATGAGCATGGCTCATGCCCACCAATTTGATGTCGTCGACGTAGCGGCCCTTGCCGGTAATGAAACGCTTGTCTTCCTTGCGCACGACGCGTGCGCCGATGCCTTCAACACCCATGTCTGGTCCTCCCGACCGGAAATTTCTTTGACCGCGCTGTCCGTCGACGGCTGCGGCGGTGGTTGTTCTTTCGAGGCGCGCCGCTTACTCGGCCGCCTGCGAGACCTTCATGCGTCCGGCTGCATCCAGCACGGCCTTGACGATGTTGTGGTAGCCGGTGCAGCGGCAGATATTGCCTTCGAGCTCATGGCGGACCGTGGTCTCGTCGAGCTGACCACCATGTCGCTGCACGATGTCGATCGCCGACATGATCATGCCCGGGGTGCAATAGCCGCACTGCAGGCCGTGATTGTCGCGGAAGGCGGCCTGCATCGGGTGCAGCTCGTCGCCCTTGGCGATGCCTTCGATGGTGGTGACGTTGGCGCCGTCGGCCTGGCCCGCCAGCATGGTGCAGGATTTCACCGCCCGGCCGTCCATGTGGACGACGCAGGCGCCGCACTGGCTTGTGTCGCAGCCGACATGGGTTCCGGTAAGGTTGAGGTGATCGCGCAGCAGATGGACCAGCAGGGTGCGGTCCTCGACGTCGACAGCAACGGCCTTGCCGTTCACTGTCAGTTTGACTGTAGACACGGTGTCGTCCTCCCGGGATGATTTTGATTGTTTCTAATTAGAGACAGCGACCCGGAACTTTGCAACTAGGATTTTGGGCGCCCGCGTCATGGAAAAGTCATTGATTCAGATGGGGTGCGGCTGATTTGCGCGACGGGCGGCCGAGCCGGGAGCGAGCGGCCGGGCCGGTGTGGGATGCCAGCCATCATCCCTCGTCTGATCGGCCGCTGGCCGAGGTCACCCGACCAAGGTAGGGCGTGCCGAATTTACCGCCCCTTATCGATTCTGCCTTAGTTTTGCGCATCCAGGTCTGGGGGCGGGGCGCCTCCCGATCGCGGCTGAATGGAAATAAATGGGGGTTGGGAATGTCCGGGCGTGTCGCGTCGCCGTCGAAGCGTAAACTGATTCCCACCCTCCGGTTCCGTGCGAAGATCATCCTGGGCTTCGCCGCGGTGCTGGTGATCTCCGCCGGCAGCATGGCTTTCGCCTATTTCGGCTTCGAGCGGGTCTCGGCGGGGGTCGGGTCCTACCGCAGCAGCGTCACGGAGGCCGATCTCGCGCGCAACATCGACCGCGAGTTGCTCGCCTACCGTTCGGCCGTCAAATATTTCGTCACCACCGGCAAGGAAGACGACGCCAAGGCGGCGCTCGAAGCCGAGGCCAGCCTGAAGAGCGCCATCGACCAGGCCGTCAAGAGCGCCAAGAAGCCGGCGCGGCAGGAGAGCCTGGGCAAGCTCGCCAAGGAGTTCTCCAATTTCTCCGCGACCTTCGCCAAAGTCCTCCAGGCCAAGCGTGACAGTGCCCTGCTGGTGCAGAACCAGCTCACGCGCCAGGCCAATCTGCTGAAATACAAGCTCGACGACATCGGCAACAACGCCTCCGATTCCGAGGCGCAATCGATCGAGTTCGGCACCAAGCAGGTCAACGCCCAGTTCCAGACAGCGAGCGCCGCGGCCACCAATTTCGTGCTGACGTCCGACCAGTCGATCGCCACCAGTGCGCTGGCGCGGCTGAAATTCGTCGAGAACTCGCTCGGCGCGGTCTATTCCATGGACGAAAAGATCGTCGCCGGCCTGAAGGACGCCAAGACCATCCTGACCGCCTATCGCGAAGCGCTGGAGAAGCTGATCGCCAATGCCAAGCTGGTGGATGAGCTCGTCACGGAGATGAGCGGTTCGGCAGGAGCGATTCTCCAGGGCGCGACCACCATGAAGGCAGATCTCGTCGCCGAGCAGCAGCGGCTGGAGTCAGAATCCGAAGCGACCATCGGCAAGACCGAGCAACTGGTGCTGATGCTGGCCGTCGGCGGTACGCTGCTGGGTGCGGTCCTCGCCTTCCTGCTCGGCACCGGCATCTCGCGGCCGATGATCGCGATGTGCAAGGCGATGCGCGAGCTCGCCTCGGGCAATTTCGACGTCGTGCTGCCGGGGCTCGGCCGCAAGGACGAGATCGGCGAGATGGCCGGCGCGGTCGAGGAATTCAAGGTTCAGGCGGTGGCCAAGGCCGAACGCGATGCCGCAGCCAGCGAGCTCCAGAACCGGGAGCAGGCCGCAGGCCGCCGCGCCGAGCTGATCCGCTTTGCCGACGATTTCGAGAGCGCGGTCGGCGCCATTGTCTCCAACGTCTCGTCTTCCGCCGTGCAGCTCGAATCGGCGGCGTCCACGCTGACCCGCACCGCCGAGACCACGCAGACCCTGTCGAGCCAGGTCGCCGGCGTCTCCGAGCAGGCCTCCTCCAACATGCAGTCGGTCGCGACCGCGACGGAGGAGCTCTCGGCCTCGGTCGAGGAGATCGGTCGCCAGGTCCGCGATTCCAGCCGCATCGCCGAAGCCGCCGTGGGGCAGGCCAAGGAGACCGACGGCCGCATCGGCAAGCTCTCGCATGCCGCCCAGCAGATCGGCGAGGTGGTCAAGCTGATCACGGCGATCGCCGAGCAGACCAATCTGCTGGCGCTCAACGCCACCATCGAGGCGGCGCGCGCCGGCGAGGCCGGCCGCGGCTTCGCGGTGGTCGCGAGCGAAGTGAAGTCGCTGGCGAGCCAGACCGCGAAGGCGACGGATGAGATCTCCTCGCACATCGCGGGCATGCAGGGCGCGACGGCCGAATCGGTCGCCGCGATCAAGGAGATCGGCGCGACCATCGGCCAGATTTCGTCGATCTCGACCTCGATCGCGAGCGCCGTCGAGCAGCAGGGCGCGGCCACCCAGGAGATCGCGCGCAGCGTCCAGACCGTGGCACAGGGCACCCAGACCGCGGCCACCGATATCGGCCAGGTCAACCGCGGCGCCGCCGAGACCGGCTCGGCCTCGGAAGAGGTGCTCAACTCGGCGAAGTCGCTGTCGTCCGAAAGCACCCGCCTGCGCGCCGAGCTCGACCGCTTCATGGCGAATATCCGCGCGGCGTAAACCCCGCCGTCGCCTCAACCTCCGCTGTCGTCCCGGACAAGCGCGCCTCAGGCGCGCGCTGATCCGGCAACTGTTACGTTGGTTCGGCCTGCAGGTACGGTTTCCTGTCGCGCATCATGGCGTTGAGGACGGTCAGTAGCTTCCTGGCGACGGCAATGAGGGCGAGCTTGGCTGGTTTACCGGCCTGTCG
>Ga0209758_1001375_pt1 | contig 29007 bp, 25 predicted proteins | sample AraplaMF_Col_mMF_FD_184258 | JGI IMG/M metagenome (GOLD analysis project Ga0209758, IMG submission 184258) | Arabidopsis root microbial communities from the University of North Carolina, USA - plate scrape MF_Col_mMF (SPAdes) (version 2) | ecosystem: Host-associated > Plants > Roots > Endosphere...
ACCGTGACGCTGCGAACGTCGGACGCAGCAAGCCTGTTATTACGCAATGGGACTGCGCTCATATCCTCACCAAACCATAAGACCGCTTCCGGCGCTATGCACACCGTGACGGAGAAAGCCGATAATCAAGGCCACCAAAATGGCCGCAACAAAGCCGTCCAGACGGTCCATAAGCCCGCCATGGCCGGGAATTAAGTGACTGGAATCCTTGACGCCGAACCGCCGCTTCACGGCGGATTCGAAGAGGTCGCCGAGTTGCGACACCACCGAGAGCACGGCGCTGACGAGCAGCAGCGGGACCGCCTTGCCGATCCCGCAGGCGGCAAAGCCGGCGGCGACCGCAAGGCTCGCGGCAAAGCCGCCGAGGGCTCCCGCCCAGGTCTTCTTCGGGCTGACCCGCGGCCACAGTTTCGGCCCGCCAAGGCCGCGGCCGGCGAAATAGCCGCCGATATCGGTCGCCCACACCACCAGCAGCACGAACATCAGGGCGGCGAAGCCGTTGACGAGATCCTTCCGCACCAGGATCGAGGCCAGCAGCGCCGCCGACGCATAGGCAAAGCCGGTCCCGGCCCAGACGAACCTGCCGCGCGCGATCAACATGATGATCGCCCCACCGACGCAGCCGACGACGATGGCCGTCTTGAGCGCGCCGGCGGCAACGCACAAGCCCATCATCGCGATGACGATCGTCCCCGCCCCGGTCAGCGCGGTCGAGCCCGCCCCGACCACCATCAGCCATTCCGCAAACAGCCCGATCGACACCAGGGTGACGAGCAGCGCCCACAGCCAGCCGCCGGCATAGGCGATCGCAATGGTCACCGGCGCCAGCACCAGCGCTGCGAGGACTCGCATCACGAGGTTGCTCGGGGCGGGCTTGGCGCCCGCTTGTGCGGTGTCGGATTCGCTCACGAGGCGGTTTTCGCGACCAGGCCGCCGAAACGGCGCTCGCGCCTGGCGAATTCGGCGATCGCGCCTTCCAGCGCTGCCTTGTCGAAATCGGGCCAGTGGATCGGCACGAAGACGAGCTCGCTATAGGCCGCCTGCCACATCAGGAAGTTGGAGAGGCGCTGCTCGCCGCTGGTGCGGATGATCAGATCGGGATCGGGAATGTCGGGCGCATCGAGATGCGCACCGAGCGTCTCGGCGTCGATCGTGGCGGGGTCGCGCTTGCCTTCCGCGACTTCGCGCGCAAGCTTCTGCGCCGCCTTCGCGATCTCCTGGCGCGAGCCGTAGTTGAAGGCAACGACGAGCGTGAGGCGCGTGTTGTCGCGCGTCAGCTCCTCGGCCTCGTTGAGCAGCGCGCAGATGTCGCCCTCGAGCCCGTCGCGCTCGCCGATGATGCGCACCTTGACGCCATCGCGATGCAGGCTCGCCAGATCGTTGCGGATGAAACGGCGGAGCAGGCCGAACAGATCGCCGATCTCGCTCGCCGGACGCGACCAGTTCTCCGACGAGAACGAGAAGATTGTGAGATAGCGGATGCCGAGCTCGTGCGAGGCACGCACCACGCGGCGCAACGCCTCGACGCCGCGGCGGTGCCCCTCGGCACGCGGCAGGCCGCGCGCGGCCGCCCAACGCCCGTTGCCGTCCATGATGATGGCGACATGCGCGGGCGCCTCGGACCGGTCGGGCCCTTCCGTTGCTGGCGCGGCGGCGTTGGACATGGAAGAAGGCCTTAATGCATGATCCGGAAAGGTGCGAAGCGGTTTTCCGACGAGATCATGCGCAAACAATAGCCTAAAGCGCGACGACAGTTCATCGCGCTTTAGACGGTGAGGATTTCTTTTTCCTTGGCGGCCAGCAGCTGGTCGATCTCGGCGATGGTGCCGTCGGTCGCCTTCTGCACCTCGTCGGCGTGACGCTTCTGATCGTCCTCCGACATCTCGTGATTCTTCTCGAGCTTCTTGAGCACGTCGAGGCCGTCGCGGCGGACGTGACGCGCGGCGACCTTGGCGGCTTCCGCGTATTTGTGCGCGACCTTCACCAGCTCCTTGCGGCGCTCCTCGTTGAGCTCGGGGATGCGCAGGCGCAGCACCTGGCCTTCGGTCGCGGGCGACAGGCCGAGATTGGAATCGACGATCGCCTTCTCCACCGCCTTGACCATCGACTTGTCCCATACCTGCACCGAGATCAGGCGCGGCTCGGGCACGCTGACGGTGGCGAGCTGGTTGAGCGGCATGTGGCTGCCATAGGCGTCGACCTGCACGGGATCGAGCATCGAGGCCGAGGCGCGGCCAGTGCGCAGGCCGCCAAGCTCGTGCTTGAGCGAGGCGACGGCGCCCTGCATGCGGCGCTTCACTTCGTTGAGGTCGAAATTACCCGTGGCCATCACGTTTCTCCTTCAAAATCCCGGCGACGACCTCACCGCGCCCCTTCCCGGAAAGAGCGCTGGATGAGCCGTCAGCCGGCGACGACGGTTCCGTGGCCGACGCCACGTAGAATCGCACCGATCGAGCCTGGCTCCGCGATCGAAAACACGATGATAGGCAGTGACGTTTCGCGGGCAAGCGCGAAGGCGGTCGCATCCATCACCTTGTAGCCGCCCTCGATCGCCTGCGAATGCGTCAGCCGGTCGAACCGCGTGGCGCTCGGGTCCTTCTTCGGGTCGGCCGAGTAGACGCCGTCGACATTGGTCGCCTTCAGCACCGCCTGGGCGCCGATCTCGGCGGCACGCAGCACCGCGGTCGTGTCGGTGGTGAAGAACGGATTGCCGGTTCCGCCGCCAAGCAGCAGGATCCGGCCCTCGGCCAGGTATTTGTGCGCCGCCGCGCGGGTGAACAGCTCGGAAACCTCGGGCATGACGAAGGCCGAGAGAGCCCTCGCCGGCGTCCCCTTGCGCTCGATCGTGGCTTCGAGCGCGAGGCAGTTCATCATGGTGGCAAGCATGCCCATGGTGTCGCCGGTCGGGCGCGACACGCCGCGGGACGACACCTCGACACCGCGGAAGATGTTGCCGCCGCCGATCACGACCGCAACCTCGCATCCGAGCTGGCGGGCGGCGATCAGATCGTCCGCAACCCGGTCCATGGTCGGCTGATCGATGCCGAAGCCTTGCTGTCCCGCGAGATATTCGCCGGACAGCTTGATCACGACGCGACGATAGACCGGATCAGTCATGAGCACTTTCCTCGTCCGGGCGCCGCTTCCGGCGGCACGCCGGAAGGAACGTTCCGGCGCTTACTTCTTGCCGCTGGCCGCCGCGACCTCGGCTGCGAAGTCGCTTTCCTGCTTCTCGATTCCCTCACCGAGAGCATAGCGCACAAAGCCGGCGATCTTCACTGCGCCGCCGACCTTGCCCTCGGCTTCCTTCACCGCCTGCGCCACCGACTTGCCGGTGTCGTGGATGAAGGCCTGCTCGAGCAGGCAGACTTCCTTGTAGTAGGTCTTCAGGCCGGACTCGACGATCTTCTCGATCACGTTCTCGGGCTTGCCCTGCTGACGGTACTTGTCGGCGAGCACGTCCTTCTCGCGCTTGACGACCGCCGGATCGAGGCCGGAGGGATCGAGCGCCAGCGGGTTGGTGGCCGCGATATGCATCGCGATCTGGCGGCCGAGCGCGGCGAGCTCGTCGGCCTTGCCCGGCGAGTCCAGCGCGACGATGACGCCCATCTTGCCGGCGCCGTCGATGACCGCGCCGTGGACGTAGTGCGACACCACGCCCTGCTTCACTTCGAGAGCAGCGGCACGGCGCAGCGTCATGTTCTCGCCGATGGTGGCGATCGCGTCATTGATCGCGGCTTCGACCGTGACATCGCCGACCTTGGCGGCCTTGATCTTCTCGACGTCGGCACCGGCGTCGAAGGCGACCTGGGCGACCATCTTGACGAGACCCTGGAACTGGCCGTTGCGCGCGACGAAGTCGGTCTCGGAGTTGACCTCGACCACGACGCCCTTGGTGCCCTTGGTGAGCGCGCCGATCAGGCCTTCCGCGGCGACGCGGCCGGACTTCTTGGCGGCCTTCGACAGGCCCTTCTTGCGCAGCCAGTCCTGCGCCGCTTCCATGTTGCCGTCGTTCTCGGTCAGCGCGGCCTTGCAGTCCATCATGCCTGCGCCGGTCGATTCGCGCAGATCCTTGACCATCGCAGCAGTGATCGTTGCCATCGTGGGAAATCCTTCTTGCCTGCCGGTTTGCCGCGGCGTGGCTCCAATTGCCCCGCCGCGGTCCATCTCAGGAATTCGCGTCAACTGAATGAAATGGTGGCCGGATCCGATCCGGCCAACCGATCGCTCTGACTATTCCGCTTCCGCGGTCAGCGCCTTGGCCTTGGCCACCCACGCATCCGCGCGGCTCGGCAGACCGACTTCTTCGCCGATCGTGTGCGCGGTGTCGTGGTCGAGCTCGGCGAGCTGCCAGTAGTGGAAGATGCCGAGGTCGTTGAACTTCTTCTCGATCGCGCCCGAGACGCCCGGGAGCTTCTTCAGGTCGTCGGCAGTGCCGCGGGGACCCGCAAGGCCCTGGAAGCCGCTCGAGGACGCCGCCGGCAGCTCTTCGGCGACCGGACGAACCGAGGCGCCGATGTCGATGCCCGAATCGCCCTGGGCGCGCGAGATGCCGTCGATCGCGGCGCGCGCGATCAGGTCGCAATACAGCGCGATGGCGCGGCCGGCGTCGTCATTGCCGGGGACCACGTAGGTGATGCCCTTCGGATCCGAATTGGTGTCGACGATCGCGGCGACCGGAATGTTGAGGCGCTGGGCCTCCTGGATCGCGATGTCTTCCTTGTTGGTGTCGATCACGAAGATCAGGTCGGGCAGACCGCCCATGTCCTTGATGCCGCCGAGCGAGCGGTCGAGCTTGTCGCGCTCGCGCTGAAGCGTCAGGCGCTCCTTCTTCGTGTAGGAATTGGCTTCGCCGCCCGAGAGCACGTCGTCGAGATGACGCAGGCGCTTGATCGAGGCCGAGATCGTCTTCCAGTTGGTCAGCGTGCCGCCGAGCCAGCGCGAGTTGACGAAATACTGCGCGCAGCGCTTGGCCGCGTCAGCAACGCCGTCCTGCGCCTGGCGCTTGGTGCCGACGAACAGGATGCGGCCGCCCTTGGCGACGGTGTCGCTGACGGCCTGAAGGGCCGTGTGCAGCATCGGCACGGTCTGGGCGAGATCGACGATGTGGATGTTGTTGCGAGCGCCGAAAATGAACGGAGCCATTTTCGGATTCCAGCGGTGAGACTGGTGACCAAAGTGCACGCCAGCTTCGAGCAGCTGACGCATAGTGAAATCGGGCAGTGCCATCGTTCTAATTCTCCGGTTGGTTCCTCCGGAAGCGTGTGAGCAAAACAGAGCGTTGTCGCCCCGGTTGCCACCGGACGGCCTTGCGAGCCATGCTTCCGTGTGAGATGGCGCGCTATATAGCGCGATTTCGGCCAGAAGCAAGGAAATAAGGGTCTTTCAGGGGCGGTTTTCGCCCGCGAAAGACCCCTCCTCCGTCATACCATCCTACCATCTAGCACTTCGGCTGGTTGGGGGGACACTTCTTGGCGGCCGGCGGCGGGGCGGCCGGGCGTGGCGGCGGCGCCGGCGGACGCGGCGGGGCCACGGCCACCCGGGGCGGCGGCGGTGGAGCGGGCCGGGCCACCGGAGGCGGCGCGGGCCGGGCCGCAGCGACCGGCGGCGGAGCGGGTCGCGGCGGCGGGGGCGCTGCCATTCGTGGCGGTGGGGCCGACACCCGCGGCGGAGGCGGCGCCGGCGTCGGCCGCGCCACGGCCTGGGGCCGCGGGGGCGGCGCAGTGGGTCTTGCGGCCTGCGGCGGCGCAGCCGTCGGCCGGCCCTGCGGCCTGATCGGCTCATGCACAACCGAAGGCGGCGGCGGGACGGGCCTGCCGGCCGCGGCCGGCGGCGTGCCGGACGGTTCGCGGGCCGCGGACTTGCCGCGATCGCCGGGCCCTGCGCCTGCCGGCGTCTGGGCCACCGGCGGCTTCGGCGGCAGGCCAGGCGCGGCGGTCGGATTCGTCGTGGTCGGCGCAGCCGTCACCGAGCCGGCAGCATTTGGCGAACCGGGATGGGCAGGCAGCGTCATCGTGCCGGGCGCTGCGGCCGTCGGCGCCCCCGGACGAGGCGGCGTCGAACCGGGCGCGTTCGCCGTCGGAGCAGGCTTGCCGCCTGGCAGTGGCCCTGCCCCCGCCGGCGGTGCAGGCGGTCCGCCATGGGAGCCCGGAACCGGCAGCGTGTTGGCCGCGGGCAATCTGGCCTGCGGCGTCGCGTTCGGAGCCACATTTGGTGCAGCGGTGCCGGGTGCGGCGGCGCCCGGCAAAGCGTTTGGCGCGACGTTCGCCGGCGTCCCCGGAGGTGTCCCGGGCCTCGCCATGGGCCTGATCGTCGCGCTCGGCGGCATCGGCGCCTTGCCCTCCTGGATCAAGGCGGCGCGTTGTGTGGCGGCTTGCGGCAAGACCGGCCCGACCGCGTTGGCGCGGCCGGCAATCGCCGGCGTCAGATTGCCGGGCCCGGTCCCTCCTCCGGCCCCCACCGGCGCCGCGGGCGGCCGGTTGATCACGGTGTTGATCACCGTGGTGTTGTGGATGTTGGCGTAGATGATGTTGTTCGGCGGCGGCGCGACATAGACCGGCGGCCGCACGAACACCGGGATCGGCACGAACACCGGCTGCGGCAGCACGAACAGGCCGACCACGGGAAGCGGCGGCGGCAGCACGATGAAATCCGGCGGCGGCGGCGGCAGGTAATAGATCGGCGGCGGCGGTGGCGGCGCGAAGCCGAAATCGGGATCGCTGAAATACAGCACCGGACGGTCGACATAGACCACTTCCTCCGGCGGCGGCGGCGGCACGTCGTAGTCGATCATCGCAAAGCTCGGCGGCGGCTCGACCGGCGCGGTGAGGATCGCAAGACGCCGGCGCGCATCGCCCGCGTGCGGTCCGCGCGGATAACGGCGCAGATACGACCAATAGGCCTCCGGCGTGTCGGTCCGGTAGGTGCGGCGCCAGGTGATCGCCTCGCGGCGCGCCGCGACGATCGCCATCACGCGCTTCGACATCGGATCGCCCGGATAGGCCGCGAGAAACTCCTCATAGGCCGGCAGCGTGTCGCGCTCAAGCGCGGCCGCATAGGCATCCTGTGCGCCGAGATCGCGGATCGGCTTGTTCCGGATCGCGGCGACCTGGTCCGGTGCCGCCGCCGGCGGCGCATCGGGCGCGCGCTCGAAGAAGGAGAATGGCTCCGAGATCTTCTGCTCGTTCCACGGCACCTGCGCGCCCTTGCTGGCCTCGTTGACGCGCAGACGGACGCGGTCGAACACGTCGGCAAGCGACAACCCGCCGGTGCGGATCATCTCCGCCAGCGACTGCGCGTAGATGCCGTACGGCCCCGGCTCCTCCGGCGCGACCGTGCCGGGCGCGGCGTTGAAGGCGATCAGCATGTTCGGATCGGGCTCGACCAGCGCCAGCCCGCTTGCGATCGGCTGGCCGCCCTCGATGAAGGGTTGCGCGCGCGCGGCATCGAGCACGACGATGTTGGCCTTGAGCGGAATGGAAGCAAGCTGGCGCGCATAGTCGCTGATGCGCAAGGCCTCGGTCGGAATGTCGGTGTCGCGGGTGATGTTGGAATCGACCGGGATGAAATAGTTCTCGCCGGCGAGCTGCACGCCATAGCCGGCCAGATAGACCATCGCGACGGTGCCGGGCCCCGAGGCCTGCGCCTTCTGGACGAAATCGCGAAAGCTCTTGCGCAGCGTGTCGCCGTCGAGATCGCGGGCGCCGACGACGTCGAAGCCCGCCGCCTGCAGCGTCTGCGCGATCAGGCCGGCATCGTTCGCGGTCGTCGCCAGCGGCGACTTGGCATAGGCGCCGTTGCCGACCACGAGCGCGATGCGCTTTTCCGGCTGCTGTGCACGCGCCGGATGCGCGCCCGCGGCAAGGACCGCCAGCGGCAGGAGAAGGCAGATGAAGACTTTGAGCGTCCCACGCATGGCTTGTGCCCGCTTTTGTTGTTGAGGTGGCCACCGCACATCAGACGCGCGGCCAGCTGAATGGCTCTTGAACGAAAAGCGCGGATTGAGGCGGCGGCATGACGCCCCCGCCTCACATCAATCCCTGCGTCAGGCCGGAGTAAGCCTCACGACCGCAATGCGGCGCGAGCCCGCTTAGCCCTGCGCGATCAAATCGACCGTTCCGGTCGTGAGCCGGTAGATGCCGCCGACGACCTTCAGCTTGCCCTGCTCCACGGCCGCATTGAGGATCGGCGCCGCCGTCTTCAGCTTGGCGACATTGTCGACCACGTTCTGCCGGATCGCCTTGTTGAGCACATCCCCGCCCTGCTGCATCGCAGCCTTTGCGGCGGGCGCGATCGCATCGACCAGCGAAGGGATATGTCCCGGCGGCTGCTTGTCGTCCTTGATCGCCTTCAGCGTCGCGTCGATCGCGCCGCAGGCATCATGGCCGAGCACGAGGATCAGCGGAACGTTCAGCACCGCCACCGCATATTCCATGCTCGCGATGGTCTCGGTGCCCGCAAAATTTCCGGCAACGCGACAGACGAAGAGATCGCCGCGGCCGGTGTCGAAAGCGTATTCCGGCGCGATGCGGGAATCGGCACAGCTCAGCACGGCCGCGAACGGGTTCTGCCCGCCGGCCAGCGCCTCGCGCTCGTGCTTGAAATCGTGACGCCGCGCCACTCCCGAAACGTAGCGCCCGTTGCCCTCCATCAGTCGCTTCAGCGACTCGTCGGGCGACAGCACGTTCTGCGGCTTCGGCGGCTGCTTGGCCTCCTTTGCCGAGGCGCCGTTGGCGAAAGCGCCGCCGGCCAAGGCCATGCCAAACGCAGCTGCGCCAGACAGCATCGCCGACCGCCGTGACGGCGCGACGTCTTGATGCAGTGATTGATGATGCAGAGAGTCAGAGCACTTGTCGCACATGTGACGTTTCCCCAGCTACCGTGGACGAATGGAAGTGCCGCGAGGATAGGTACGCCGATGTGAAGAAATTACCAATGATAAAGAATGCAACTGATGATTGCTGCACCGCGAACCATGCTGCAAAGCCGAAACGATGGCTCACCTTGGGCGTCGCGGCTGCACGGACTTGCGCCGACCTGCATCATTCGAAATCGACCCGCCAAAGAGCGATCCGAAAAGGTCGCCGCAATTTTTTCTCATCAGCCTCGCGACGGCAGCAGGTCAGCTTCACGTCCCCCGGCAACGGCGCAGGACGCGATCAGAGACAGTTCATCGTACTGCGCACGCCCTACTCGACCGCCTGCAGCTCCGCGAGCTTCGTGCGCGCGGTTGCTTCGTCCAGAGCAACGATCTCGCCCGGGCCGGGATTGGCCTCGCCCGCCGTTGCGACGGAAACCACCGCCAGTCCGGCAAGACCGCCGAGGACCGCGGCTCCGGTGGTGGCGTCGTGCCTCGCACTGCTCTTGATCAGGTAGAAGTGAGTCCGGCCGGCTTCCATCACGATCTCACGCTTGGTGTCCCCCGGAAACAGCGCCTCGGTCACCAGCACGTCGTGACGCCCGGCCGGACGATCGGCATAGGCATATTTCCCCGCGAGCACCTTGCCCATCGACGCGCCATCGAGCCTCACCTCGCAGGCACAGATCGCCATGCTGAGGCCGTTACGCTTGTCCTGCAGAAACACCACGCGCGAATGTCCCGCGCGCGGAGGGCCGATCTTCTTCGACACGGATGCAAAATCGGTTCCGACCTGATTACTCACGCACCCCGCCAGCATCACGCCAGCGGCCACCGCCAAAGCGCCCCATCGCAGCATTGCATACCCCAGTCCATTCCCCGGGATATGCTAGCCAGAATCAGCGCAAGGTTGCAACCGATCCATTGTGACAACTTTGTCGTATGACCGGCGGGCCGCAACACGCGATGCAGCTAGATCTGCTGCACGTCCACCACGCCCGCCACCGCCTTGATCGCGCCGGCGATCTGCGGCGAAACCTTGAAGCGGCCGGGCAGCTTCATCTCCACCTCGGTCTCGAGGTCGAGCATCATCACCACCGAGACCTCGCCGTCGCCGTTACCGCGCGGCGCGATGGCTGGACTGCCGACCTTTGGCGCAGCGCCGTTCGAAGCGGCCGCATCAGGACCGGCCAGACGCTTGGCGATCGAGTCCAGCGGCTTGGTGTCGCGCAGGAAGATGCGCAGGCCCTTCTGCGTCTTGGCCGCGGCGTCGTCGAGCGGCTCGGCATGCAGCACGCGGGCGCGCACGTCCTCGCCCTGAAGCTCGGCGCCGAGCTGGAGCAGCACGGCGGCGCCCGGCTCCAGCACGTCGCGATATTGCGCGAGACCTTCGGAAAACAGCACCGCCTCGAAATGACCGGTCGGGTCCGACAGGCCCATGATGCCCATCTTGTTGCCGGTCTTGGTGCGCCGCTCCATGCGCGAGACGACGGTCGCTGCGACCTTGCCGGCGGTGGCGCCGGTCTTCACCGCGCGCGAGAACTCTGCCCAGCTCTGCACGCGCAGCCGCTTCAGGACGGTGGCGTAATCGTCGAGCGGATGTCCCGACAGGAAGAAGCCGATCGCGTCGTATTCGCGGCGCAGCCGCTCAGCCGGCAGCCACGCCTCGATCTGCGGCAGCATGATGGTCGGCGCGTCCGCCGACATGCCGAACATGTCGTTCTGGCCGACGGTCGCGGCTTCGTGGGCGCGCTGGCAGGCGGCGAGGATCGCATCCGCGCCGGCAAAGACGCGCGCCCGGTTCGGCTCCAGCGTGTCGAAGGCGCCGGCAGCGGCAAGACTTTCGATGATGCGCTTGTTGATCGCGCGCGGCGACACCCGCGCGGCGAAGTCGGCGAGCGAGGTGAACAGGCCGTTCTTCGTGCGCTCCTCGATGATCTGGTCGATCGCCTGGATGCCGACGCCCTTGAGCGCGGCGAGCGCGTAGTAGATGACCTTGTCGCCGACCTCGAAGGTCGCGCCCGAGCGATTGATGTTCGGCGGCTCGACCTTGATGCCGAGGCGCTGCGCCTCGGAGCGGAATTCGGAGAGCTTGTCCGTGTTGTTCAGATCGAGCGTCATGGACGCGGCGATGAACTCCACGGGATAATGCGCCTTCATGTAGGCGGTGTGATACGACACCAGCGCATAGGCCGCCGCGTGGCTCTTGTTGAAGCCGTAGTCGGCGAATTTTGCCAGCAGCTCGAAGATGGTCTCGGCCTGCGCCTTCGGCACGCCGTTCTTCACCGCGCCGGCGACGAAGATGTCGCGCTGCTTGTCCATCTCGGCGCGGATCTTCTTGCCCATGGCGCGGCGCAGGAGGTCGGCGTCGCCGAGCGAATAGCCCGACATCACCTGCGCGATCTGCATCACCTGTTCCTGGTAGATGATGACGCCGAAGGTCTCCTTCAGGATCGGCTCCAGCACGGGATGCAGGTATTCCGGCTCCTCGTCGCCATGCTTGCGCGCGCAATAGGTCGGGATGTTCGCCATCGGGCCCGGTCGATAGAGCGCGACCAGCGCGATGATGTCCTCGAAACGGTCGGGGCGCATGTCGACCAGCGCGCGCCGCATGCCCTGGCTTTCAACCTGGAACACGCCGACCACCTCGCCGCGCGCCAGCATCTGGTAGCTTTCGGCATCGTCGATCGGGAGCGTGGCGAGATCGACATGGATGTCGCGCGGCTTGAGCAGCTTGCAGGCGACGTCGAGCACGGTGAGCGTCTTCAGGCCGAGGAAGTCGAACTTCACGAGGCCCGCCGGCTCGACCCATTTCATGTTGAACTGGGTCACCGGCATGTCCGACTTCGGATCGCGGTACATCGGCACGAGTTCGCTCAAGGGGCGATCGCCGATCACGATACCGGCCGCGTGAGTCGAAGCGTGACGCGTCAGGCCCTCGAGGCGCTGCGCGATGTCGAAGGCGCGCGCCACCACCGGGTCTTCGTCGCGGAACGCCTGCAGCTTCGGCTCGCTCTCGATCGCGGCCGCCAGCGTCACGGGTGCCGCCGGATTCTGCGGCACGAGCTTGGTGAGCTTGTCGACCTGGCCGTAGGGCATCTGCAGCACGCGGCCAACGTCGCGCAGCACGCCGCGCGCCTGCAGCGTACCGAAGGTGATGATCTGCGCGACCTGGTCGCGGCCGTAGCGCTCCTGGACGTACTTGATCACCTCGCCGCGGCGGTCCTGGCAGAAATCGATGTCGAAGTCCGGCATCGAGACGCGTTCCGGATTGAGGAAGCGCTCGAACAGCAGGCCGAACTTGATCGGGTCGAGGTCGGTGATGGTCAGGGCCCACGCCACCAGCGAGCCTGCGCCGGAGCCGCGGCCCGGTCCCACCGGAATGCCGTGCGCCTTCGCCCATTTGATGAAGTCGGACACGATCAGGAAGTAGCCCGCGTACTTCATGCGCATGATGACGTCGAGCTCGAACGCCAGGCGCTTGTCGTAGTCTTCCTCCGTGGTGCCCTGCGACAGGCCATGCACGCGCAGGCGGTTGGCGAGCCCCTCCTCCGCCTGCCGCTTCAGCTCGGCCGCCTCGACCGCGGCGGCATCGGAACTGGCGGCGGCGCCGACCGTGAAGAACGGCAGGATCGGCTTGCGCGTCATCGGACGGAACGAGCAGCGCTCGGCGATCTCGACCGTCGAGGCCAGCGCCTCCGGGATGTCGGCGAACAGCACCGCCATCTCGGCGCGGGTCTTGAAGCGATGATCGGGCGTGAGCTGCACGCGATCGGTCTCGGCGATCAGCCGGCCGCCGGCGATGCACAGCAGCGCGTCATGCGCCTCGTAATCGTCGGTCGAGGCGAAATACGGCTCGTTGGTCGCGACCAGCGGCAGGCCCTTCGCATAGGCGATGTCGATCAAGCCGCCCTCGATGCGGCGCTCCTTGTCGACGTTGTGGCGCTGCAGTTCGATATAGAGGCGGTCGCCGAACAGGCTCGCCAGACGCTCGCAGCGCGTCGCGGCTAGATCGGCCATGCCACCGGCGAGCGCCAGCGAGATCGGTCCGTCCGGTCCGCCCGTCAGCGCAATCAGTCCCTCGGTCTCGCCTTCGAACCAGTCGAACTTGATGAACGGCGCATGGCTGTCGGGCGTTTCGAGGAACGCCCGCGAGTTCAGCCGCATCAGGCTGCGATAGCCGCGCTCCTGCGCGGCGAGCAGCACGATTCGCGACGGGCCCATCGCATTGCGCGCGTTCGGATCCTGATCGCCGAAGTCGATCGCGAGCTCGCAGCCGACGATCGGCTGGATGCCGGAACCGGCCATCTTGTCCGAGAATTCCAGCGCCCCGAACAGATTGTCGGTGTCGGTCAGCGCCAGCGCGGGCTGATGGTCCTTCTTCGCCAGCTCGGCGAGCTTGGCGATCTTGATCGAGCCCTTGAGCAGCGAATAGGCCGAGTGAACGTGAAGGTGGACAAATCCGGCGCTCGGCATGGTCGCGTGACGGCCTCTTGCAGATGAGATGGAGCGGTCGCCGGCTCCCTAGGGCATCATCCACCCGCTCGCCGACTCGCCTCGCAATGGTGGGGTGTCGCAGCCCCGGAGTCCACGCCGGAGCGGTCGATCGGCTGCGTCGTCCCGCTTTTCAACAACCCGGCCATCCCTGCGCCGTGCAATCAGAGTTGCGGTATGACCTGGGCCCAGATTGCGATCATCCCGACGAACAGCGTGATGGACGCCAGTGCAGCCGCCTCTTCCACGAAAATCCTGAACATGGTCTCGCTCCCTTGCTAGAACGTATGAAGAACATTGTTCTCATTTCGTTCACGGGAGTCAAGCCTAGGTAGCGATCTCGCAAGCGGATGGTTAACTCGCTGAATTCACGCAACAAAAAAGCCCCGGCCGACGGCCGGGGCTTTCGATGATCGCTCGCAAGAGCGATCGGTATCAATAACGGCCGATGATCGGGCCGCCGAACTTGTAGTTCAGGCGGACGAGGCCCATGTCGACGTCCTGACGGATACGATCGGTCGACGGCACCAGAGCGAAGGTGACGTCCTTGTCCTGCAGGAAGATGTGGTTGTACTCGACGCCAACCGACCAGTTCGGCGCAAAGCCGAACTCGAGGCCGGCACCGACCGTGCCACCCCAGCGGGTCTGGTCGTTCGAGGCGAGCAGCGCGCCCGAAACGGTGCTGAACACGTCGTACTTGGTGCTGGCGACAGCGGCACCGCCCTTGACGTAGAGCAGGACGTTGTTCCAGGCGTAGCCGACCTGACCGGTGATCAGACCGAACGAGTCGATCTTCGAGTGGTTGCGGGTCGCGAACAGCGCGCTGACGTTGTCGCCCGAGAAGTCAGCCCAGTTGCCCTGACCTTCGACGCCGAACACCCACTGGCCGGACTGCCAGCGATAGCCGACCTGGCCACCGACCGTGCCGCCCGTCGCATCGTGCGAACCTTCACGGCCACCGCCGACGACGTCCCAGGTCGAGTGCGCGGAACCGCCGCCGCCGTTGATGCCGATGTAGAAGCCGCTCCAGTCGTAGATCGCGGCGACCATCGCGGGCGCCTTGGTGTAAGGACGCGCGGCGAGGTCAGCAGCGAGCGCCGGCGCAGTCGCGCTCAGCGCGACGAGGCTCACAGCAGCAAGCAACAAATTCTTCTTCATTTGATTCCCGTTCCAGTTTCGTCGTTAGGCCCCCGGGCCGTGGCGTCGTCATATCAGCGCTCGACGGAATTGCTGTAACCACGACGCAACAGTCCGCGCCAAAGGCCCGCGCTTCATTAATGAAGATTTACTGGAGCGCGCTGGAAACCCTTTGAAACAAGTGTTTTCGAGAGTTCCATTGTCGGCGACACGCGATAGAATGCGTGTGCGCGTAACATCGCCGCGCGCACATTCACGTGATTGGAGAGACGAGAAAATGCGTGGACGAATTGCCTTCCCCATTGTCGCCACACTTTCGCTCGTTATCGCCACATTCACGTTTACGCTGAGCACGAGCAAGCCTGCACGCGCATTCGGTACGCATCACGCGTTCTGCCTCACAGGCGATGAATGGCCGGGGCTGAGCAATTGCATGTTCGACACCTATGCACAGTGTCAGGCGAGCGCTTCGGGCCGCGCGCTGACCTGCATCGCAAATCCGTATTTCGCGGGGCAAAGCGATGATCCCTATGCGTATCAGAATCGACCGCGCAGCCTGGTGCCGGGCTACGATCTGCCGCGCTGAGATGCGCAGGCCCGCCGTCGCCCTCCTCGTCACGGGCGTGCTGCTCGCGAGCGCCGCCGCGCATGCGCAGACCTACGATCCCAGCTTTCCGGTCTGCATGCAGATCTACGGCCCCGTCGGTTATGCCGACTGCCGCTACGCGACGCTCGAACAGTGCAAATATCTCGCGGTCGGCCGTTCGGCGACCTGCATCGCCAATCCCTATTTCGCGCAGCAGAAGCAACCAAGGGGCCGCTCCCGGCCACGCCGCGACGACTAGCCGCGAGCCTATCGGGAGGCTGTTATGCAGGCCGTCATACGGCCGCTTGCAGCGTTGACGTAAGCCGGCGCAGGTTTAAGTACGACAGACAAATCTTGCAGGGGTGGCGACGTTCGCTGGGCTGGTTCCCGTTGCCGCCACCAATGCAGGACTCATGACGACCTCGCCTCACGCGACCTCGCCGCGCGCCAATTCAAGCGCGGCCGCAGCTCCCCCTCACCTCGCCATCGTCCTCGTCTCGCTCGCGATGGGCGGCTTTGCGATCGGGACCACCGAATTCGCATCGATGAGCCTGCTGCCGTTTTTCGCCGCCGACCTCCATGTCGACGAGCCGACCGCGGGGCATGCCATCAGCGCCTACGCGCTCGGCGTGGTGCTGGGCGCCCCCTTGATTGCCGTGCTTGGCGCGCGGTTTGCCCGGCGCACGCAGTTGCTCGCGCTGATGGCCGTGTTCGCGCTCGGCAACGCGCTCACCGCGCTCGCACCCGGCTTCGGCTGGATGATCGCAGCCCGCTTCCTCTCGGGGCTGCCGCACGGCGCCTATTTCGGCATTGCCGCGCTGGTGGCGGCCTCGCTCGTTCCGCAGCAGCGCCGCTCGCAGGCGATCGGCCAGGTCATGCTCGGCCTGACCGGTGCCACCATCATCGGCGTGCCCCTGGCCAATGCGATCGGCCAGTCGGTCGGCTGGCGCGCGAGCTTCGGCCTCGTGTCGGTGTTGGCACTGCTCACCGTGCTGCTGTGCGCCCTGTTTGCGCCGCGCGACCAGGCGGGCCGCTCGGATCCGCTGCGGGAGCTCGGCGCCTTGAGGAGCGGCCGCGTCTGGATCACGCTCGCGATCGGCGCCATCGGGTTTGGCGGCATGTTCGCCGTCTACACTTATCTTGCGACGACACTGATCGAGGTCACCAAGGTCAGTCCCGCGGTCATCCCGTTCTTCCTCGCCGTGTTCGGCATCGGCGCCACGCTCGGCAATCTGTTCGTGCCGCGCTTCGCCGACCGCGCTTTGATGCCGACCGCGGGATTCATCCTGCTGTTTGCCGCCGTCGCGCTGCTGGTGTTTCCGCTGGCCGCCCACAATCCCTGGCTCCTGGCGGCCGACATCTTCGCGATCGGCACCAGCGTTTCGCTCGGCGCCATTCTGCAGACCCGCCTCATGGACGTCGCCGGCGAGGCGCAGGCACTCGCCGCCGCGCTGAACCATTCGGCCTTCAACACCGCCAATGCGCTCGGCCCGTTCCTCGGCGGACTTGCCATTCGCGAAGGGCTGGGCTGGACCTCCACCGGTCCGGTCGGCGCCGGGCTCGCACTGCTCGGCTTGCTGATCTGGGCCGTCGCCCGGCGCGATACCGGAGCCGCACCGGCCGGCAGCAACGCGAACATTCCCGCCGCTCCGCCCGACGACGCTCCCGCAAGACCGGCACCGCCGCTGGCGCCGGATCATCGACGCCGCTCGGCCGCGCACGAGGATCCGGTGGCATAACGTTGCCGCCGAGGCCTGCTCAGCTTTGCCAGGGCGTGTTCCTGATGCGTGTGCACGCATTCGGCTTGCGGAACGTGGGATCGTGGTCCGCGATGTAGTCGAAGTTCACGGTCCCGAACGTCGTCTGCGGCTTCTTCAGCGCCGAGCACGTCTGCACCTTCAGGAACTCGTTCTTGAAGTCGCCGCGCGGAAACGCCGATATCACCTGGTCGCGCTGTTCGGACGTGTAGTCGTCATATCCGACGCCGACGACGTCCACCAGGACGCCGGCATTGGTGAGCGCGATCTCCGGCCGCATGAATTGCGGGATCCCGGGAGTGGTGTGCAGCGCGATCGCCTCCCACACCAGATCGGCCTCTGCTTCGCCAATGCCGCGCGCCCGGAGGAAGTCGCGGGCAGCGTCGGCACCGTCGACCTCGAACCGCCTGGTCTCGGTGTGATAGTGATCGACGAGGCCGAGGTCGTGAAACAGCGCCGCGACATAGAGCAGCTCGGCATCGAATTTCAGCTTCTGACGCTGCCCCTTCATGGCGCCGAACACATAGACCCGGACCGAATGATTGAACAGCATCTCGTCCTCGTAGCTGCGCACCAGTTCGGCGGCTTCGCGCGCCAGCTTGCTGTCGGGGATCGTCACGCCGGAGATCAAATTCGTCATCTTCAACTCCTGCCTTGAACCAAAGTCGCTCGATTGCGTTCGCGGGCCGTCAGGCGGCCTGCGCCCGCACGGCTTGCGGCGTCCTGCGGAAGCTGATGGCCATCCGGTTGTAGGTGTTCATCATGCCGATCGCGATGGTGAGATCGATGAGCTCCCGTTCCCCGAAGACCGCCCGCGCCGCTTCATAGGCCTCGTCCGGCACGCCGGTATCCGCAACGCGCGTCACCGTCTCGGCCCATGCGAGCGCGGCGCGCTCGCGCGCGTCGAAGAGGTCGCCGGCTTCCGCCCACGCCTGCAGCAGCGCGAGCTTTTCGATCTTCACCCCGCTCTTGAGCAGATCGCGCATATGCAGGTCGAGACAATAGGCGCAGTTGTTGATCTGCGACACGCGCAGATAGACGAGGTTCACCAGCGTGGCGGGCAGATCGCTCTGCATGATGTAGCCATAGACGCCGCCCAGCGCCTTTACGCCTGCAGGTGCGATGCGTTCGTAGTCGAGACGTCCAGTCATTGCCTTGGTCCTTGATGGTCAGTTGTGGCTGCCCCGCCCTTTTCTCCCTCTGTAAGTGCCCCTGCCCTGGTCCACAAAAAAGCACCAAGAACGCTCAAAAATCGTGTACCACGGGCCATGACCCGACCGCTGCTTCTGGAGCTCGATCGATCCGCCAGGACCCCGCTGGCGGAGCAGATCCACGGGGGGATCAGGGCCGCCATCGAGAGCGGCGTGCTGGCCCCGGGCGCGCGCCTGCCGTCCTGGCAGGATCTGGCGGCCCAGCTCGGCGTCGCGCGCGGCACGGTGCGGTCCGCCTACGAGAAGCTCTCCTCGGCCCAGCTGATCGTCGCCTCGCGCGCGAGCGGAACGCATGTCGCGAACCGGCCGTCGCTTCCGGTCAGGCAGGACAAGGCGCCCGCCCCCGGCTCCTTCATGGAGATGTACCAGGAGCTGACGGCGGGGCCGGCGATCTTCCAGATGGGCGTGCCGGCGCAGGAGACCTTTCCCGCTACGCTGCTCGCGCGCATCCGCGCACAGGCGGTTCGCGTCGAGATGAGCGCGCCGGCGATCTATCCGGATCCGCGCGGCGAGCCGGACTTGCGCCGCGAGATCGCGGCCTACCTTGCGCTGGCCCGCGGGATCGAATGCGCACCGTCCCAGATCGTCGTCACCGCCGGTTTCAGCGGTGGCCTCGGCCTTGCGCTGCGTGTGCTCGGCCTCGAGCAGAAGACGGCCTGGGTGGAGGATCCCGGCTTCCCGTTCACGCGGCACGGCCTCGCGCTTGCGCGCCTGTCGCTCGCGCCGATCCCGGTCGATGCCGACGGCATCGACGTCGCCTTTGGGCTGCAGCACGCCCCCGACGCCGCGCTGGCCGTCGTGACGCCGGGACAGCAGGCACCGCTCGGATCGACGTTGTCGCTGGAACGGCGCGCTCGCCTGCTCGACTGGGCCGCGCAACGCGGTGCCTGGGTGATCGAGGACGATTATCTCAGCGAGCTTCAGCTCAAGGGCCGGGCCACGCCGGCGCTCGCCTCGCTCGACCGCGCCGGCCGTGTCATTCACATCGGCTCCTTCAGCAAGACCGTGACGCCGGCCCTGCGGCTCGGCTTTGTCGTGGCCCCCGCGGCGCTCGCTTCGCGCTTTGCCGAAGCCGCGGCCTGCCTTGCGCCGGCGCCGGGGCCGGCGGTGCAGCGCGCGATGGCCGATTTCATGCGCGACGGCCATTATCTGCGGCACCTCCGCCGCACCAAACGGGCCTATGCGGCGCAGGCCGATGCGCTGGTGAAATATCTACGTCCGCGCACCGCCAACGTTGCAATTGCCGGATTGGCGGCGGTGCTGCGACTGCCGGACGGAGCGCCCGATCTTCCGATCGCCCGGGAGGCCGCATCGTTCGGACTGGCGCCGACCGCGCTGTCGCTTTGGTATGCGTCGCAGGCCTCGGCGCGCCCGGGCCTGCTGCTGGGAGTTGCGACATCCCCGCTGAAGCGGATCGAGGCCTCGTGCGAGCGGCTGCTGCAGATCATCGACCGTTTCAGATGATCGGCCTCCGCACATCGTCATGCCACCGAAAGTTGTGCGCGGCATGATCTTCGGATAGCCTCCATCCGTATCTTGCCGCGCGGTCTCCCGGTTCATGCTCGCACGTATCCTGCTTGTCGTTGCCGCGCTGTCGATGTCAGGCGCATTGGGTGCGGAAACGCCGGCAGAGAAAGCCGGGATGCCCTCCACGCTGACGATCTATCTCGCCAAGGGGGCGCCCGATGCGTGCGGGCCGGGCTGCGACCGCTGGGTCGCCGTCGAGGGCGAGATCGACGGCGAGGCCGCGCCGCGCATTCGCCGCTTCCTCGCCGGCGTCAAGGACGCGCAGCGCCCGATCTACTTCTATTCGCCCGGCGGCAATGTCGATCAGTCCTACGCGATCGGACGGCTGCTGCGCAGCCGCAAGGCGGTCGCCCGGGTCGGCCGCACCATCGTCACGGCATGCGCGGCAGGCACGCAGATCGATGCCGCTTGCCTGAAGATGAAGAACGCCGGCGGCGAGCTCGAGGCCGAGCTCACCACCCGCAACGCGATGTGCAACTCGGCCTGCGGCTACCTCTTCCTCGGAGCGACGTCCCGCGAGGTGGCGCCCGACGCTGCGCTGGCGGTCCACAATTCCAGGCTGATCTTCCGTGTTCGCGGCGAACCTCCGCCGCAGATCGTCGCCGAGGCGAGGCAGCGCCGCATGGCGAGCGCCGAGCGCGAGCGCGCCGCGTTCATCGCCTCGATGGGGATCAGCCGCGAGCTCGACGCCCTGATCCACACCGTGAAGTTCGAGAACCTGCACGTGCTGACGCGATCCGAGCTCTATCGTTTCGGCATCGACACGCGGCCGCTCGCCGAAACCATGTGGCGACTGGAGAAGTCCGCGCGGCCGTACGTTCGCAAGCTCGCCGTGCTGAAGACAGGCGACACCTCGTTCCGGACCATGGAGTGGCGCCTGTCCTGTGAAAGCAGGACGCGCGTGCCGCTGTGGTTCGCCGGCGAAATCGACGAGACCTCCACCGGCAAGAGCACCCTTCTGATGAAGGCGGACGCCTCCGACAAGGAGGCCGGAGGATCCCCGATCCGATCCGGCAAGTACGAGACCTGGCGCGGCAGCGTCGATGCCGACATGGTCAAGGCGATCCTGGCCTCGCGCTCCCTGCATGTCCGCGAAACCGTTGCGATGCCGGACGACACGACGGACGAGACCAAATTCGACATCGACCTGACGGGCCTCGCCTCGCTGTGGAGCCAGCTCAAATCATCCTGCGCGCTGTCGGCGCTGAGCCCGATCAGTCCGTGGCCCCCGGTTCCGCAGCCGAACGCCGCCGCAACGCCCCCGGCGGCGCCGGCGCCATAACATTGCAGCAACCCGCACCTTCCGGAAATCAACGCCCGATTCACATAGCCTAATGCGTCGCGCGCAGCCAAAAGTCACAATGGCGTTCGGGACATCTCGAAGCGCTCAAGAATGCGGCGATGTATTCGCCCGGCTATCTCCGGCCCTACCGGTGATCTGATCGATACGCGAGGCCTTGGCGCACCGGCCAAGACGATCCATGGACCGTTCAGACAACAGCACCGCCCCGAACACAGCCGAGTTTCACGGCGCGCTGCATGCGTGCCGATAGGAACGAATGTGTCGCCCGTTACCTTATGTCAAAAGCGGACGCATCGGGGCGATGCGGAGCGCCACTGCAATCAGGTGGAACAGCGCCGCTCGCTGGCGCTGTCGTGCTCAATCCGCTTGCAGAAGAACGCCCGCTCACGGCTTGCTGCGGAGCGCCAGAATCTACCGAACCGGGCGCCGCCCGAAACACCGTCGTGCGGAACTGGCGACCGAATGGCACTGGAGATCGGAGATGCCACGTTTCTATTTCGATCTTCGCGACGAAGAGGAACTGGCCCTCGACGAGGAAGGCCTCGAGCTGTCCGGTCTCCGCGCAGCTCAGGCCGAGGCCGCCAGATCGTTGGCCGACATGGCCCGGGACGCCGCATGCTCGCCCGATTCCATGAGCGGCAGACACCGCATGGCGATCGAGGTCCGCGACGCCAGTGGCCCCGTGATGCAGGTCAAGTTCACCTTCGAGGTCGAGACACTGAGGCACTAGCCGGGCCGCGCGTCACGAGCGCATCGTCGCCGGGCTGCACGCTCCAGCAACAAGGTCGGCGACGCCGGCGCGCAATCGCGAACGCAGCTCGCCCACGCGTCCGCATCAGGCAAATTCGAGTCTGGCATTAACCTATGGAAATGCCGGAACCCGCCGTTCCGCTGAAGCTCATGGCAATGGTCGGCCTCCCCTCATCGACGGTCGCCACCGAAGCCGCCGAAATCGCAAGCCGTGTCACGGATTAGGCGACACCCTTACACCGGTGTGTAGATCACCAGCTTCAGCGCGGGATCATCATTGGCCTGAAAGCTCGTGTGCTCGAAATGCAGCACGCCCTTGGTCGGATGGGTCATGGTCTTGCGGCCCGACAGGGTGCCGTGCACCTCGTGCGCGCCCCACCATTTTACGAATTCGGGGCTGCCTTGGCGCAGCCGCGTCAGCAGTTCCGTAAAGGCGGGATCGCCGGCCCAGACGTCGTGGGTGGCGCGAAACATCGCGACCATGCGCTTGGCCACATCGGCCCAGCCCGCGCCATAGGATTTTCGCGTGCGTTTGTTGGTCATCATCAGGAGCAGCGTGTTGCGCTCCTCCTCCGGCAGCCGGCCGAACGCAAAAATCTCCTCGGCAGCGGCGTTCCAGGCCAGCACGTCCCAGCGCCGCCCGGTGATATAGGCCGGATGCGGCAGGCTCTCGACCAGCCGCAGGATGGGCGGCGGCACCACCTCGCGGCTGAACGCCCCCCTCGCGCCGTCGCGCGCCAGAGCCTTGAGATGCGTATGCTCGGTCTTGCTGAGGCGCAGCGCGCGGGCCAGCGCGTCGATGGTGGTGACCGAGGGACTGACGGTGCGGCCCTGCTCGAGGCGGATGTACCAGTCCACGCCGATGCCGGCGAGCTGGGCGACCTCCTCGCGGCGCAGGCCCGCGGTGCGCCGCCGGCGGCCGGCGGGAAGCCCGACCAGCTTCGGCGACAGCTTCTCGCGGCGGGACCTGAGGAAGTCGCCGAATTCGACGCGGCGCGGATCAGTCATGGCGGGTGACCTCGATGGAGGGTCTTGTGAATACTAGGATAATACCAGGCCTTCTTGTCCCTTCAAGGGCGGGGCATACCGGCTTCACCCATCCCTGAGGTGAACATCATGAAAGCTGCCGTGCTCAAATCCTTCGGCTCGCCCCTGGCGATCGAGACTGTCCCCGAACCGGTGCTCGGTACCGGCGAGGTCATCGTCGACGTCGTCGCCACGCGCGTGCTGTCCTACATGAACGAGGTCTTCGACGGGACGCGCAACTATGCGCTCGACCTGCCGATCATCCCGGGACCGGGCGGCATCGGCCGGGTGCGCGCGGTCGGCCCGGACGCGACGAAGCTTGCCGTCGGCGACTGGGTGTTCTGCGATCCGACGGTGCGCTCGCGCGACGACGCCGTGGCGCCCGACATCGCCCTGCAGGGGCTCACGGCCGCCGGTCCCGGCGGCATGCGCCTGCAGCAGCATTTTCGCCACGGTTCATACGCCGAGCAGATGCGCGTGCCGACGGAGAACATCAAACGCATCGGAAAGATCACGCCGGAGCAGGCCGCGCAATGGTGCGCGCTCGGCACGCTGCTGGTGCCCTATGGCGGCTTCCTCGCCGCCAATCTGCAAGCCGGCGAGACCGTGCTGGTGAGCGGCGCCACCGGCAATTTCGGTAGCGCGGCGGTGTCCGTCGCGCTGGCGATGGGCGCGGCCTGCGTGGTGACGCCGGGGCGTAACGAGACGATCCTCGCCGACCTCGTCCGCCGCTTCGGCAGCCGCGTGAAGCCGGTCAAGCTCAGCGGCAACGAAGATGACGACCGCGAGACGATGAAGCGCGCCGCCCCCGGCCCGATCGACTGCGTGTTCGACATCATGCCGCCCTCGGTCAGCCCGACCGTCGTGCGCGCGGCGGTCATGACCGTGCGCGCCTATGGCCGCGTCGTGCTGATGGGCGGCGTCGGCATGGCCGGCGGCGCGGGCCTCGAGCTGCCCTACCCCTGGATCATGCGCAACTGCATCAGCATCCATGGCGTCTGGATGTATCCGCCGGATGCGGCCGCACGCCTGATCGCACTGGTGCGCTCGGGGCTGCTGCGGCTGGAGGAGTACGAGACCACGGCCTTCGACCTCGACCATGCCAACGACGCCGTGGCGCATGCCGCCGCGAACGGCGGGCCGTTCAAGCTGACGGTGATCAAGCCGTAATTCGCCGTCCCGCTGCGGCGATGCGCCGTCGCAGCTGATAGGCCCGACATGTCAAAGGACTGGGAGGCATCACCCCGCCAGTAGCCGCCGGTGTTCGGCTACTGTGCATGGGGTTGTTTTCGCACTTTTGTTATTCGAGCTCGACGACCTGGCCGTTCGCCAGCGACACACGCCGGTCCATGCGGCCGGCGAGCTCCATGTTGTGGGTCGCGATCAGCATGGAGACCTGGGTCGCCTTGACCAGCTGCATCAGGGCCTGGAAGACGTGGTCCGCGGTGTGCGGATCGAGATTGCCGGTCGGCTCGTCCGCGAACAGCACCCGCGGCGCGTTCGCCACCGCGCGCGCGATCGCCACGCGCTGCTGCTCGCCGCCCGACAGCTCCGCGGGGCGATGGGTGATGCGGTCGCCGAGGCCGAGATAGCCCAAAATCTCCTTGGCGCGCTTGACGCTCTCGGACTTCTTCAGGCCGCGGATCATCTGCGGCATCATGACGTTCTCCAGCGCCGAGAACTCCGGCAGCAGCCGGTGCGACTGGTAGACGAAGCCGATATCGGTGCGGCGCAGCTGGGTGCGTTCGATGTCGGGAAGCTGCGAGGTCGGCGCGCCGTTGACATAGACCTCGCCGGAATCGGGGGCCTCGAGCAGCCCCGCGATATGCAGCAGCGTCGACTTGCCCGAGCCGGACGGCGCGACCAGCGCAACCGACTGGCCGGGCCACAGCGCGAGCTTGGCGCCGTCCAGAATCGTCAGCGGCACCTCGCCCTGCAAGTACTGCCGCTTTATCTCGTGGAGATAAATGACCGGTACATCGTCAGCCCCCTGCTGCTCCATCAGCCCCTCACTCGTACCGGAGCGCTTCGACAGGGTCGAGGCGCGCGGCGCGCCAGGACGGATACAGCGTCGCCAGGAACGACAGCGTCAGCGCCATGATGACGACCGCCGTGGTCTCGCCGATGTCGATCTCGGCGGGCAGCTTCGACAGGAAGTAGAGCTCCGGTGAGAACAGCTCGGTCGAGGTCAGCCAGGACAGGAATTGCCGGATGGACTCGATGTTGAGGCAGATGACGAGACCGACGATGAAGCCGACCAGCGTGCCGACCACGCCGATCGAGGCGCCGGTGATCAGGAAGATGCGCATGATCGAGCCCTGCGAGGCGCCCATGGTGCGCAGGATCGCGATGTCGCTGCCCTTGTCCTTCACCAGCATGATCAGGCCGGAGACGATGTTGAGCGCAGCGACCAGCACGATCATGGTCAGGATCAGGAACATCACGTTGCGCTCGACCTGGAGCGCGTTGAAGAAGGTCGAGTTGCGCTGCCGCCAGTCGACCAGGAACACCGGCCTCCCCGCCGCCTCCGTCACCGCCTGGCGGAAGGCGACGATCTGGTCGGGATTGGTGGTGAACACCTCGATCGAGGTGACGTCGTTGCTGCGGTTGAAATAGGCCTGTGCTTCGGCGAGCGGCATGAACACGAAGCCGAGATCGTATTCGGACATGCCGATCTCGAACACGGCGACGATCTTGTAGGGCTTGATGCGCGGCGTGGTGCCCATCGGGGTGACCGCGCCCTTCGGCGCCACCAGCGTGATGCTGTCGCCGGCATGCAGCGACAGCTGGTCGGCGAGGCGCCGGCCGATCGCGACGCCCTGCCCCTCGTCAAAGCCCTCGAGCGAGCCCTGCTTGATGTTCTTGGCGATCGAGGTGAGGTTGTTGAGGTCGTCGGAGCGGATGCCGCGCACCAGGACGCCCGAGGCGTTCCACGGCGAGGACGCCAGCGCCTGACCGTCCACAACGGGCGCGGCGAGCCGGATGCCCTTGACCTGGCTGAGGCGGTCAGCGACGTCCTTCCAGTCGGTCAGCGGCGATTCCAGCGGCTGCACTAGGATATGGCCGTTCAGGCCCAGGATCTTGTCGAGCAGTTCCTTGCGGAAGCCGTTCATCACGGCCATGACGATGATCAGCGTCGCCACGCCGAGCATGATGCCGAGGAACGAGAACCCGGCGATGACCGAGATGAATCCCTCCTTGCGGCGCGCCCGCAGGTAGCGCGCCGACAGCATCCACTCGAAGGGCGCAAAAGGCGCAGTTGGCTTGGTTTCGGTCATGGTTTCATCCATCGCTCGATAATCCCATGATTCGGGGGCAAATGTGGCCGGATTACCGGCCCGCTATCGCGCGATGAACAGTATTCAGCCGACCAGCCGGGCGACTGCGTCCGCAGGCGACATGGTCTCGCGGGAGCCGTCGCTGCGCCGCTTGATCTCGACCTTGCCGTCGGCGAGCCCCTTCGGCCCGATCATGATCTGCCAGGGGATGCCGATCAGATCGGCAGCGGCGAATTTGGCGCCGGCGCGCTGGTCGGTGTCGTCATAGAGCACGTCGACGCCCTTGGCCTGAAGCTCGGCATAGAGCTTCTCGCAGGCCGCATCGACCGCGGCATCGCCCTGCTTCAGGTTCAGGATCGACACGCGGAACGGCGCCACCGCCTCCGGCCATTTGATGCCGGCATCGTCATGGCAGGCCTCAATGATGGCACCCAAGAGGCGCGAGACTCCGACGCCGTAGGAGCCGCCATGGATCGGCACGTCGACGCCGTCGGGGCCGGCCACGAGGGCCTTCATCGCGTCGGAATATTTGGTGCCGAAATAGAAGATCTGGCCGACCTCGATGCCGCGGGTGTTCACCCGCTTCTCGGCCGGCACTTCCTGCTCGAACCGGGCGGCATCGTGAACGTCTTCCGTCGCAGCGTAGACCGAGGTCCACTGCTTGATGATCGGCGTCAGGTCGCTGTCATAGTCGACGTCCTCGCCCGGCACCGGCAGGTCCAGCACGTCGCGATTGATGAACACGCCGGATTCGCCGGTCTCGGCGAGCACGATGAATTCGTGGCTGAGATCGCCGCCGATCGGGCCGGTCTCAGCGCGCATCGGGATCGCCTTCAGCCCCATCCGCGCGAAGGTGCGCAAATAGGCGACGAACATCTTGTTATAGGCCACCCGCGCCGCCGCCTCGTTGAGGTCAAAGGAATAGGCGTCCTTCATCAGGAACTCGCGGCCGCGCATCACGCCGAAGCGCGGACGCTGCTCGTCGCGGAATTTCCATTGGATATGATAGAGATTCAGCGGCAGGTTCTTGTAAGATTTCACGTACGCGCGAAAAATCTCGGTGATCATTTCCTCGTTGGTCGGTCCGTACAGCAGCTCGCGCTTGTGGCGGTCGGCGATGCGCAGCATCTCCGGACCGTAGGCGTCGTAGCGGCCGCTCTCGCGCCAGAGGTCGGCGAGCTGCAGCGTCGGCATCAAGAGTTCCAGCGCGCCCGAGCGGTCCTGCTCCTCGCGCACGATCTGCTCGATCTTCTTCAGCACGCGGAAGCCGAGCGGCAGCCAGGCATAGATGCCGGCCGCCTCCTGCCGGATCATGCCGGCGCGCAGCATCAGCCGATGCGAGACGATCTCCGCCTCTTTCGGATTTTCCTTCAAAATGGGCAGAAAGAACCGCGACAACCGCATGGCAATACTCGAGGAATCAGTGAGGGCCTGCAGTGAAACCGGATTGGGAGCGAAAATACAAGGCCGGGAATGAGGAAAAGCCGCTAACGCGGCGGAATTCCTTGTCATTTTTCCGTTGCCTTGAGGTTTAGCTTGAACCGCGCGGGGCCCGATTAGGGGGACGCCAGCTCGAGATCGTCCTCGAGCGTGACCTGCTCGAAATCGGTCACGAGCGCATCGATCCGGACATGCCAGCGGCCGGCAAAGGGCAACTCGACCTTGGCGACATGCCAGTAGCCGTCGGGTCCGAGCGAGGCACCCCGCTCGATCGGCTCGATGCCCCGCTCCGGCAGGCTGAGCGTCAGCGTCACCTCCTTGGCCGAAAGCGGCGTCGCCTCACCCGTCATGAGCTGGAGCACGACGTCGTTGGCACCGGCCTTCCCCGGCGAGACCAGCACCTGGAACATCGCCTTGTCGGTGTGGATGTGGATCGCGAGCGGCGTCTCGGGAACTATGGTTCGCGGAGGCGGCGTGAAACGCCAGCCGGCAACGAGGGCGAAGATGCCGAGAGCGATGGCGCATTCGAACAGGATCGATCGTTTCAATGCAGGCGCGGCGCTGCCGTCCCGCGCCAGGGCCGGCGTCAACCGAAACCGGTTGAGTGCGGCCAGCCCCAGCAGGAGGACGGCCAGACCAAGCTTGATCGACAGGATGGTCCCGTAGCGGGTCTCCACCAGCGCTGACGGCTTTTCGAGCTGAACGATGGCAAGGCCAAGACCAGTCAACGCCAGCACACCGACGGCGAGCACGGCGATGCGGGAAAAGCGGTTCACGACCGGGAGCGCCGCAGTCGCAGGCTTCGACATCAGCGCCGCGAGCGGCGCGAGGGCTCCGATCCAGAAGGCGACGCCGAGGCCGTGCAGGAAAATCGCCGGCCGCGTCAGCGCCTCCGGCGGTGCCGTTGCGGCGTGCCCGGTCATGGCGAGCGACATGCCGACGCCGATGAATGCGATGATCGCGCAGGCGCGCGCATACCACGCGCTGCGCAGCGCCATCATCGCAAGCAGCATCGCCGCCACTGCAACGAGCAACGCAGGGCCGGCGCTGGTTGCGAATGCGACCTTCCACGGAGCAACCGTGGCGAGCGCTGCCGGCGGCAAGCCGAGGAGATCGAGACCCAGCACGCCCAGGGACACAACCGCGCTGGGAACGCCGATCAACAGCGCGACGCGCGGCACGGTCAGGCCCGTCATCGACCAGGCGACCCAGCGCGCGAAGAACACACCGCCGATGCCGACGAACAGCCCGAGATAGAGACCGACCCGCCCCAGCCAGATCAGCGCGTTCAACCCGCGGTCCACATTGGCGGGGGGTTGCGTCCCCGTCGGCATACCGATCGAAAAGATCACCGACCCCGCGACGGGATGACCGTCCTGCGAGATCACGCGATAACTCACGACGGCCGTGCCTTGCGGCAGATCCGGCGGCATGGTGACCGAGATCGTCTCGCCCGATGCGCTGACCCGCGCATCGTCCCTCGCCCTGCCCGCGCCGTCGATCAGCCGGATCGCGCCCGGCGTCACCGCCTCGTTGAAGCGCAGCTCCACGGCTTTCGGCGCGCTTGCGAGCATGCTGCCGCTCGCAGGCTCGACCGCAACCAGCGCGGCATGCGCCAAGGCGCCGGTCGCGAAGCCGACA
>Ga0209758_1001379_pt1 | contig 28987 bp, 26 predicted proteins | sample AraplaMF_Col_mMF_FD_184258 | JGI IMG/M metagenome (GOLD analysis project Ga0209758, IMG submission 184258) | Arabidopsis root microbial communities from the University of North Carolina, USA - plate scrape MF_Col_mMF (SPAdes) (version 2) | ecosystem: Host-associated > Plants > Roots > Endosphere...
CCATCACGGCCGAGGCGACGCAGACGCCGGCGAACAGATAGAAGAACAGCGCGGGAAGGATCATGCCCTCACCTCACCGGTACGGCGCGTCGAGCTCGATCGCTTTCGCGATCTCGCGTTCCCAGCGATCGCCGTTGGCGAGCAGCTTGGCCTTGTCATAGAACAGTTCCTCGCGGGTCTCGGTCGCGAACTCGAAGTTCGGGCCTTCGACGATGGCGTCCACAGGACAGGCCTCCTGGCAGAGGCCGCAATAGATGCACTTCACCATGTCGATGTCGTAGCGCACGGTGCGGCGGGTGCCGTCGTTGCGGCGCGGTCCGGCTTCGATGGTGATGGCCTGCGCCGGGCAGACCGCTTCGCACAGCTTGCAGGCGATGCAGCGCTCTTCGCCGTTCGGATAACGGCGCAGCGCGTGCTCGCCGCGGAAGCGCGGCGAGATCGGGCCCTTCTCGAACGGATAGTTCAGCGTCGGCTTCGGCTGGAAGAAATAGCGCATGGCGAGGAAGAACGCCGAGACGAATTCCGACAGCAGAAGCGAGCGTGCAGTGGCGTTGACGTTGATACCCATGACAGCCCTCACTTCGGCGCGATGCCGGCGAAATGCAGCACGCCGGCCACCACGATCACCATCGCCAGCGACAGCGGCAGGAACACCTTCCAGCCGAGGCGCATCAATTGGTCGTAGCGGTAGCGCGGCACGATCGCCTTTGCCATCGCGAACAGGAAGAACATGAAGAACAGCTTCAGCGAGAACCAGATGATGCCCGGCACCCAGTTGAAGGGCGGCAGGTCGACCGGCGGCAGCCAGCCCCCGAGAAACAGGATCGTCGCCATCGCGCACATCGTGACGATCGCGACGTACTCGCCCAGCATGAACAGCAGGTACGGGGTCGAGCCGTACTCGACCATGAAGCCGGCGACGAGCTCGGATTCCGCTTCGACGAGGTCGAAGGGCGGCCGGTTGGTCTCCGCCAGCGCCGAGACGTAGAACACCACGAACATCGGGAACAGCGGCCAGACGTACCAGTTCAGGATGGTGAGCTGCGGCAGCCCGATCAGGCTGGCGAGACCGCGCGCGTGCTGGGCCTCGACCACGGCCGTCAGGTTCAGCGTGCCGGCGCAGAGCAGCACCGTGATGATGACGAAGCCGATCGAGACCTCGTAGGACACCATCTGCGCCGCCGAGCGCAGCGCCGCCAGGAACGGGTATTTCGAGTTCGACGACCAGCCGGCCATGATGATGCCGTAGATCGACAGCGACGAGATCGCGAAGATGAAGAGGATGCCGACATTGATGTCGGCGATCACCCAGCCGAGATTGGTCGGGATCACCGCCCAGGCTGCGAGTGCGAGCACGCACGACACCAGCGGCGCCAGCAGGAACACGCCCTTGTTGGCGCCGGCCGGAATGATCGGCTCCTTGAGCACGAACTTCAAGAGATCGGCGAAGGATTGCAGCAGGCCCCATGGGCCGACCACGTTCGGGCCGCGCCGGATCTGCACCGCCGCCCAGATCTTGCGGTCGGCGAGCAGGATGTAGGCGATCGCCACCAGCAGGACGACGAGCACCAGCACGCTCTGCGCGACCATGATGATCAGCGGCCAGAGGAAACCGGTCCAGAATGCGCTTTCGAAGAATTCCATCAGATCACGCTCACTCCGCTGCGGTCAGCATGTGCCCGGAGGCGAGGCGCGAGCATTCCGCCATCACGGCGGACGCACGCGCGATTGGGTTGGTCAAATAGAAGTCCTCGACCAGCGGCTTGAACGGCGCCTTCTCGGGCGAGCCGCCCTTCCCCGCCAGCTTCCTGATCTGGTCGGCGGAGCCGGCCTCGATCTGATCGAGACGGATTAGATGCGGCACGGCCTTGAAGATCGCCTGGCGCAGCTGCGCGAGCGAGTCGTAGCCGAGCTTCTTGCCGAGCGCTTCCGACAGCGCGCGGACGATCGCCCAGTCCTCGCGGGCTTCGCCCGGCGGGAACGCGGCGCGGCCCGTCATCTGCACGCGGCCTTCGGTGTTGACGTAGATCGCGGACTTCTCGGTGTAGGCAGCCGCCGGCAGGATGACGTCGGCGCGGTGCGCGCCGCGGTCGCCATGGGTGCCGATATAGACGACGAAGGTGCCGTCCGGCGCGTTGATCTCGTCGGCCCCGAGCAGGAACAGGAGGTCGAGCGTGCCGAACGTCGTCATCTGCGCGGCATTCAGCCCGCCGCCGGTTGCGGAGAAGCCGATGTCGAGCGCGCCGACGCGCGAGGCGGTCTCGTGCAGCACGCCGAAGCCGTTCCAGCCGTCCTTGAGCGCGCCGACGTCGAGCGCGAGCTTGGCAGCGGCCGCGAGAATGGCCGCGCCGTCGTGGCGCGAGGTGGCGCCTCCGCCGACCAGGATGATCGGGTTCTTCGCGTTCTTCAGCACGTCCATGAAGGAATGCTTGCCGGCGGCGAGCTCACCGAGCGTCTCGGTGCCCGCGCCGAGATGATCGTAGTCGTAGGTCAGATCGGCCCTAGAGCCGATCACGCCGACCTTGAAGCCGCCGGCGCGCCAGCGCTTGCGGATGCGGGCGTTGAACACGGCCGCCTCTTTCCGCGGGTTGGCGCCGATGATGAGCAGCGCATCCGCCTGCTCCACGCCCGCCAGCGTCGGGTTGAAGATGTAGGAGCCGCGGCCGAGCGAGGGATCGAAGGCATCGCCCCCCTGCACCGCCAGATTGCCGGAGCCGAACTTGGCGAGCAGGTCCTTCAGCGCGAACATTTCCTCGACACCGGCGAGATCGCCGGCGATCGCGCCGATGCGCTTGCCGTCGGTGCGCGCCGCCTTGGCGGCAATCGCGGCAAAGGCCTCCTGCCAGCTCGCCGCGCGCAGCTTGCCGGCCTCACGGACATAGGGCCGGTCGAGCCGCTGGGTGCGCAGGCCGTCGACGACGTGGCGGGTCTTGTCGGAGATCCACTCCTCGTTCACGGCCTCGTTGATGCGCGGCAGGATGCGCATCACCTCGCGGCCGCGGGTATCGACGCGGATTGCAGAGCCGAGACCGTCCATCACGTCGATCGACTGGGTCTTGCCGAGCTCCCACGGACGCGCCGCGAAGGCATAGGGTTTCGAGGTCAGCGCGCCGACCGGGCAGATGTCGACGAGGTTGCCCTGCAATTCCGAGGTCAGGGCGTGCTCGAGATAGGTCGTGATCTCCATGTCCTCGCCGCGGCCGGTGGCGCCCATCTCGGGGGCGCCGGCGACTTCCGCCGAGAAGCGGACGCAGCGCGTGCACTGGATGCAGCGGTTCATCGAGGTCTTGACCAGCGCGCCCAGATATTTGTCCTCGACGGCGCGCTTGTTCTCGGCGAAGCGGCTGGTGTCGACACCATAGCCCATCGCCTGGTCCTGCAAATCGCACTCGCCGCCCTGGTCGCAGATCGGGCAGTCCAGCGGATGGTTGATGAGCAGGAACTCCATCACGCCTTCGCGCGCCTTCTTCACCATCGGCGAACGCGTGGAGATTTCCGGCGGCTCGCCCTTGGGGCCCGGACGGCAGTCGCGCACGCCCCAGGCGCAGCTCGCGACCGGCTTCGGGCCGCCTTTCACTTCAACGAGGCACATCCGGCAATTGCCGGCGATCGACAGCCGCTCGTGGTAGCAGAAGCGCGGAATCTCGGCGCCGGCCGCCTCGCACGCCTGAAGCAGCGTGTACTCCGGCGGGACATCGATCTCTTTGCCGTCGATGATGAGCTTGGTCATTCTCTCTACTCCGCCGCGACCATGTTCACGGGATCGCGGACGCCGATATCGTCAATGTCGGCCCTGTGCGAATACTGGTCGATGCGCGCTTCGATCTCGTGACGGAAATGCGCGATCAGGCCCTGGATCGGCCAGGCCGCCGCGTCGCCGAGCGCGCAGATGGTGTGGCCTTCGACCTGCTTGGTCACCTCGAGCAGCATGTCGATCTCGCGCTTGTGGGCGCGGCCCTCGGCCATGCGGGTCAGCACGCGCCACATCCACCCGGTGCCCTCGCGGCACGGCGTGCACTGGCCGCAGCTCTCATGCTTGTAGAAGTACGAGATGCGGGCGATGGCGCGGATCAGGTCGGTCGACTTGTCCATCACGATCACCGCCGCGGTGCCGAGGCCCGAGCGCAGCTTGCTCAGACTGTCGAAATCCATCGGCGTATCGATGATCTGCTCGGCCGGCACCATGCGCACCGACGAGCCGCCGGGGATCACGGCCTTGAGGTTGTCCCAGCCGCCGCGGATGCCGCCGCAATGCTTCTCGATCAGCTCACGGAACGGAATGCCCATGGCCTCTTCGACGTTGCAGGGCCGCTCGACATGGCCGGAGATGCAGAACAGCTTGGTGCCGACATTGTTCGGGCGGCCGATGCCGGCGAACCAGGCCGCGCCGCGACGCAGGATGTCCGGCGCAACTGCGATGGACTCGACGTTGTTGACGGTGGTCGGGCAGCCGAACAGGCCGACATTCGCCGGGAACGGCGGCTTCAGGCGCGGCTGGCCCTTCTTGCCTTCGAGGCTTTCGAGCAGCGCGGTTTCCTCGCCGCAGATATAGGCGCCGGCGCCGTGCGCGACGTAGATGTCGAACGGCCAGCCGTTGACGTTGTCCTTGCCGACCAGCTTGGCCTCATAGGCCTGGTCGATCGCGGCCTGAAGGCGCTCGCGCTCGCGGATGAACTCGCCGCGGACGTAGATGTAGCAGGCATGCGCGTTCATCGCGAAGCTGGCGATCAGGCAGCCCTCGACCAAAAGATGCGGATCGTGCCGCATGATCTCGCGGTCCTTGCAGGTGCCGGGCTCGGATTCGTCGGCGTTGACGACGAGATAGCTCGGCCGGCCGTCGGTCGATTCCTTCGGCATGAAGGACCATTTCAAGCCGGTCGGGAAGCCGGCGCCGCCGCGGCCGCGCAGCCCCGAGGCCTTCATCTCGTTGATGATCCAGTCGCGGCCCTTGTCGATGATGGCCTTGGTGCCATCCCAGGCGCCACGGCGCCGCGCACCCTCGAGCCCCCAATCGTGGAGGCCGTAGAGGTTCTTGAAGATGCGGTCCTTGTCCTCGAGCATATCAGTGCTTTCCGATCAACGATTGGACTGCTTGTAGGCAAGTCCGGCGGCGCAGACGCCGAAGGTCAGCGCCCAGAGCAGGCTGGATTCCAGCGACGCGTTCAGGCCGAAACGCTGCAGCAGGAAGATGAAAGCGGCCGCCACGACGGCGTGCATCGCGACGAAGCCCCACTTCTTCATGGCACCGCTCTCCTGCCCTGCCGGCGACGAAAGATCACGCATCAGGTGATCTCCTTCAACGTGGTCGGCCCGGTGATCGGCGCCGAGAACTGGCGGCCGTTCTGCGGACCGGGCTTGGGCGGGTTGCCCGAGGCAAAGCCGTCGAGCACCTTGCCAAAACTCTCCTTGGTCAGGTCCTCATAGGTGTCCTTGCCGATCAGCACCATCGGCGCGTTCACGCAGGCACCCAGGCACTCCACCTCTTCCCAGCTGAAATTGCCGTCCTTGGACAGATGGAACGGCTCGTGATGGATGCGGTGCTCGCAGACGTGGATCAGGTCCTCGGCGCCGCGCAGCCGGCACGGCGTGGTGCCGCAGACCTGGACGTGGGCCTTCTTGCCGACGGGGGCGAGCTGGAACATGGTGTAGAAGGTCGCGACTTCCAGCACGCGGATATAGGGCATGTCGAGCATGTCGGCGATGACGCGGATCGCGGCTTCCGAGACCCAGCCCTCGTTCTGCTCCTGCGCGCGCCAGAGAATGGCGATGACGGCCGAGGCCTGACGTCCGGCCGGATATTTCGCGATCTGCTGCCTGGCGAACGCGAGGTTCTCCTCCGTGAACGCAAAGCTCGCGGGCTGGACTTCCTTCGGTGCTAGTCGACGAACGGACATCTCTTCAATCTCTCACTGCATGCGGCGCGCGGTCTTCGCATTCAGGGCTTCGATCCTGTCCTGCCAGAATGCGCTTGCGGTGCCGAAAACGTTGTAGCCGACGTGAGTCGAGACCTTGATGCGGTCGAGGATCGACAGCTCGGTCACGGTCTCCATCCGTTTGCTGCGCGGATCGAACACGATCAGCTTCAGCGGGGTCTGCTCGAGGATGTAGCGCGACACCGCATGGGAGCGGTCGCTGCCGTGCTCCTCGCACATGATGACGCTGTCGGCCTGGAGCAGCCGCGCGCCGCCCTTGATCGCCTCGATCTCGACGCCCTCGACGTCGAGCTTGATCAGATACTTGCCGGTGGCAGCGACCCTGCCGTCCTCGATCAGATTGTCGAGCGAGATGACCGGCACCTCCTCACCGCCCGCCGAGGGATCGCCGGCGATGCTGAAGGCTTCGTGCTTGGTGCCCGACAGCCGCGCGGTGCCGCGGGCCGCGCCGATCGCGCATTTCATCGTCTCGAAGCGATCGCCGTTGACGCGGGCGTTGTTGGCGAGCTTCGGGTAGTTCTGCCCCGACGGCTCGATCGCGATCGCCTTGTGCGAACCAAAGGGCTTGCTGGACACCAGCACCGACCAGTAGCCGTAATTGGCGCCGCAATCGAGCAGCGTGTAGTCGACGTCGATGGAGTCGGCGAACAGCAGCTCGAGCTCGTCCTCGTAATTGTAGGAGCGGTTGAGCAGCTTGCTCCAATAGCCGTCGCCGTAGGGGAATTCGAACACGGCGTCGGGGTTGAGCTTGATCGCGATGTTGCGCTCGGGCAGCGTCTTCCGCAGCAGATTGGCGCAGGCGATGTAGCCCATGTGCGAGAAGTGCGAGGAGATCTTCGATCCCGTCACCAGCGCCAAGGCAGCCGTCCGCTCCCACAGGTTGGCCCCTTCCAGGGCCCCCGAGGCACGGTCAAACTGGATCGGCGCCTGCGCCATCACCGATCGACCTCTCCGAACACGATGTCGAGCGAGCCGAGGATCGCCGAGACGTCGGCGAGCAGATGGCCGCGGCAGATGTGGTCCATGGCCTGCAGATGGGCAAAGCCCGGCGCGCGGATCTTGCACTTGTAGGGCTTGTTGGTGCCGTCGGAGATCAGATAGACGCCGAACTCGCCCTTGGGCGCCTCGACCGCGGCGTAGACCTCGCCGGCCGGCACGTGCACGCCCTCGGTGTAGAGCTTGAAGTGGTGGATCAGCGCTTCCATCGAGCGCTTCATCTCGCCACGGCGCGGCGGCGCGACCTTGTTGTCCTCGACGACGACGGGGCCCTTGCCCTCAGGCGCGTTCAGCTTCTGGATGCACTGCTTCATGATGCGCACGGACTGGCGCATCTCTTCCATCCGGATCAGATAGCGGTCGTAGCAGTCGCCGTTCTTGCCGATCGGAATGTCGAAATCCATCTCGGCGTAGCATTCATAGGGCTGCGACTTGCGCAGGTCCCAGGCCGCGCCCGAGCCGCGCACCATCACGCCCGAGAAGCCCCACTCCCAGGCCTCCTTCAGCGGCACCACGCCGATGTCGACGTTGCGCTGCTTGAAGATGCGGTTGGCGGTGAGCAGCCGGTCGAGGTCGTCCACGACCTTCAGGAACGGATCGCACCAGGCCTCGATGTCGTCGACCAGCTTCTGCGGCAGATCCTGATGCACGCCGCCGACCCGGAAGTAAGCTGCGTGCATACGGCTGCCCGAGGCGCGCTCGTAGAACACCATCAGCTTCTCGCGCTCCTCGAAGCCCCACAGCGGCGGGGTCAGCGCGCCGACGTCCATCGCCTGCGTGGTGACGTTGAGCAGATGCGACAGGATGCGGCCGATCTCGCAATAGAGCACCCGGATCAGCTGGCCGCGGCGCGGCACCTCGATGCCGAGCAGCTTTTCGGCGGCGAGGCAGAAGGCATGCTCCTGGTTCATCGGAGCGACGTAGTCGAGCCGGTCGAAGTACGGGATCGCCTGGAGATAGGTCTTCTGCTCGATCAGCTTTTCGGTGCCGCGATGCAAGAGACCTATGTGCGGGTCGACGCGCGCGACCACCTCACCATCCAATTCGAGCACAAGACGCAGAACGCCGTGCGCCGCCGGATGTTGCGGCCCGAAGTTGATCGTAAAGTTGCGAAGCTGTTCAGGTTGCTCGTTCATGATCAGACCTTCGGCCCTGCCTTCTCATCGCCAGGCAGGGGGTAATCCGCGCCCTCCCATGGCGACAAGAAATCAAACTTGCGGAATTCCTGGTTGAGCCTGACCGGCTCGTACACCACCCGCTTCTCCTGGTCGTCGTAGCGGACCTCGACGAAACCGGTGGTCGGGAAGTCCTTGCGCAGCGGATGCCCCTCAAAGCCGTAATCGGTGAGGATGCGGCGCATGTCGGGATGGCCGACGAAGAACACGCCGTAGAGGTCGTAGGCCTCGCGCTCGAACCAGTCGGCGCCGGGGAAGACGTCGATCAGCGACGGCACCTGGGTGGTCTCGTCGGCCTGGGCCTTGAGCCGGATCCGCGCGTTCAGGGTCGGTGACAGGAAGTGATAGATCACGTCGAAGCGCTTTTCGCGCGACGGATAGTCGGCGGCCGTGATGTCGGTGAAGTTGACGAAGCGGCAGCTCGGGTCGTCGCGGAGGTACTTGACCACCTCGACGATCTTGCTGGCCTCGACCTCAACCGTGAGCTGGTTGAAGGCCACCGAATGACCGGTGGCGGCGCCCGGAAGCGCGCTAACGATCGTCTGCCCCAGGGCGTCGAGCTTGGCGTCGTCCATGACGTAAAACCTTAGCGTTCGATGGTGCCGGTGCGCCGGATCTTCTTCTGCAGCAGCAGCACGCCATAGAGCAGCGCTTCCGCCGTGGGCGGGCAGCCCGGCACGTAGATGTCGATCGGCACGATGCGGTCGCAGCCGCGCACGACCGAGTAGGAATAGTGATAGTAGCCGCCGCCGTTGGCGCAGGAGCCCATCGAGATGACGTAGCGCGGCTCCGGCATCTGGTCGTAGACCTTGCGCAGCGCGGGCGCCATCTTGTTGGTCAGCGTGCCCGCGACGATCATCACGTCGGACTGGCGCGGCGAGGCCCGCGGCGCGAAGCCGAAGCGCTCGACGTCGTAGCGCGGCATCGACACCTGCATCATCTCGACCGCGCAGCAGGCGAGACCGAAGGTCATCCACATCAGGGAGCCGGTGCGCGCCCAGGTGATGAGGTCGTCGGTCGCGGCCACGAAGAAGCCCTTGTCGGACAGCTCGGAATTGACCTCGAGGAAGAACGGATCATTGGCGCCGACCGGCTTGCCGGTCGACGGGTCCAGGATGCCCTTGGGGGCCGGTGCGACGACCGGGCCCGTGGACGCTGCAGGGGTCAATCCCATTCCAGTGCTCCCTTCTTCCATTCATAGGCGAACCCGACCGTCAGCACGGCGAGAAACACCACCATGGACCAGAAGCCGGTCGCGCCAAGCTTGCCGAACGCCACCGCCCAGGGAAACAGGAACGCCACCTCGAGGTCGAAGATGATGAAGAGGATGGCGACCAGGTAGAAGCGGACATCGAACTTCATGCGCGCGTCGTCGAAGGCGTTGAAGCCGCATTCATACGCCGACAGCTTTTCCGGATCCGGCTGCTGGAACGCCACGATGAACGGCGCGATCAGCAGCACGAGGCCGATCAGGCCCGCTACTCCTATAAAGACGACGAGTGGAAGATAGTTCTGCAGAATGCCGCTCATGGCGAGCCCTTTTTCCCGCAGCCTCGGGACAGCCACGGATTCGTCCGGTTTGGAATTATTCTGAGCCTTAGCGCAGTGCACCAATGGGCGCAAGACACGGTCTTTTCAGGCCCTTTGCCGCTCCCAGAACGGCAAAAATCCCGGAATCACCCCGCGTTGGTATGGAGCAGATCGCAGGGCCCAGCAAGGGCGGTCAGCCGTTTTGCAGGGGGAGCAGCTCGGAGATTGCGGCGCGCGGGCCACGGCAGCGTCTTGCCGTCGATCGCCCGAGAAAAATGCCGGGTTTTCGGCTGCGGCAGCGCTCGCAGCCCGGGATAAGACCCACCTCAGGAACCTTCGACTGTCCCCGGCGACAGCTTGGCTGGCCAAATCCGAAGCTGCAGCGCCCGAGGGGCCGGTGATTATCGCAGCCGCGAGCCAAGACAAGTTCAAGACAAGTTGGAGCAAGGACACCTATCCACAGGCGCAGGCCATCAGACGAGCCATGCATCGCGGTGAGGACTGGGCCTGCCTCCTGCGGGATCGGCATCGTCTTGCGCTATAGTGCCGTCCGGTCGGGCCCCGCCGCGAGCGCGGCGACGGCGACGTGGAGGGCCGTCGCGCGTGCCGCGCTCGGATGAGCTTCGGGCCAGGGGGGCATAGCCCGGGAGCTCATCAAATGCGTGATCGGAGACCGGCGGCAGTCCAAACAGGGACAGAGGGACGGTCGAGATCAGGCCGGCCCGACCGATGTCTCCCCTCGCCCATCCTCACCATTTGTAGGAGACGCTGGCGGTCACGCGCCGGCGGTCGCCGTAGAAGCATGACGTGGCCGACGCGCAGCTCGCGACGTAGATCTTGTCGGTCACGTTGATCACGTTGAGCGCCGTCCGCCAGTTCTGCCATTCGTAGTGGAGCGCGAGATCGCCGAGCACGACCGCGGGGACCTCCAGGGTGTTGGCCTGGTCGGCCCAGGACGAGCCGATATAGCGGACGCCACCGCCGAAGCCGAACCCTTCGAGCGGTCCGTCCTTGAAGGTGTAGTCGGCCCAGCCCGAGACCAGGAGCTCCGGCGTATTGGTCGGCGTCTTGCCGACCAGGGTCGGATCGAGATCCCTGCTGGTGAAGAGATGATAGGCCGTGAAGGCGCCAATAAACTTCAGCTCCTTGGTGGCATTGGCGACAGCTTCGAGCTCGATGCCGCGCGACGTCACCTCGCCGGTCTGGTTCTGCAGCACTGGAACGACGCCCGCTCCTGTGGTCGTCGTCACGTTCTGGCGAACCAGATCGAAAGCGGAAACGGTGAAATAGCCATCGAATCCCACCGGCGCGATCTTCACGCCGATTTCGGCCTGCCTGCCGGTCTCCGGCAGGAACAGCTGGTTCGACGCGTTGAGCCCGATGATCGGATTGTAGCTCGTCGAATAAGAGACGTAGGGCGCGATGCCGTTGTCGAAATTGTAGATCAATCCGGCACGGCCGCTGAACCTGCTGTCGTCGCGGCTGGCGACGATCGCGCCGGTGTCCCGGGCTTCCTGCGTCGTCTCGACCCAGTCGTTGCGGCCACTCAGCACCAGCGTGAAATTGCCGAGCTTCATCTGGTCCTGGAGATAGGTGCCGGCCTGTTTCTGCGTGATGAGGAAGTTACGGAACGGCGCGCTCGGCAAGGAAACCTCGGCTGCCCCATAGGCCGGATTGAAGACGTTGATCGAGGGAACACCGAACCCGAAGGCCTGGTAATCGTCGATCTGATAACCCTTCAGATCGACACCGAACAGCATCGTGTGTCTGACCGGACCGGTCTTGAAGCGATACTCGAGCTGGTTGTCGAGATTGGCCTGATTGGCCGTGTTCTTCGCATACCAATTGTAGCGATTTAGCGTCGCCGTATTGATGTTGGCCCAACCGTTGCCGACGTAGCCGCGGTAGCTAATGTCGACATGCGCAAAGCGGGCGTTCTGACGGAACGTCAGGTCGTCGGTGAGATTGCGCTCGAACTGGTAGCCGAGCATCTCCTGCTCGCGCGTGAACTTGTCGACGCTGGGATCGCCGACGAAGAAGCTGGTCGGAATCTTGCCGAACGGCGCGTTGGTCACCGTGCCCTGGTAGGGCAGGAAGTTGATGCCGCGGGTATCCTGCTTCGAGGCCGAGGCCAGCACAGTGAAGGTGGTATCGGCATCCGGCTTCCACGTAAACGATGGTGCGATGAAGTAATTGTTGTCCGGCGTAAAGTTGACCTGCGTGTCGCCGTTCTGGACCTGGCCAACCACGCGCGCGAACAGCTTGCCGTTGTCAGGCCCGGTCGCGACCGGGCCGCCCATGTCGAAGCTGACATAGGCGTTGCCGAAATTGTTGACGCCGGCCTCGACGTAGCGGATCGGCTCCGCCGGCGGCAGCTTGCTGATGACGTTGACGATGCCGCTCGGGCTTGATCCGCCGTAGAGCACCGCCGACGGACCGCGCAGCACCTCGACCCGCTCCATGTTGGGAGTCTGCAGCTTCCAACTGGCGTAGGACGTGTAGAACAGCTGCATGCCGTCGAGGAACAGCCCTATATCCTCGGACTTGAAGCCGCGGATCAGCCACCAATCGTTGCGGGTGTCCGCACCGAAGGTCCCTGCCCGCACGCCGGGCGTGTAGCGCAAGACCTCATCGAGCTTGTTCGGCTTCTGGTCGCGTATCTGCTCGGCGCCGATGACGGACACCGATTGCGGCGTCTCGATGATCGGCGTGTTGGTCTTGGTGCCGGACGAGCTGCGTCCGGCGACGTAACCGTTCACCGGACCGCGCGGCGTCTCGACGAAGCCGACATTGCGCTGCGGTTGGGGCTTGTTCCTGTTGGCAGCCTGCACCGACGACCGCGGCGCACGCCGCTGCGACGTCGTGGCCGCGCGGCGGCGGGCTTCCGGCGCGGTGACCGTCACCGACGGCAGGTTCTGCGCGCCACTCTGCGAGGAAGATTGTGCGAGCGATGCGTGCGGCATCAGGACCCAAGCGGATGCGGTCGCCAACACGGCCGACCGCAGCATTCCAAGACTGTTCAACGCGCCACCCCAAAGCTGCATGTTCGCTACGACATGCCGCCTGTCCCCGGACGGCATGCGCTCGGACGTCACGCTTATGGGAGGGCGTGAAAATTCCCTAATTGAAAGCTTCTTAGAAAAGCTCTTAGAAATGATCCAACATATCCAAAGATTGCTGCGAGTCAGCGCGGGCTGCCCTTCGGATTAACCGATTTTCCAATCAGCTTGCGGAAGCCCGGGGCAGGTCGCGAGGTATCGGCGGAGCCGGACGCGACCAACCCGCCCCCGCCCTCAGGTGCCGGCGGACGAAGCCAGCCCGGCGGCGAGATGAAACCATTTTGCGGAACCCGCGAAACCATCCGGAAACAGATGGTCCTTAAGACAAGAGCCATAGACGGCGGCAAAGCCCGTCGGGAGGCTCAGATGAACCACTCAATTCACTCTGCTGATCGTGCGACCCACCTGAAGATCGTGGTGGTGGCGCTGGTAGCCGGCATCATGGTGGCCGGCTTCGGGATCGCAGCCCGTACCAATGCCGATTACAGCCAGACCGCCCAATCCACCCAGGTGATCAAGGCCGGCAAGCCGGTGGTGGTGACGAGCGCCGGGACCTCGGAGATTCGCTGATAATTCCTCTTCCGGGCTGACCAATGGCCGCCTTCGGGCGGCCTTTTTCGTTTTCCGGAGCAATGCTTAGCCGAGATGCACCGGGGAAGCGCAACGTCCTTGACTTCACCCAGCCCCGCCTTTAATTCCCCCCTCGTTCCGCGCGCATCGAGCGAACCACGCGGGAGTAGCTCAGTTGGTTAGAGCGCCGGCCTGTCACGCCGGAGGTCGCGGGTTCGAGCCCCGTCTCTCGCGCCATTTTGGCAATCCCTCCATAGCCTTAGCCTGAATTTCTCAACGCCCGCGGCATCTGCGCCGGCGTTTGATTGCGCACGGCGGGAACTCTCGGCATGGTCAGCCCGCGCCCGAATCGTCTACGCCTTCCAAGGCTTGGAGGGATTCCCCACGCATGACCGGCTTTTCCGGGGCCTCCCTGTCATTGGAATCGAGGAGGCCAGTCATGGCTAAGAAGGATTCGGCGAAGAAAGATTCGGCGAAGAAGGCAGCCAATCCCGCCACCATCACGCTCAAGCATCTCGCCGCCGATATCGCCGAGAGCCAGGAGCTCTCGAAAAAGCACGCCGAGGCGGTTCTGACCGACATGGTCGACCTGATCGCCAAGCACCTGCGGAAGGGCGACCGCGTCCGCATTGTCGGTCTCGGCATCCTCCAGGTCCGCAAGCGCGCCGCCCGCACCGGCCGTAATCCCGCCACCGGCGAGGCGATTCACATCAAGGCGAGCAAGAAGGTCACCTTCCGTCCGGTCAAGGAACTGAAAGAGGCGATCTGAGGCAAGGTTTCGTTAGGCCTGTTCTCATCTCGATCCAGCCGCAACGCGGCCCGCTTTCTGGTATACCGCCTCTCATCCCCTGACCCGGCGGTTGACCAGAAATGTCCTCTCTCACCTTTTCGCACACCGTGACCGAGCGCTTCCTGCGCTACGTCACCATCGACACCCAGTCCGATCCGGAATCCCCCCGCTCGCCCTCGACCGAGAAGCAGAAGGATCTCGGCCGCGTGCTCGCCGCCGAGCTGAAAGCCATGGGCGTCGCGGACGCGCACCTTGACGATTATGGCTACGTCTACGGCACGATCCCGGCCAACACCGACAAGAAGGTGCCGGTGATCTGCTTCTGCTCGCACATGGACACCTCGCCCGACGTCACCGGCAAGAACGTCAAGCCGCAGATCTGGAAGAACTATCGCGGCGGCGACATCGCCCTGCCGGGCGACCCCAGCCAGGTGATCCGCTTCAATGAGCATCCGGCGCTGAAGAACCAGATCGGCAACGACATCATCACCACCGATGGCACGACGCTGTTGGGTGCCGACAACAAGGCCGGCGTCGCCGAGATCATGGATGCCGCGTATTTCTTCATCAACAATCCCGACGTGAAGCACGGCACCATCAAGATCCTGTTCACGCCGGACGAAGAGATCGGCCGCGGCGTCGACAATGTCGACCTGAAGAAGCTGGGGGCCGATTTCGGCTACACCATGGACGGCGAAAGCGCCGGCTGCGTCGAGGACGAGACCTTCTCGGCCGACGGCGCCACCATCACCATCACCGGCGTCAGCGCTCATCCCGGCTACGCCAAGGGCAAGATGGAGCACGCCATCAAGATCGCGGCCGCCATCGTCGAGCGGCTGCCTCGCGAAGGCTGCTCGCCGGAGACCACCTCGGGCAAGCAGGGCTTTCTGCATCCGATCGGCATCGAGGGGGCGCTGGAGCAGGCGACGCTGTCCTTCATCGTCCGCGACTTCAGCGAGGAAGGGCTGAAGGAGAAGGAGGACCTGCTCGAGAGCATCGTCAAGGATGTGATGAAGGACTATCCGCGCTCGACCTACAAATTCGAGGTGAAGGAGCAATACCGCAACATGAAGCAGGTGATCGACCGTCACCCGCACGTGCTCGAATACGCCATCGAGGCGATCCGCCGCGCCGGCCTGCGCCCGATGCGCACCGCGATCCGCGGCGGCACCGACGGCTCGCGCCTGTCGTTCATGGGCCTGCCCTGCCCCAACATCTTTGCCGGCGAGCACGCCTTTCACTCCCGGCTCGAATGGGTCAGCCGGCAGGACATGGAAAAGGCGGTGCAGACCATCGTCCATCTCGCGATGATCTGGGAGGAGAGAGCCTGACGCGCGACGAGACGGTCATGGATCAACTTCGCAATTCGATGCAATACATCGCATCCGGCCGTGCCAGCCTTGCGACGGAAGTCGCAGGCGACGGCGAGACCGTCGTCTTTCTTCATGCCAATGTGTGCGACCGGCGCATGTGGCGCGCCCAATTCGATCGCATGAGCGCCACTCACAAGGTGGTCGCTTATGACCGACGCGGGTTCGGCGAAACCCGCGCCGAGCCTGAAGACTTTTCCGCCCTCGCCGACCTCGTCGCGGTGCTGGAGGCGACCGCAGGCGGCCAGCCCGCAATCCTCGTCGGCTGCTCCCTCGGCGGGCGCATCGCGCTCGATGCCGCGATCCGGCATCCCTCCCGCGTTGGCGCCCTCGTTCTGATCGCCCCGAATGTCGCAGGCGCGCCCGATCCGGTCTATGCCCCCGACATCGAGGCCTTGATGAAGCAATCGAAGCAGGCCGAGGTTTCCGGCGACCTCGAACGGTTGAACGCGATGAAGGCGCGCCTGTGGCTGGATGGCCCGCTGGCCTCCGAAGGCCGCGTCGCCGGTCCCGCCCGCGATCTGCTCCTCGACATGAACGGCATCGCACTCCGCTCCGCACCGTTCGGATCAGACGTCGATATTCAGCCCTTCTACCACCGGCTTGATGAGATCGCGGTGCCCACGCTCGTCGTCTGGGGTGAGCTTGACTTCCCCTATGTTCAGGATCGCTGTCGCCACGTCGTCGCGGCAGTCCCGGGCGCGCAGGAACATGAAATGCCTGACGTAGCCCATCTCCCCAGCCTGGAGCGCCCGGCGGACGTCACAACTCTCGTTACTGAGTTCGTCCGCCGGCACGCGGGCACAGGCAGGTAGAGGCGCGCCGCGAAACTACGACACCGGCATCGCGCGCGGATTGCGATGGAGACGATTTGAGCTCGCCATCCAGTTCGGCAACGGCTCTCCATCGCGATGCCGTCCGCCTGCGACGGCTGCGGCCCAGGCCACCGCGGCGCCGATCAGGGTCGCGGCCGCGACCGAGAATGCAACGATGATCGAGTTGCGCCGCGCGCGGTTGATCGCCGTCTTCGAATCCGCGATCAGCGCATCGACGCGCCGTTCGGCGTCGGGGCCCGCCAGCCCTGTGAGACCAGCAACCTGTTGCACCAGGTAGGCCCGGTCATCGGTGCTGACGCCGCTGTGGCTGGACGACGTCATCAGAATGCGGCCGGCTTCAGCACGCGCTTCCCTCAGATCGATGTTCGGCGCGCGGCGGGGGGCGCGGAACAGCTTGTCGAGCTCATAGCTCAACAAAGGCTCGGCCGCGGAGGTGTTGCTGGCTGAACTCCGCATCGGCGAACGGTCGAGCGCGGCAGCGCCGAGAAGCGCGAGCAGAGCCGCGCCAGCCAGCACCGCCAGGGCCCAGGAGGTCAGCCCGTGCAGGCCGTCCCGCCGCTCGCCATCATCCTCGATGGTTGCAAGCGCAGGCGCCGGTCGGGTCGTCCGGCCGGCGATGTAGCCGCCGAAGCCGAAGCTGACGATCGCCTGGATGATCAAATAGAGCCCGGAGAGCAGCGCCAGCGCTGCCGATGCATCGCGCCAGGTCGGCGAGGCCGAACTGACCCCCAAGCCGACCGCGACACCAAATCCGATCAGGATGAACGACATTGCGCTGGCGGCGAGAGCGCCTGCGAACACCGAGGTCCATTGGATGGGGCGGGAGGCTTCGCCCTCCAGGCCGCCTTCCATGATTTCTTCCCGTACGAGCGTTTCCATTGTCGTCCTCTCAGCGCAGGCCGAAGAACGACAGGATCGCCATGATGACGACGATCAAGCCGATCAGATAAATCAGTCCGTCCATTGTCCGTCCTCCTCAGTTTCTTCTGACGCCTAATCGCGACGTATGAGGAACGTTCCAAATTGGAGAGATCGGCGGGAACGAATGGGCGAGATGTGAATTGAGTGCTGGAGTCCCGAGGATGAAGATTGTGAGCACAAGGCCTCAGTCGGCTAGTTCCGGCTGGGGCCTTTCCGTGTCTGCGACCGCCGCACCGGCGCCGGTTCGCACGGCCACGATCGAGACATTCGCTTCGCGCCGGCGCCATATCGCCCGCCAATGAAACGCGATCGGCTCGCGTGCACCGCTGCGGCAATTGTTCCAGGGACGTAACAATGTTGCGGGTCGACACTGTTCCGGCCGCCATGCTAGGCCGGGCATCGTCCGCAACCAGAGTGACATCGTGCTCGCCACCCGCCAGCCCTCAGCAACCTGCCGTCCGCGCCATTGGCGCGGGCTGCTGTCCGTGCTGATCGCGGTGGTCTATCTGCTTGCGGGCGCGCTGCATGCCTCGCACGATATCGACGTGACCACGCCCGGCGGCGGCTCGGAGACTGCCGCGGTCCTGGGCGAACCCGCGGGCCATAGCGACCACAAGGCCGTCGGCGGACATCATTGCCATGGCTGCTTCTCGCTGACGGTCACCCAGCCGGCGCCATCGGCCGCGTCGGTCGCGCCCGTGCCGGCAACGCGCCCGCAACATGCCTCCCGGCTCGCCGGCATTGTCCCCGAAACCGACTCTCCGCCTCCCAAACGCATTGCCTGAACGGATTGGTCGGGCGTTCAGCGCCCATTAGGTTCATCCTTTACAGGTCGGTTTCATGTTTCGCAGGGGAATTGCCGCGCGCCTGGCGTGCGCGGCAGCGTGTCTGATTGCCGGAGTGGCGCTTGCACCGCCGTCGCAGGCCCAGACTTTGACGATGCGCAGCGCGCTGTCGCGCGCGCTGGCCGCGAGCCCGCGGCTGACGGCGGCGGAGCGCGACGTCGGCATCGCCACGGGCCAGCGCATCCAGGCCGGCGCGCTGCTTAATCCGGAACTGTCCTACGAGCAGGACGATTCGTTCGGCTCCGGCAAATATCGCGGGACGCGATCGGCCGAGACCACGCTCCAGATCAGCCAGGCCTTCGAGCTGTTCGGCAAGCGCGACGCGCGGATCGCGGCCGGAGCGGCCGGTGTCGAAGTCGCGGCGATCCAGCGCAAGGCCGTCAGGCTCGAAGTGCTGTCGGAGACCGCGATCGCCTTCCTCGGCGTGCTCGGCGCGCAGCGCCGCATCCAGATCCTCGACGAGCAGATCGCCGCCATCGACCGCCTGACCCCGCTCCTGCGCCGCCGCGTCGAGGCCGGCGCCTCCTCGCCGGCCGAGACCGGCCGCGCCGAGGTCGCCTCCGCTCTGGTGAAAGCCGACCGCGAGCGCCTCAAGGCGACACTGGCCAGCGCCCGGCGCGAGCTTGCGGTGCTGATGGGCGATCCCGCCGCGAAATTCGGCGAGGTCTCCGGTAGGCTCGACACCACGGGACGCCCGCCCACCTTCCAGGCGGTGGTTGCCGCCATCGATGCCAATCCGCAACTGGTGCGCTGGACCGCCGTTTACGCGCAGCGCAATGCCGAGCTGCTTCTGGCGCGGCTCAAGCCCTATCCGGATGTGCGGATTGCCGCCGGCTGGCGTCACTATGGCGAGACCAATGACGACGCGGTGCGACTGTCCCTCTCGGTTCCGATCCCCGTGTTCGACCAGAACCAGGGCAACATCCTGTCGGCGCAGGAAAGCCTTGCCAAGACCAAAGCCGAGCGCGAGGCCAACCGCAACACGCTGATCGTGATTGCCGGGCGCGCCTACGACTCGCTCCAGGGCTCGCTGCGCGAGCTCGCGGTGCTGCGCGAGACCGCCATTCCCAAGGCCGTTGAGGCGTCCGAGGCGATCTCGCAAGGCTACGGCCAGGGCCGCTTCACCCTGCTCGAGGTGCTCGATGCCCAGGCCAGCGTCACCCAGGCGCGGCTGCGCGAGCAGGAGGCGCTGCAGAATTTCCATGCAGGGGTGGCGACCATCGAAGGCCTCGTCGGCAATCCCTTTACGCTGGCGCGGGAGAGCGCACGATGAAGATGTCCTCCACCGTTCTCGTCGCAATCGTCGCCGCCGCGCTCGGCGCTTACAGTTACTCCCTGCTCGCGCCGGTCAAGGTCGGGCCCGCCGAGCATTCCGAACCGAGGAAGCCGAACGACCATGTCGAGCAGGACGAGCACGGCGCCGACCGCATCCGCATCTCCGACGTCAAGCTGGCCGCCGCTGGCGTCACGCTGGCGGAGGCCGCGAGCGCGACGCTGACCGACACGCTCGCCTTCAACGGCATCCTGCGCGCGAACCAGGAAGCCGTGGTGCAGGTGACGCCGCGCTTTCCGGGCCTCGCCAAATCGATCCTGAAACGCATCGGCGACAAGGTTAGCAAGGACGACCTGCTGGCCGCGATCGAGAGCAACCAGAGCCTCACCGTCTACGAGCTGAAGGCGCCGATTGCCGGAACCATCATCGAGCGGCAGATCTCGCTCGGCGAATACGTCTCCGAGCAGAAGCCGGCCTTCGTCGTCGCCGACCTCTCCACCATCTGGGTCGATCTTTCGATCTATCGGCAGGATCTCCGGCGTGTCCACCTCAACGACGAGGTGCTGATCGATCCCGACGACGGCCGCGGCGAGATCAAGGGCACGATCTCCTATATGGCGCCGATCGGCTCGAGCGAGACCCAGACCGCATTGGCGCGCGTGGTGCTGCAAAACCCGGACGGGCGCCTGCGCCCCGGCCTGTTCGTCACGGCGCGGCTGATCCTCGCGGCACGCAAGGTCGCGGTCGCCGTGCGCCGGAGTGCGATTCAGACGCTGGAGAGCCGGACCATCGTGTTCGTCCGCGAGGACGGCGACAAGATCGAGGCCCGCCCGGTCGAGCTTGGAGATTCCGATCCCCGCCATGTCGAGATCAAGGCGGGGCTTTCTGCCGGCGAGCATTACGTCGCCGAGAACAGTTTTGTCGTGAAGGCGGAGATGGGCAAGGGCGAGGCCGAGCATGATTGAGCGCCTCATCGCCGTCTCGCTTGCCCAGCGCTGGCTGGTCCTCCTGCTCGCGCTCGGCGCCATCGCTTTCGGGGCCTGGAATTTCCAGCGCCTGCCGATCGACGCCGTGCCTGACGTCACCAACGTCCAGGTCCAGATCAACACCCGCGCGCCGGGCTATTCGCCGCTCGAGACCGAGCAACGCATCACCTTCCCGGTCGAGACCGCGATGGGAGGCCTGCCGAAACTCGACTACACCCGCTCGCTGTCGCGCTACGGCCTCAGCCAGGTGACGGTCGTGTTCAAGGACGGCACCGACATCTTCTTCGCCCGCCAGCTCGTCGGCGAACGCATCCAGCAGGTGAAGGACCAGCTGCCTGTTGGCGTCGAGGTCGCGATGGGCCCGGTCTCGACCGGGCTCGGCGAAATCTTCATGTACACAGTCGAGGCCAAGGCGGGCGCGAAGACGCAAGGCGGCCACGATTATTCGCTGACCGAATTGCGCACCGTGCAGGACTGGATCATCAAGCCGCAGCTTCGCAACGTGCCCGGCGTGATCGAGATCAACACCATCGGCGGCTTCGAACGGCAATTCCACGTGCTGCCGGACCCCGGCAAGCTGATGGCCTACCGGCTCGGTTTCCGCGACGTGATGACGGCGCTCGCCGCCAACAACGCCAATGTCGGCGCCGGCTATATCGAGCGCAATGGCGAGCAATATCTGGTTCGGTCGCCGGGCCAGGTCGGCAACATCAGCGAGATCCAGGACATCGTGATCGGCTCGCGCGGCGGCAATCCCGTCAGGATCAGGGACGTCGCGACCGTCACCGAGGGCCGCGATTTGCGCACGGGAGCTGCGACACGCGACGGCGAGGAAACCGTGCTCGGCACCGCCATGCTGCTGGTCGGCGAGAACAGCCGCACGGTGGCGCGCCGCGTCGCGGCCCGGCTCGAGGACATCGCCAAATCGCTGCCCGAAGGCGTCGTGACGCGGACCGTCTACGATCGCACCGACCTCGTCGAAGCCACCATCCGCACCGTCAAGAACAACCTGCTGGAGGGTGCGGCGCTGGTGGTGGCGGTGCTGTTCCTGATTCTCGGCAACATCCGCGCGGCGCTCGTGGTGGCCTGCGTCATTCCGCTATCGATGGCGATGACGATCACCGGCATGGTCGAGACCAAGGTCAGCGCGAACCTGATGAGTTTGGGCGCGATCGATTTCGGCATCATCGTCGACGGTGCCGTGATCATCGTCGAGAATTGCCTGCGCATGCTGGCTGCGGCCCAGCGCGAGAAGGGGCGCCTGCTCACGCTCCCGGAGCGGCTGCGGGCGATCCTGCGCGGGTCGAGCGAAGTCATCAAGCCAAGCCTGTTCGGAACGCTGATCATCGCCGTGGTCTACCTGCCCGTGCTGACGCTGACCGGCGTCGAAGGCAAGATGTTCACGCCGATGGCGCTGACCGTGCTGATGGCGCTGGGCGCCGCCGTGCTGTTCTCCATCACGTTCGTGCCGGCGGCGGTGGCCATCTTCGTCACCGGCAAGGTGTCCGAGCACGAAAACCTGTTCATGCGGATGGCGAAGCGCGGCTATCTGCCCCTGCTCCGCTGGGCCATCGACAACCGCGCGGCCGTCGCCATCATGGCCGCGCTCATCGTGATTGCCAGTGGGATCGCTGCTTCGCGCATGGGCGGCGAGTTCATTCCGAGCCTGGACGAAGGCGACGTCGCGCTTGCCTCGATCCGGATACCCGGCACCAGCCTGACGCAATCGCTGGATCTGCAAAAGGCGCTCGAAAAGCGCATCACGCAGATTCCGGAGGTGAAGGAGTTCTTCACCCGCATCGGCACTGCCGAGATCGCGACCGACCCGATGTCGCCGGCGCAGACCGACGGCTACATCATGCTCAAGCCGCGCAGCGAATGGCCCGACCCGGACAAGCCGAAATCGGAGGTGATCGAGGCCATCGACCATGCCGCGGACGACATTCCCGGCAGCGCCTATGAACTGTCCCAGCCGATCCAGTTCCGGGTCAACGAGCTGATCTCCGGCGTGCGCAGCGATGTCGGCGTCAAGATTTTCGGCGATGACCTCGACATCCTGCAAGGTGCCGCAAGGCAGGTCGAGGCCGCGATCCGCGGCATCCGAGGCGCCAGCGACGTCAAGATCGAGCAGGTCGCGGGCCTGCCGATCCTCACGGTCCGCCTCGACCGCCAGGCGCTCGCCCGCTACGGCCTCAGCGTCGCTGAGGTGCAGGGCATCGTCGAGATCGCAGTCGGCGGCAAGTCCGCCGGCAAGCTGTTCGAGGGCGACCGCCGTTTCGACATCGTGGTCCGCTTGCCCGAGCATTTGCGCGGCAATCTCGAGGCGATCCGGGCGATTCCCATCCCGCTGCCGCCTGGCGAGGAGGCCGGCTCCGGCTCGGCCATTCGAACCGCCCTCGTCGCCTCTCCCCTCGCCCAGATGCGCTACGTGCCGCTGTCGTCGGTCGCCACCGTCGATGCGACGCCCGGGCCCAACCAGATCAGCCGCGAGAACGGCAAGAGACGGATCGTCGTCACCGCCAATGTCCGCGCGCGCGACCTCGGCTCCTTCGTGGCCGAGGCCGAGACAGCGGTGGCCGAGAAGGTCAAGCTGCCGCCGGGCTACTTCATCGGCTGGGGCGGCCAGTTCGAGCAGCTGGTCTCGGCGACCAAGCGGCTGACCATCGTGGTGCCGGTGGCGTTGCTGCTGGTGTTCCTGCTGCTGTTCATGAGCATGGGATCGGCGGCCGACGCGGCGCTGGTGTTCTCCGGCGTGCCGCTGGCGCTGACCGGCGGCGTTGCCGCACTGTTGCTGCGCGACATTCCCTTGTCCATCAGTGCCGGTGTCGGCTTCATCGCGCTGTCGGGCGTCGCCGTACTCAACGGCCTCGTCATCATCGCCTTCATCGAGCGGCTGCGCAGCGAGGGGCGCCCCATCGCGGAGGCAGTGCGCGAGGGCGCGCTGACGCGGCTGCGGCCGGTGCTGATGACGGCCCTCGTCGCCTCGCTCGGCTTCGTGCCGATGGCGCTCGCCACCGGTGCCGGCGCCGAGGTGCAGCGGCCGCTCGCGACCGTGGTGATCGGCGGCATCATCTCGTCGACCGTCCTGACCCTGCTGGTGCTGCCGGCGCTCTACGTGCTGTTCCGCCGTGACGGGGCGCGCGAAACGCCTACAATGACGCCTGATTTGGCGGCTTCCGGGGAGCGCTAGAATTGGGCCACGATCACCACGCTCATCGCCACCATGATCATGCCGGCCATTCGCATGATCATGGCCATGGTCATGGCCATGATCATGGGCACGGCCATGTCCATGCCCCCGCGAATTTCGGCAAGGCGTTCGCGCTTGGCATTTCGCTCAACACCGCGCTGGTCGTGGCCGAGGCGATCTACGGCTACATCGGCAACTCCACCGCCTTGCTCGCCGACGCCGGCCATAACCTGTCCGACGTGCTCGGCCTCGTCATCGCCTGGGGCGCCTCGATCGCAGCCCGCCGCGCGCCGAGCGGCCGCTTCACCTACGGCTTTCGCGCCTCCACCATCCTGGCGGCGCTGGCCAACGCGGTGTTTCTGCTGGTCGCGACCGGCGCGATCGGCTGGGAGGCGATCCTGCGCCTGCGCGCGCCGGAGCCGGTCGCGGGCGTCACCGTCATGGTGGTCGCCGGCATCGGCATCCTCATCAACGGCTTCACCGCGATGCTGTTCGCGCGCGGACGCAGCGACGACATCAACATCGAGGGCGCGTACCTGCACATGGCGGCGGACGCCGCGGTGTCACTCGGCGTCGTGATCTCGGCGGCGCTGATCATCTGGACCGGCTGGCTCTGGCTTGACCCCGTCACCAGTCTCGTCATCTGCGCCACGATTCTCTGGAGCACCACCAGCCTGCTGCGCGGCTCCGTCGACATGTCGATGGCCGCAGTGCCCAAGGGCACCGACCTCGCTGCGATCCGGGCGTTCCTGCTGGCACGCCCGGGCGTCTCCGCCATCCACGATCTCCATGTCTGGCCGATCTCGACCACCGAGACGGCGCTGACCTGCCACCTCGTCATGCCCACGGGCACGGACGACGCATTCCTGATGCAGACGGCGCAGCTCTTGAAGACATCCTTCCGCATCGGCCACACCACGCTTCAGGTGGAGACGCTTCCGGACAACGGCTGCGCGCTGGCGCCGGATGACGTGGTGTAAGGAGACGGCAAAGCTTCGGCGTCGTCATTGCGAGGAGCGAAGCGGCGAAGCAATGACGAGGGAGCAGTTGCGCCTCACCCCGCCTTCGCCGTCACGATCCAGATCGCCCCTTGCAACTGAACGCTCTGCCCCTTCAGGAACGGCGTGAGCATCTCACGAATCGACGCCCTGGCGGCCGCGTAGGTTTCCGGCGGATGGCCTTGCAGGGCGCGGCTGGCGGGGCCGATCTGGAGCGCACCGTCGACCGCCGCATCAAGGCCGCCGCCGATCGCGACATCCATCGGCAAATTTTGCGGCTCCATTGCCACGTCCGCGAAGCCCGCCCCTTTGAGGATTCGCATCACGCGCTCTTCCGAGGCGAAGGCGAACGGGCCAGGCTCCTCCGGCCCGACCGGCGGCATCTTGGGCACATGTTTGTAGACCGCCATCAGCGGTGCCATCATCCACGGATTCTCCTTCGGCTCGCGCCAGCAGGCGAAGGCGAGCCGGCCGGACGGCTTCAGCGCGCGGCGCAGGTTGGTGAAGGACGCAACGGGATCGGCGAAGAACATCACGCCGAAGCGCGAGGCGAGCAGATCGAAGCTGGCCGGCTCGAACGGATGGACGGTCGCATCCGCCAGCACGAAATCGAGCGGCAGGCCCTTTGGCGCCAGCGCGCGCGCCTGCGACAGCATCGGCTCGGAGACGTCGAGGCCGAGCGCAAACCCGTCGGGCGCGACAGCCTTGGCGAACGCGAACGTCGTCGCGCCGGAGCCGCAGCCGACGTCGAGGACGCGCTCACCCGGCTTCGGCCGGGCGCGGTCGATCAGCACGTCGGCAATGGGTCCGAGCAGGTTCTCCTGAGCCGCGTGGCGATCGGCCCAGCGCTGCCCGCTCGGGCCGTTCCAATAGGCGATCTGGTCGGCGTTTCGCTCGTCGCCAGGCTGTTGCATCGCATTCTCCTTCGAGCTGGGCCGGCTGCCCGCCCCGCCGAAAGAGGCTTATCCACATGCAGTTCCCGGACGCAAGACCGATTCCGGCGAGCTATCTGACGGCAGCTAAAGTCGCGACCGGAAAGGTACGGAAGAGACGTGTGCGACCGGTCCAGAGTTGACACAATCGAGACCCACTGTTCTAACTCGGGAAACATGGGGAAACCCTTTGAAATCCGAACGATCAGTCGGCATCGATTGCCTGCGCGCCATCGCGATCATCTGGGTGCTGCTCTATCATTTTGTGCCGCTTCAGGTCTTCAATCGCGGTACGTTTGGCGTCCTGCTGTTCTTCATCATCAGCGGCTATTGCATCGCATTCAGCGTTGAGACCTCGCAATCGGCCTGGCACTTCTACGCCAAGAGGCTCGGCCGCCTGCTGCCGGCGCTGATCGTCTGCGGCTTCCTGACGACGCTGTTCAAGAATGTGATGCCCGATCTGGTCGAGCAAGGCCGTGGAGTGACTTGGTTCGACTACGTCTATACGCTGATATCTCTTCCGACTCTCAACGTCCTCCACGTCGATCATCATTTGCCCGACGGCGCCTATTGGTCATTGCAGATTGAATTTCAGTTCTACCTCTTCTGCTTCGTGATGATGGCGCTGGGCCTCAAGCAACGGCTCTTGGCGTTGCTCTGCGTGGTGACCATATTCCGGACCCTGACCACCAGCGCGGACTTCTACACCTCAAACGATTTCTTTCCGTTCTTCATTGCCGGCATGAGCGTCGCAGCTCTCGTCAGGGGGCGCAGCAGGGAGGCGATCATTGGAATCGCCGTGGCGTTCTCGGTCGAACTCTATCATCTGAAATTCAACGTCAAGCAGCCGTCGGTCGCAATCGAGATGTACCGGTCGCTACTGCTATGGTCCGGCACGGCGGCCGTCTATCTTGCCGCGCGGTATGACCATGTCCTGCTTCGATCGCTTCGCGCCGTGGCCGTCCCCTTGGCCTTCATCGGCGTCATCAGCTATCCGCTCTACCTGCTTCATCAGGACATCGGGAATATGATCCTGCACTGGGCTCACATTGGCCGCGACCATAATTCGGCCCTGCTCGTTCGAGCCGTCGTGCTGCCGGGTTTCCTCACTGCCATGGCTTGGCTGATCTTTGCACTTGTCGAGAAACCCGCGATCAAGCCGCTGACAGCATTGCTGGCCAACCCGCTCGCTTGGGTTCGGCAATGGCAGCCGTCAGCGGAAACCCGGTATCAAGCCGCCGCCGCGGCCAGCGCAGACGTCGCGCGCGAGGAGCCGGTCGGGTAGATCCGATCCGCGCTGAATCGCAAGCGCACCGACCGGCAGATTGGTGGGCGGTCACGGATTCGAACCGCGGACCCTCTCGGTGTAAACGAGATGCTCTAACCAGCTGAGCTAACCGCCCTCGCCGCCTCTTTAGCCTCACAGGCCCCGGACGGGCAAGCGCGGAACTTCAGTCCCGGCCTCAATCCTGCGGCCGCCCCGGCAGCAGCGGCACCGCGTCGATCCACACCGCGGCCGACCGGCACCAGATCTGCCGGACGGGACGCAGCTGGTCGCGCTGGCGGATCGAGCCCCAGCGGATGCCCCAATCGTCGGCCTGGTCGCCCTCGCCGCTGGTGAACAGCGGGGAACCGCAATCGGCGCAAGAGTGCTGGAAGCGCATCCGGCCGTTGTCGCCGCGCTTGCCGTAGATTTTTGGCGTGCCGGCGGTCAGGCGGATGTCGGCCCCCGAACAGATGGCCGTCACGCGGAACGGCGAGCCGGTCAGGGTCTGGCAATCGGTGCAATGGCAAACCGACACGGCTTCGGGGTCGATCTCGGCTTGATAGGTGATCCTGCCGCAATGGCATTGACCGTCGATCTGCATCGCCCTCTCCCCTCCGCCCCAAACAAAAACGGCGCCCGAAGGCGCCGTTTTATCATCTTTCGCTTCGGCCTAGTGAGCGGTCAGGCCGCCGGCGGCCTCGTCGCCGTCGGGCTTCACCGGCACCTTGGTGTCCTCTTCCCAGACGATCGGCGTCGGCTTCTTCACCAAGGCCTTGGCGACGACGTCGTCGAGGCGGGAGACCGGGATGATCTCCATGCCGCCCTTGATCGCATCGGAAATCTCCGTGAGATCCTTGGCGTTGTCCTCGGGGATCAGCACCGTCTTGATACCGCCGCGGGCCGCAGCCAGCAGCTTCTCCTTCAGGCCGCCGATCGGCAGCACGCGGCCGCGCAGCGTGATCTCGCCGGTCATCGCGACATCGTGGCGGACCGGGATGCCGGTCATGACCGAGATGATCGCGGTGGCCATCGCGACGCCCGCGGACGGGCCGTCCTTCGGCGTCGCGCCTTCCGGCACGTGCACGTGGATGTCGCGGCGGTCGAACATCGGCGGCTCGATGCCGTAGTTGATCGCGCGCGAGCGGACATAGGACGCCGCCGCCGAGATCGACTCCTTCATCACGTCACGCAGATTGCCGGTGACCGTCATCTTGCCCTTGCCGGGCATCATGACGCCTTCGATCGTCAAGAGCTCGCCGCCGACGTCGGTCCAGGCAAGGCCGGTGACGATGCCGACCTGCGCCTCGCTCTCGATCTCGCCGAAGCGGTACTTCGGCACGCCGAGCAGCTCTTCCAGAGTCTTCTCGGTGACCTTGACCGACTTCTTCTTGGAGATCATCAGCTCCTTCACCGCCTTGCGGGCGAGTGTGGAGAGCTCACGTTCCAGATTACGCACGCCCGCTTCGCGGGTGTAGCGGCGGATCAACAGCAGCAGCGCGTCGTCGTCGATCGAGAACTCCTTGGAGTCCAGGCCATGCTTGGACACCGCGTTCGGGATCAGATGCTTGCGCGCGATCTCGACCTTCTCGTTCTCGGTGTAGCCCGCGATCCGGATGATCTCCATGCGGTCCATCAGCGGCCCCGGAATATTGAGCGTATTCGCGGTGGTGATGAACATCACGTTGGACAGATCGTAGTCGACCTCGAGATAGTGGTCGTTGAAGGTTCCGTTCTGCTCGGGGTCGAGCACCTCGAGCAAGGCGGAGGACGGATCGCCGCGGAAATCGGCGCCCATCTTGTCGATCTCGTCCAGCAGGAACAGCGGGTTGGACGACTTCGCCTTCCGCATCGACTGGATGATCTTGCCGGGCATCGAGCCGATATAGGTGCGGCGGTGACCGCGGATCTCGGCCTCGTCACGCACGCCGCCGAGCGAGACGCGCACGAATTCGCGCCCCGTCGCCTTCGCGATCGACTTGCCGAGCGAGGTCTTGCCGACGCCGGGGGGGCCGACGAGGCACAGGATCGGGCCCGTCAGTTTGTTGGCGCGCGACTGCACCGCGAGATACTCGACGATGCGTTCCTTGACCTTCTCGAGCCCATAGTGATCCGAATCCAGGATGGCCTGCGCAGCCTCCAGATCCTTCTTCACCTTGGACTTCTTGTTCCACGGGATCGACAGCAGCCAATCCAGATAGTTGCGCACGACGGTCGCTTCCGCGGACATCGGCGACATCTGGCGCAGCTTCTTCAATTCATGCTGCGCCTTCTCGCGCGCTTCCTTGGAGAGCTTGGTCTTGGAGATCTTCTCTTCGA